>ERZ1047472.749-NODE-749-length-27903-cov-75.115412_pt1 | contig 27903 bp, 27 predicted proteins | sample MGYA00383095_ERZ1047472 | MGnify/ENA primary metagenome ERZ1047472 (study PRJEB29581, sample SAMEA5548365) | metagenome | biome: marine; feature: coastal; material: water | depth 1 m | study: Short-term variability in the microbial, nano- and picoplankton... | reverse complement strand
CCAATGTGTCATGATCAGTTATTGACAGCATGTCCACGCCCCGTTCAATTGCAAGCGCAATCAATTGGTTTGGAGTTAATACGCCATCCGATATATTTGTATGGCAATGGAGGTCAATATTCATAAACATACTTCATAAAAAGATATAATAATTGTACCAGTAACAACACACACTATAATTGCTTTATGAGCAACAAAATTATCATTGACCCAGTATCACAACTTCAACGCCTTCAGATTGTCGAAGCTACCAATAGCTGTGTAGAAAAAGCAGGAGGCATTTTCAGTCGCCACTTTTCTTTGTTAACCATCGATTTTGATCTCCGGGGGAAGTGCGCAGGGATGTATCAGGTTAGGGGTAAAAAACGGCGCATTCGCTATAACCCCTGGATATTTGCCAAATACTATGAGGAAAGCCTAACTAATACAGTAACTCATGAGGTTGCTCATTATGTGGTTGATTGTATTTGGGGGATCCGGCATGTAAAGCCCCATGGTAAAGAGTGGCGCGATACTATGCTCGCCATGGGTGTGCAGCCCGTTGTTACTGGAAGTTATGACCTAGAGGGCATTCCAACCCGTCAATATAGACGATATAGCTATAAGTGCGATTGTCGAAATCATGATTTGACTAGTTTACGGCATCGCAAAATAGTCGAAAAGGGCGCTATCTATCGTTGTCAGCTGTGCCATAGTCCTTTAAAACAGTGCGCAGCGCGATGAATAACTCAGAATGGTACGTTTATATCGTTCGTGCCAGTGATCAAACTCTCTACACCGGAATCACCACCGATCTTGATCGGCGATTAGCTGAGCACCAGTCTGGCAAAGGAGGGGCAAAATACTTCCGTGGCCGAGATGCGCTGGAGATGGTGTTTACAGAGTCTAAACATACCCGCAGTACCGCAAGTAAGAGAGAGGCAGAGATTAAAAAGCTCACCCGACATCAAAAGTTGAGTCTCATTAAAAATAATTAAATGTATAGTTGTATATACAGTTAATTTAAATATCGTATTCAAAACTTTGTGCACTTTATTGATTTTAACGTATAGTTAAGCGAAATTACGGTTAATTAATCGATTTTATCGTTTTTAGACTAAGTAATTAAAAATCTTTGATTGTATTTACAACGATCGCCTGATATAAATAGTATATACATTTAAACGATAAAGAAAAAATGACTACTTTAGTCAAGCTGCCACGTTTTTTGTTAATTAAGCAATTCATTGAAAGTCAGATTAATTCTGGTAATTGGTTAGTGGGCGCTCGAGTACCATCAGAAAATGAGCTCGCTATACGTTTTTCGGTAAGTCGAATGACTGCGCGGCGGGCTCTAAAGGAATTAGATGATGAGGGGTTACTTACTAGATCACCGGGTTTAGGTTCTTTTGTCGCCAAGCCTAAACCTGCAGCTCCACAGATTAACTTACCTGATGTTATTGAAGCTGCTCAAGCAGCAGGTAGTTATAGCTGTCAAACCCTGGAGATTTCAGCGGTCCATGCCGATGGACATACCGCTGATCTCATGAAGGTAGACGTCGGTGACAACCTATATAAAGGGATGTTTATTCACTTGGTTGAGGGTATTCCCATTCAATTCCAGGAAATCTATGTTAACCCCAAGATGGCGCCTGCATTTCTTAAACAAAATTACGGAAAAGTAGTTCCAGATGCCTATTTAGACTGGATTGCTTCACCGAGCCATACCGAGCTTAAAATAACAGCAATCATGGCAACTGCAAGTCAAAAACGGAGGTTGTTGCTCACAGGCGAAGAGCAAGGAGTCTGTATGCAACTGACCATGAGAAAGTGGCTTAATGACGCGGTATTGAGTATCTCAGTAGCTATTAATCCTGCGGAAAGATACAGTCTTAGTTCAGGTGTATAAGCAATAATCGGATAACCAGCTAGGCATACTATGAAGAGAATCGCAGTCTTTGTTGACGTTCAAAATATCTACTACACGGTTAAGGACTCATTCAATTGCCATTTTAACTATCGTGAGCTTTGGCGACAGCTAGGCGAAGATGGTGAAATCTGTATTGCGAATGCTTACGCCATCGATCGCAATGATAGCCAGCAACAAGCATTTCAAAAGGCATTAACTGCTATAGGTTTTGAAGTGAAGCTTAAACCCTACATTCAAAGAAGTGATGGTTCAGCAAAAGGCGACTGGGATGTAGGCATTGCTATCGATATTATGGATGCCGCTTTAGATCCTAAAAATGGAATAGATTTGGTGGTGCTACTGTCTGGTGATGGTGACTTTGATTTGCTGTTAAAGAGGATCGTCCGAAGCGAAAAAATTGAAACCAGGGTATATGGCGCACCAGAGCTAACCGCTAAATCTCTCATTGATGCAGCCACCCAATTTTATCCCATTAATGCCTCGTTATTACTGGGCTACAGAAAGAGTGTGTAAGTACCCACTAACAATAATTATGTTATTATTCCGCCTTGTCCAGGTCCTCCCATTCCTCCACCTTGACCTGGAACCACAATCTGAGAAGCCTGCTCTCGGCGCATATTTTCAAGCTCTTTTGCAGCCTCTTCAACTGCGATAGCTGCCTTGCCAGCAAAATCTTCTGCTGCGGCTCCAATCGTGGACCCCTCAAGTGCAAAATTGAGGGGCAGGGCACCCATAGGTGTCATTACTTGGGCTGATCCAAAAAACATTACCTCTCTGTCTTTGTCATCACTCCCATCAGAGTTAACAGGTATCAACTTGCGAATTGCCCCCAATTTTTGATCAGTAAAATTTTCTTCTCGATAAAGGCTGTTTGGATCCATCGCATTATCAGTTTGGTCAGACATAACAAAATTACCTAAGCATTTAAAAACAGCCGCTACCCTAACAGACCTGCAAGAATACTTGAAGAACCAGTATAGATTCTCTGGGATTTAGCCCTCAAAACTTAGTTAAAAGCGGGTGATGGGAGGTTACGCGCAGAAAGACAGCTGACTACAATCATGACAGAGGATGCGAGCAAACAACTAACTAGACCAAAGGTCTGATATATAAACCCAGACATCATGGTTCCTAACAGCCGCCCTCCAGCATTCGCCATATAATAAAAACCTACGTCTAGAGATACACTATCCCGCTCAGCGTATGCCAGAATAAGATAGGAGTGGATACCTGAGTTAATAGCAAAGACAAATGCGAATGGTGCGAGGCATAGCACCACCGCCAAGCCTTGATCTCGGAAAAATGTTAGCGCAAGAGCCATGATGAGCGGAACAACTGCAAGCAACATCCCCCATTTAGCCAAAACGTTTCCATCTATAGTCGAAGCATGATGCTTTGCGCGAGACCTATTGGTGATTTTCGGGGTCATCGCTTGAATAGCGCCATAACCAATAATCCAGATGGCCATAAGGCTTCCCACTTGCAAATAGCTCCAATGCAGCTGGCTCTGCAAATAAACAGGAAGAGCGATAACAAACCAAACATCTCGGGAGCCAAATAAAAATAATCGAGCTAAAGAGAGGCGGTTGATAGCAGAGCTTTTCGATAGTAGTTCGCGAAAGCGAGGTTTTGCTTCAGAGTAGTGAATGGTTGAAAACAAAAATAGCCCCACAACAAGGACCACTGCTAACAGCGCGATCATTGACATGATGGTGTACCTAAATCCAATCCCAGAGAGAAGAGCACCACCAAGGAAAAACCCTATTCCTTTTAGTGCATTTTTCGATCCAGTAAGAAGAGAGACCCACTTGTAAAGCGGACTATGGGATTGATCTGGCAGTAAAGCCTTAATGCTGCTCTTGGCACTAAGTTTGTTCAGGTCTTTACCAACACCGGATAATGCTTGGGCGCACATTACATAAAAGACAGTTAGTTGCTGGTTTTCTCTAAGTAACATAGCAATGGCTAATATCTGCAATACTAACCCCAATTGCAACGTCGCTATTAACCCGATCCTTGAGGCTATCCATCCACCAATTAAACTAGTAAAAACTCCTGAGAGTTCATATAAAATAAATAAACTCGCAATTTCCATGGGACTGAAACCCAAGTCATGGAAAAATAACAGCACCAGCATACGCAATGCGCCGTCGGTGAGTGTAAACGCCCAGTAGCTGGCGGTAACGAGGCCGTATTGGTGAGCCGCTTTGGATGAGTCCAGCGCCATAACAGACCCTCTAGATAGACAGTGCTACTTTTTCAGCTAGTTCCATCATTCGGTGAACATAGCCCATCTCGTTATCATACCAAATCAAGACTTTTAACTGAGTGCCATTGACCACCATAGTGGACTTCCCATCAACAATACCTGAGCGAGTATCATCGGTGTAATCTACCGACACCAAGGGTAATTCCTCAAACCCTAGTATGCCACTTAGCCTAGTATCGGCAGCCTGTTTAAAAGCCTTGTTAACGCTATCTGCCGTTGTCGATGTTTTTAGTTCGAATACACAATCTGTGAGTGAGGCGTTGGCCAGTGGAACTCTTACGGCAAGTCCATTAATACGACCTTCCAACTCTGGAAATATTCTGGTGATCGCCGTGGCGGAGCCAGTGCTAGTTGGGATTAGAGAAAGGCTACTCGCACGAGCGCGCCTCAAGTCAGAATGGTATTCATCAAGTACACTTTGTGTGTTGGTTAAATCATGAATGGTGGTAATAGAAGCATGCTCGATTCCAAATTCGTGTTGAAGTACATCAATGACCGGTGCAAGGCAGTTGGTTGTGCAAGAGGCGGCGCTAACAATTGGCTGATTAGAATAGAGATCATCATTAACACCCATGACAATATTAGGTATTTCATCTTTGACTGGAGCAGAAACGACGACCTTCTTGATACTTTGCTTTAAATAGGTCCCTAGAGACTCTTGGGATTTAAATTTGCCTGTGCAATCTATCACTAGATCTACTTTAGCCGCTGCCCATGCGGGGTTTTCAACACTCTCGCACTGAGAATATCCAATAGCCACACCGTCAATTAAAATGGCAGCTCCGTCAGCATCAGCAAGAATCTCTTTATCCCAAGTGCCGTGAATAGAGTCATACTTAGCAAGGTGAGCAGCACCGACTGCGTCGCCAGCAATTTCATTAATATGGACAACTTGAATGATCTCAGAGTGCCATGCAACTCTTAAAGCGATGCGACCAATGCGACCAAAACCATTAATACCTACTCTAATTCTCATGATCAATTCCAGATTAACTTCTTAAAGATTATTACAAAGTAATGCTACAGGATTATGACAACTAATTAGAAAAATCCCATAAAAAAGCCACTTTTCAGTGGCTTTGCGAGTACTTTTTTTCAGGCTTAATTAGTGATTATGCCCGCCGACTCCGTGGACATGACCATGCTCTAACTCTTCTTGGCTAGCTTCTCGAACATCTTCTATAGACACATCAAAGTTCAAATTTTTGCCAGCTAAAGGGTGATTACCATCAACTGTCACTGACTCATCAGTTACAGCTGTTACCGTGACAGGCACACTGTCGCCATTGCCTGTTTGGGCTTCAAACTGCATTCCTACTTCAATCTCATCAACACCTTGGAACGATCCTCTAGGTACTTCTTGAATTAGCTCGGTCTGAACTTCACCATAACCTTCAGCAGCTGATACCGCGACTGTCATCGAGTCACCAATACTTTTGCCTTCAAGGGCATTCTCCAATCCAGGAATGATGTTTCCTGCACCATGCAAATACGCCAAGGGGTCTTTACCTGCTGAACTATCCAGCTGTTGGCCTTCATCATCAGTTAAAGTGTAATGAAAGCTTACCGCGCTGTTTTCTTTAATGGTCATGACCTAATTCCAGTTATTTAAAAAACCGCATTATGCGTTATTCGCGAAAGAATATCGAATTTTCAGCTAAGAATTAGTCGTTAATTTTCAGTAGGTCGTATAACATTCGACGGAGTTTGAGTGCTGTCATATTTCTGTAATATAGGTATATTTTAATACGGTATCGTATATGAATGATCAGGTAACAATTATGCCTCGGCACACTATTTTAGTAGTTGATGACGAAACTTCGATTCGGGAGATGCTAGTGATTTCATTAGAGTCTGCTGGCTACAATGTGCTTCAGGCTGAAAATGCAAAAACCGCTCATTCCTTGGTTCTAGATAAACACCCAGATCTGATTTTGCTGGACTGGATGATGCCTGTTACCACCGGTCTTGAACTACTAAGGCGGCTCAAGCGAGATGAGATGACCGATCATATCCCAGTTATTATGTTGACTGCCAAAGCGGAGGAGTCGAGCAAGATTTCAGGGCTTGATTCTGGCGCTGATGACTATATAGCGAAGCCGTTTTCCCCGAGAGAACTATTATCAAGGGTCAAGGCCATTTTGCGGCGTGTGAGCAGGGAGGAGCTTAAAGACACAATTGTTGTGGGGGATTTAGAGTTTGATCCCTTGGAACACAGAATTAGTATTGCTGGCAACTTAATTAACCTTGCTCCTACTGAATTCAGATTACTCCAATTTTTTCTCACTCATCAAGAAAGAGTTTATTCTCGGGATCAAATTCTTGATTATGTATGGGGCAAAAACGTTTATTTAGATGAAAGAACTGTAGATGTGCACATAAGGAGATTGCGCAAGGCAATTTCAGTTGCAGGGCATGATGACTATGTGCAGACTGTTCGCGGAGCAGGGTATAGATTTTCTACCCAGCTACAAAAAGCTTAATAACTGCTGTAAGGAAATTGTTCGTTGCGACCGGGAATGCGAGTGGAGATATGGCGAGTAGCCCGAGTTGGTTTATTCGCAGGCCTGTTTGGTTGGGGTTTAGGCTTTTTCTTTGAACTCATGTTCCTCGGCATCACGCTTTATCTTCTATGGGCATTACGAATTGTTTCCCATATCTTCCGTTGGATTGATAAGGGTATGCGTGGCATACCTCCAGAGGCCGATGGTGTATTGGGGGAAATCACCGACACCTTAAATCGCCAACGTCGTCGACATCGCCGTACCCAAGACAAAATGCGAGCGACTATTAATCGAGTGACTCGGGTTACTGAAGCCTTAGACGAAGGAATCTTAGTGTTGCGCAGTGATCGCACCTTGGATTGGTGGAATAGCTCTGCTAAACGTCTTTTGGCCCTGCGTTCTGGCGATCGGGGTACGTCAGTGATGAACTTAATTCGTGAGCCTGATTTTGTTAAATATATTAATCAGAAGAATTTTTCGGATTCGATCAAAATGATGTCCAATATCCAAGATGATGTTCTCTTGGAGTTCACAGCATCTCATTTTGGCCAAGGTGAAGTTGTATTGGTAATCAATGATGTCAGCCGACTGGATAAACTTGAAAGACTGAGAACTGAGTTTGTGGGTAATGTGTCCCATGAGTTGCGTACGCCACTCACTGTAATACGAGGTTACTTAGAGACGCTTCAAGATATACCAAAAAATACGGCTATGGAGAATAAAGCCTACTACCAGATGTCTGAGCAGGTCACTCGTATGCAGGCCCTGGCCGATGACTTAATTTTATTGTCTCGACTCGAGGAAGAGGTAGGTAATTCGGTGCTAGAAGAATTTGATCTAGCTGATCTACTTAAGACCATTGTGATTGAAGCCGAAGCTATTAGTGAAGGGCAACACATTATAAGCTTCGATGCTATCTCTACTCCGGTGCGCGCTAACCAGAAAGATATTCGAGGAGCATTGGGCAATATTATTTTCAATGCAGTAAAGCACAATCCAACAGGTGCAAACATAGAGATTAAAATTGAAGCAAAGGAGAGTGGCTTCTTCGTAACCATTGCAGATGACGGTATAGGTATCGATCCGCTGGAAATTCCAAGGCTCACCGAGCGTTTCTATCGAGGAGATAATAGTCGTAATTCACAGACTGGTGGAAGCGGCTTAGGGCTAGCAATTGCGAAGCACGCTCTGACTCAGGCAGGCGGTAGCCTTACTATCACTAGTCGTTTAGGAAAGGGTTCAAAATTCGAGTGTTGGCTGCCTACTCATAAAGATTAGACAGCCTAGGTAGGTATTAATCAGGTCGAACTCTAGGAGCGCTTTTATTAGCAAAAGCCTCTAATCGCTCATTTGAAGCTGGCTGTGTATTAACGATGCCAGCAACAACAGACTCTGCATAAGCTGCGTCCATCGCCGACATACTCTGCATATGGCTGATAGCTGAACAGATAGCAAAATTAGATAAGACTGGATTTTCCGCCGCTGTGCGCGCAATCTCCATAGCCTTGTCTTCGCTTGAGCCCTCCACCAAATATTGGCACAGGCCAACTTGAAACGCTTCTTCTTGCTTGTATACGCGACCGGTCAGCATCATATCGATCATGCGGGCTTTTCCCACAAGGTCAGCAACGCGTATGGTTGCACCTCCACCAGTAAATAATCCACGTTGGCCCTCAGGCAGAGCAAAATAAGTACTTTGATCGGCGACCCGCACATGCGCAGCCGAGGCCAACTCAAGGCCACCACCAACAACGGCACCTTTGAGAGCGGCAATAATAGGTACACCACCATATTCCATCTTATTGAAGGCTTCATGCCAGCGGAGGCATATATGCATAAACTCTTCGGGACGACGCTGCTCATTATGGTGTTCAACCAAATCTAAGCCAGCACAAAAATGATCGCCCTCGGCTCGCAGAACCACAGCTCTGGCACCCATTCTGGGAAGTTTAGAAAAGACCTCTATCAATTCCTCAATCGTGTCGGCATTTAAAGCGTTACGTTTTGCTGGCCGAGATAGAACAACCTGCACAATACCGTCTTCATCACCGATCAGAGTAAGATTTTCAAGATCAAAATTATCAAGTTTTTCCAAAACAGTTTCTCCTAAAATACTATAGACAGTGACTTCTTTAGTGTATCAACGCCGAGATTATAATCAGTTATAACAACCAGTCCAGCAACATATTTATTGTTTAGTTTAGTTTTCCGCTTCTCGCTAGCGCGCGCAGCTCATATTTTTGTATTTTGCCAGTCGCAGTTTTTGGCAGTTCACCAAAAATAACTTTTTTGGGGCGTTTAAAGCCGGCCAGATGTGATCTACAGAAAGTATCGATTTCGTTCTCTGATACGGACTTTCCTTCCAACAACTCTAAAAAGGCACAGGGTACCTCTCCCCATTTTTCATCTGGGAGTGCAACCACTGCAGCCAATGAAACCGCAGGATGTTTATGCAATACCCCCTCTATCTCCACTGACGAAATATTTTCTCCACCCGAAATAATAATATCTTTTAGCCGATCTTTAATTTCCGCATAACCTTGGGCATGCATTACTGCTAAATCACCCGTATGAAACCAACCATCTTTGAGAGACTCAGCGGTATTATCCTGATCTTTCAAATAGCCTTTCATAATGGTGTTGCCGCGGATTAATATCTCACCGATTGTCTCTCCATCGGCGGGCACATCAGCACCAGACTCCATATCAACAATTCGCATTCCAGCAGTCATTACCATAGCAGCACCTTGGCGAGCTTTGAGCTTTGCTCTTGCCTCTGCATCGAGATTATCCCAGTCTGAATTCCAGGTAGACATTACCGTATGACCATAGGTTTCTGTTAAACCATAAACCTGGGTGACGTTGAAACCCAGTTTCTCAACACCCTGCAATACAGCGGCTGGAGGAGGGGCACCAGCGGTCATTAATTCAATTTTATGGTTGCAGACAAAGTCTTTAGCTGCGGGGGAGTTGAGTAACATACTCAAAACAATCGGAGCACCACCAAAGTGGCTAATTTCGTGTTCCAAAATAGTTGAAAATATTTCTTCGGGATCAATGGCTCGAGTACAAAAAATAGTACCTGCTAAAGCTGCCATCGTCCAAGCATGACCCCACCCATTGCAATGAAACATTGGGACTGTATACAGATAATTGGGATGGCGGGGTAAATCCCAGTCGGTAATCGTACCCATCGACATCAAGTATGAACCTCGATGATGGTAAACAACGCCTTTTGGCCGACCAGAGGTTCCTGAGGTATAGCTTAAGCCAATAGCATCCCACTCATTGGTTGGCATCGCCCATTCGTCATCTTCTGAGCCTGTAGACAAGAATGATTCGTAGTCCTGACTGCCTATTGCAGAGGGATGACTAGTGTTTTTAAGATCCAAGATATCAATAACAAGCAAGTCTTTATCCCCGTGCAGCTCCAGGGCTCGTTTTGTTTGAGGTGCAAGCTCGTAGTCAACGATAAACACTTTAGCTTCACCATGGCCCAAGATGTAGGCAATGGTCTCATCATCTAGGCGCGTATTAACGGTATTTAACACAGCACCAGACATAGGAATACCAAAGTGAGCCTCGACCATTTCAGGAGTGTTCGCCGCTAAAATAGCAACAGTATCACCTTTCTGAATACCGGCCCTACTCAGGGCCGATGCGAGCTTTTTGCAGCGATCATAAAATGCTTGCCAAGAATACTGGCGCTCTCCATAAACCACAGCTCGGCGATCTGGAAACATCAATGCCGTTCTTCTTAAAAATGAGAGTGGTGTTAATGGATCATAATTAGCATCAGATATAGCAAATGCATCGAACTTGTTGGCAGACATGTGTTATCCCTCGTAAGCCTTTTTGGCGAGTTTCATCAGGCTAAGATTAATTCGCTGTTTTGTCTAAAAATTAAATTCAAATCTCTTTCAGAAGCGATCATACCTATGTTGCAAGGCTAATAAAATCAATACTTTTAGATACTTAAATGGCCAATGGGCGGCAAGTGGCGGGCGTAATTTATCAAGCCCAAGGGATAAAAAAAGGGCGCATTAGCGCCCTTTTTTAAACGATTAAACACTAAAATTTATGTTCCATGCCAATGCCAATGGCACTGAAGTCTGTATCGCTAGAACCCACTTTAGAGTCCGTATTGTCAGTGTAAAAAGCAAAAAACTTGGTGTTTTTAGCTAATTTGTAATCAGCGCCCAGAGACAACGTTGTCTCTTCATCTCCGTCAACATCATCTTCGATGGCTCCATACTGTGCTTTTAAAGTGATATTACTATCCATTTTGTAGGCAGCACTTACAAAATAGCCGGATTCATCTTTAGTGCCCAAGTTATCTTCATTCTGCTGATACATAAAGCCAAGCTTTATTGCGTCTATTTGATACTGTGCCACCATTCGGGTGAGATCTTGTTCGTCGATATCTTGATCTCCGGTAACTGCTAGGTAGAGTTTGTCACGAGTATAGCTGACCGAATAAGACATACCATCATTGAGACCTCTGTCATCTTGCCCATCTTGATCAGTATCTTCGCCTTCAGCAGGAATCATTGCTACGGTTGCAGAAAAACCATTATTCGATGGAGTTGTATAAGCAATAATATTTGAAAGCCGATTTTCACCTTCAAAGGTGTTCTTTAAATCACCCTCAAGATCATTAAACAAATCAACTCTCTTCGCTGCTAGTTTTGTTGGACTGTCATGCTTGCCTGCCCAAACCATTCCAAAATTACCCTTTAATCCAGCAAATGTATTGCGTTGCTTAAACGTTTGGCCTTTGCAGCTACCACTATCAATACAAACTTCGTACTCAGCCTGATAAACCACTTCAAGGCCGTCAGAGATTTTAGTCGCTCCCTTTAGTCCCAAGCGAGAGGCATTGCTGTTCAGATTCCATTCATCAGAGCCTCCGTCATCTTGACTAACCACAGACAGATTAGCCTTACCATAAACCTTCCCATCAATGGGTCCCTCTGCAAAGCTAAAAGTCGTAAAGACAATACCGAATGTTAACAATGATTTTTTCATGTTCAATTCCTAACTAAACAATTCTTTTTGGGCTTATGCCCTCCCAGTTGTCAATGATCAGCCATGACAACTGCGCGAATAATATATGAGTAAATTATGACAAAAATATGACAGCCATAATATTTTTTATTTTTCTTCAGTTGTCATATTTCTGTCATAAAAATTCAATATATTGAGCTCCGTAAAGCGCTAACTTAAATCATTTGTAAGAATATTATCAGCTTTTAGGAGTTCCATATGTTTAACAGGAAGAATGTTTTTTCAACGGTGGCTATTTTGGCGGTGTCTTTAACGGCACCAATATCCTTTGCTCGAGATAGTATTGAAGTCGTTGGTTCATCCACAGTATATCCGTTTTCAACGGTAGTGGCTGAACGGTACGGGCGGGCTACTGGCAAGCCAACACCCAAGATTGAATCTACAGGGTCCGGTGGAGGAATGAAATTATTCTGTTCGGGAGTCGGTACTAATTACCCAGATATTACTAATTCATCGCGCCGAATAAAAATGTCTGAATTTAAAAAGTGCCAGTCAAACGGTGTCACTGAAATTATTGAAGTACAAATTGGTTATGACGGCATAGTTGTTGCCAATTCAGTTAATGCCACGCCAATGAACTTGAGTCGTAAAGACATCTTTTTAGCACTTGCTGCCAAGGTACCTGGAGCAGAAGAAGGTAAACTCATTGAAAATCCCTACACCACCTGGAAGCAGGTGAATGCTTCGTTGCCTGATACTGAGATAGAGGTTCTTGGGCCGCCACCAACCTCTGGGACAAGAGATGCTTTCGCCGAGCTGGCGATGGAAGGTGGATGCAAAAAGATTGACTGGATTGCTGCGCTGAAGAAAACTGATAAAAATGCCTATAAACAACTTTGTCATACTGTTCGTGAAGATGGCCGTTATATTGAGGCAGGCGAAAATGATAATCTCATTGTACAAAAGCTAGAGGCTAATCCTGCAGCGCTGGGAGTATTTGGATTCAGTTTTTTAGACCAGAATGCTGACAAGGTACAGGGTGCTGAAATAGAGTCGGTAGGCCCTGATTTTGAATCAATTGCGGACAAGTCATACCCTATTTCGCGGCCGCTGTTCTTCTACGTAAAGAAGGCACATGTCGATGTAGTTCCTGGAATGCGAGGTTATCTCAAAGAGTTCACCAATGAACGAGCATGGGGAGAAGACGGTTACCTTGCTGAAAAAGGAATGATTCCTCTACCGACCAAAACTCGCAGGGAAATGGGTAAAAATACCATGGCTTTGGTCCCAATGACCGGAAAAGAGACATTAAAATAAAGGGTATAGTTTTACAGAGTACCTCCACGCCCAGCTTGAAGAGCTGGGCTTTTCTATTTAAGGAAGTTTGATAGCGATATGCAGGCTACTAATATATTTTTATTACTGATTGGAATAGGTCTCTTTGGCTTTTATCTAGTTCGAGGTCGTTCGCTAGCAATCGCTAATCCGTTGGGGGGTATTCGACAACTTCATTCGCTTCCTTCCTACTATGGCATGCATGCAGCACTTTGGTGTGCGCTTCCTCCATTACTTATTCTTGGGTTTTGGTTGATGTTTGATGAGCCTGTTATTAACAGCATAGTGATGAATTCGTTACCTTCAGATTTGGCACCAACTAATACCTCTAGTTATAACCTATTACTCAATAGAGTGGCTAATATTGCCAATGGCATTTTACCGCGTGAAGGCCAAACGATCGGTCTAATTAATGCGGCCGATAATATGGCAGCGTTAAAAGTAACGTCTCGATGGTCCATGACATTGCTGTTACTCACTCTGGCGATGGCCGGGTTAACTTGGAGCTGGTATAGGGTTTCAGCTGACTTTCGAGCACGTCCTGCTGTCGAAAAAGTAATGCAGAATCTGCTGCTTGCTTGCGCATGCTTGGCTATTTTTACAACGATAGGCATCGTATTTTCTGTTTTATTTGAATCGGTACAATTTTTTAGATCAGTGCCTATCTATGATTTCGTGTTCGGCCTAGAGTGGAGTCCTCAAACAGCAATTAGAGAAGATCAAGTAGGATCCTCAGGCAGCTTTGGTGCTATACCTCTATTTGTTGGTACTTTACTTGTTTCGGCAGTCGCCATGTTCATCGCAGTTCCCATAGGTTTAATGTCAGCGATCTATTTAGCGGAATATGCGAGCAATGGTGTACGTACCTATGCCAAACCGGCATTGGAAGTGTTGGCAGGTATTCCTACGGTCGTGTATGGATTTTTTGCAGCACTGACTGTCGCCCCTTTTTTACGAGACTTAGGTGCCAGCTTTGGTTTATCTATCTCATCAGAGAGCGCACTGGCTGCTGGGGGTGTAATGGGAATAATGATTATTCCTTTTATCTCTTCTCTGGCAGATGATGTGATCACCGCAGTACCGCAATCCATGCGTGATGGTTCTCTAGCCATGGGGGCAACGCAATCAGAGACCATTCGTAAGGTAGTTATTCCAGCAGCACTACCAGGGATCGTTGGTGGAATTATGTTAGCTATATCACGGGCTATTGGCGAGACAATGATAGTAGTGATGGCCGCAGGGCTAGCAGCAAACTTAACGGCCAATCCTTTGGACTCAGTAACAACAGTAACCGTTCAAATCGTAACCCTACTAACAGGGGATCAGGAGTTCGATAGTCCCAAAACACTAGCCGCTTTTGCATTAGGGCTTATGTTGTTTACTGTAACTTTACTGCTAAATATCTTTGCCTTACACATCGTCAAGAAATATCGGGAACAGTATGAATAACAGATCTGACACTTTGTCAAAAATTCAGCATTCGTTGACTCGACGTAATCGAGCCGAAGCGCGATTCCGGTGGTATGGGCGCTGCGCTATATTTATCGGCTTGCTTGCAGTTGCAGTACTTTTTTTCGATATTATCAGTAAGGGCCATGGTGCTTTTAGAGCTACCTATATAAATCTAGATATTCACTATGATCCTGAACTCATCGGTATTAATAATCTGGCAGATAATGAACAGCTTTCCGCTGGCAACTGGCAGGCGTTATCCAAGACAGCTCTGCGCAACAAATTTCCAGACGTTTCTGGTCGCCAAGACAAGCGGCGACTAAGCAAATTATTAAGTAATGGTGCCGGCTTTGATCTTAAAGATCATCTGCTCGCTAATCCTCAACTGCTGGGTAAAAAGGAGTCAGTGTGGGTCTTGGCAGACGATGATATAGATACTTATTTTAAGTCTTGGTTAGACGGGGATGCCTATGACGCGAGAATGACCGCTAAACAGGTGCAATGGATCGCTCAATTACATCAAGAGGATTTAATAACACTTAAATTCAATAGCAATTTATTTTCTCGAGGTGATTCAAGGGAGCCTGAGCAAGCGGGTATCCGCGGTGCAGTTATGGGGTCTTTCCTGACTTTAATAATGACGCTCATGCTGTCTTTCCCAATAGGTGTATCTGCGGCAATTTACCTAGAAGAGTTCGCGCCTAAAAATCGTTGGACTGATTTTATTGAAGTTAACATTAATAATTTAGCGGCAGTACCTTCAATTATTTTTGGTTTGTTAGGTTTGGCCATCTTTATTAATTTTTTCCATGTACCAAGATCCGTTCCCATTGTTGGGGGTTTAGTTTTAACCTTAATGACATTGCCAACGATTATTATCACAAGTCGCGCAGCGATTAAGTCTGTACCACCCTCAATTAGAGAAGCTGCTTTAGGAATGGGAGCTTCTAAGTACCAAATGGTGTTGCATCACGTATTGCCACTATCCTTACCTGGCATGCTAACCGGCGCCATCATAGGCATGGCCCAAGCGCTGGGAGAAACAGCGCCTCTGCTTATGATTGGTATGGTAGCGTTTATTGTTGATATTCCCAGTGGGTTTTCTGATCCAGCCACAGTGTTACCGGTACAAATTTTTCTGTGGGCAGACAGCCCTGAGCGAGCATTTATTGAGAAAACGTCAGCCGCTATCATGGTGCTGTTAAGTTTTTTAATTATTATGAATACATCCGCTGTTTGGTTGCGCAAACGATTAGAGCGGCGTTGGTAGACGGTGAATAAGTATCAGACCAGTAGATTAAATAGTAAGGAAATTAAACAGCCACAAAACAAGACAAAGGAAAGACTAAGGTGAAACTAGCTTCAGAGCAAACGTTAGAATTAGATGAAGGCCACGTCACAGTAGGTCAGAGTTTTAGTGACGACCCAAAAATGACAATGCGTAATATCAATGTTTTTTATGCTGACAAACAGGCAATTTATGATGTCAGTATTGATATTGCGAAAAACGAAGTCATTGCAATGATTGGGCCTTCAGGTTGCGGCAAATCAACCTTCTTACGCACCCTTAATCGTATGAACGATACAGTAGATGGATGCCGTGTCGAAGGCGATATTTGTATGGACGGTGAGAATCTCTATGCACCTAACCTTGATGTAGTAGAGCTTCGGGCCAGGGTGGGAATGGTATTTCAAAAGCCTAATCCTTTTCCTAAATCAATTTATGAAAATGTTGCTTACGGACCTAAAATTCATGGTCTGGCGGATACCAGGGTCGATTTGGATGAAATCGTTGAAAACAGCCTGCGTAAAGCAAGCCTTTGGGAAGAGGTCAAAGAGCGACTACATCAGCCAGGAACAGGACTTTCAGGTGGGCAGCAGCAAAGACTGTGCATTGCTAGGGCCATTGCGGTAAGTCCTGAGGTTATTTTAATGGATGAGCCCTGTTCGGCGCTCGATCCAATTGCAACAGCGAAAATTGAAGAGCTTATAGAAGAGCTCAGTCAGAATTTTACTATTGCTATCGTCACACACAGTATGCAGCAGGCGGCACGTGTATCTCATCGAACGGCCTACTTCCACTTGGGCAAGTTAATAGAGGTCAACCCAACTGAGCAGGTATTCACGATGCCCGCACACCAGCTAACAGAAGCTTACATTACAGGTCGATTCGGATAAGGTTTTAATTGAGTCTAATTACATAGGCTATAGGGAGAAAAACATGGCAAAAATGTCATTTGAAAATCACATCATGAAGCAATTTGATGATGAGCTAGAAGAAATACGTACCCGCCTGATGGAAATGGGGGGCAAGGTCGAGCAGCAACTTCAAAACGCGATTCGTGCAATCAGCGAGGCTGACAGTAAGCTTGCAGAGCAGGTCATCGCAGAAGATAGAAGAGTCGATGCTATGGAGGTTGATATAGATGAGGCTTGCATTTTGATCATTGCCCGACGTCAACCAGCAGCAAGTGACCTCCGTTTGGTTATGATGGTGACCAAGGCGGTTAATGACCTAGAGCGTATTGGTGACGAAGCCAGAAAAATTGCTAATCATGCAATTATCTTAACCGAGGAGAGTGGTTCTTCCTCTGGTTATCCAGAGGTCCGGCACATAGCGAGTTCCGTGACAAAAATACTGGCAAATGCACTTGATGCATTTGCGCGCTTTGATGCTGACGCCGCTATACGGACCATCGAAGAAGATAAGCAGGTAGATCTGGACTATAAAACCGCATTACGGGAAGTTGTAACTTATATGATGGAAGATCCGAGAAGTATTAGCCGAGTTATCAATATTCTTTGGGTTGTACGCTCCCTCGAGCGAATTGGCGATCACGCCAAAAATTTGTGTGAACAGATTGTTTTTGTCGTTAAGGGTAAAGACATAAGGCACAAACGCTAAATAGCAGCTAACACCTTAGCATTGAAGAAGGGGTATTTCTGGCGGTATAACTTTACAACCCGATATTGCGGACTAATTAATAAAAGTATTACTATCAGCACAGTTTAGATAACTTTGTGAATAGGGAATCCACCGATGAGATTAGCCTGTGCTACTAGTATTAAAATTGCCGCCATTGCGTTGAGTATTTGTGCCTCCAGTGTCTTGCTGGCAGGCAAGGCAGATTATCAGAACAGTATCGATAGCCATCAAAAGCAATTTGAAAAAGTGGCATTGGATCTGTGGAACTTTGCTGAGATGGGTTACCAAGAAACTCAAAGCGCAAAGTTACTGCAGGATGAACTTGCCAGCGAGGGATTTAAAGTTACCAGCGGCATTGCCGATATTCCCACCGCATTTAAAGCTGAGTACGGGGCAGGCGGGCCAGTTATTGGTATTTTAGGTGAGTTTGATGCTCTTCCTGGTCTTGCTCAAAGTACGTCCCCTTTTAAAGATGTTATTGAAAACGCCACCGGTGCTGGCCAAGCTTGTGGGCACCATTTGTTTGGTGCCGGTTCTGCTTGGGCAGCGGTCGCTATCAAAGAGTGGTTAGAAGAATCTAATATACCAGGGCGGGTGGTTTTTTATGGCACTCCTGCTGAAGAGGGCGGTTCTGGCAAAGTTTATATAGCTCGCAGCGGCGCTTTTGATAATGTCGATATTATGCTCCATTGGCACCCAGGCTCATCAAATAACGCCAGCCCCCGATCAACCAATTCAAATATGTCAGGAAAGTTTACCTTCAAGGGTATATCTGCCCATGCTGCCAGTGCACCCCACAAAGGGCGCTCAGCGCTAGATGGTGTTGAAGCCATGAACATGATGGTTAACATGATGAGAGAGCATGTCCCTCAGGACTCGCGTCTCCACTACGTGATCACAAAAGGTGGTTTGGCGCCCAATGTTGTCCCCGATCTTGCTCAGGTTTATTACTATGTTCGTCATCCAAGGCGAGAGGTGGTTAAAGAGTTATTTGCGCGGGTCGTGGACACCGCTAATGGAGCTGCTCTAGGTACCGGTACTCAAATGAGTTACGAGGTTATGCATGGCAACTACTCATTGTTACCTAATGAGACATTACAAAGGGTGATGCAGGCCAAATTAGAGGAACTGGGGGGTGTGAGCTACTCTGCAGCAGAGCAAAAATATGCTGAGACTATCTACAAAACATTGGTTCAGCCATCGGCCGAAATAGGAGATCAAGAGAGTATAAGCCCCTATCAAAGAACTCATGGTTATGGGTCTACAGACGTTGGTGATGTTAGCTGGTTAATTCCTACTGGTGGTATCGGAGTGGCAACCTGGGTCCCGGGAACAGCGGCTCATTCTTGGCAAGCGGTTTCTACTGGTGGTACTTCAATTGGGTTAAAGGGCACCAAATTAGCTGCAAAAGCATTGGCCGCGACGGCGCTAGAGATTTATGAAAATCCGAGGATTGTGGATCAGGCAAAAAAAGAACTACAGAATAATGTGGGCCCAGACTTTAAGTATCAGGCGCTTTTGGGCGATCGTAAACCGCCCTTAAATTATCGCAACAACTGAGATGTTCCTAAGCTTTTGCGCTCGGTCTTTGATTAACTTCGTTGTACCAACGGTTTATGTTTGTTGCGTCTTCAGGGATTCTTTTTTTGACCCATTTAGCGAAATCGATACAAACCAATGCAGTAATATCTGCGACAGAAAAGTAGTCTCCAACCATATATTTACTGTTTTCTAGATGAGCCTCAAGATCAGAGAAAAAATGATCCAATCGCAACAGACCGCGCTCAGCTAAATCAGGAATCTGCGCATAATTATGTGGCCCTGGCATGGCTCGGTTAACAAACCCCGGAGTTGCATTTCGAAAGGCTTCCATAATTGCGTACATCCCATTGGCATGTAGCTGGTCATTGATAGATTCGACCTTGGCACGCTCCACCGGATCTCTGCCAAACAAAGGGTTGTCTGGATAAACTTCTTCAAGGTAACGACAGATAGCCATAATCTGACTGAGATGGGTACCATCGTCTAGCTCAAGAACCGGCACCTGACTTAGAGGATTAATAGCCTTGAAGGCCTCTGAGAAATGTTCACCAGAGGCGAGATCCACTTGAATTGTTTCTATCTCAATATTTTTTTCAGCCATAAAAATTCGAACCCTACGGGGACTCGGTGCAGTAGCGCAATCATAAAATTTCATGTGTAGACCTTTTGTGATTAGAGGGTCGCTTGAGCAGGAAGCTTCAGTACATCAAGCCTTTGTTCGATGGCTTTTTGTATTCCAGCGGTATCAAGGTTGATAGATGTAAGCTGTTCTGGGTGGGAGCCGTGATCAACTAGTTTGTCAGGAATACCTAGTTGCAACACCGGGATCACGATACCTTGCGCCGCTAAAAACTCTATGACCGCAGACCCGGCACCACCAGAGATAGCATTTTCCTCGATTGTCACCAAGAGTTGGTGTTTAGTTGCCAGTGTTTGGATGAGCTCTTCATCGATGGGTTTGACAAAGCGCATATCTGCCACAGTTGCATTCATATGGCTTGCCACTGTAGTTGCCGACTCTAGAAGAGTGCCAAAATTAAGAATAGCAACGCCGCTTCCTTCTCGCTTAATAACACCTTTACCTATAGGCAAAGCAGTCATAGACTCCTCAATCACAGCACCAGGGCCAGTTCCTCGCGGGTATCTCACTGCAGCTGGGCCAGTATGCATGTAGCCTGTATACAGCAACTGCCTTGTTTCATTCTCATCAGATGGCGCCATAACCACCATATTAGGAATACAGCGTAAATAACTAATATCGTAGGCACCGGAGTGCGTAGCCCCATCTTCACCCACCAAACCTGCTCGGTCTAAAGCAAAAAGAACATCTAAATTTTGAATGGCCACATCATGGATGAGTTGGTCATAAGCGCGTTGTAAAAATGTTGAGTAAATGGCAACCACTGGTTTAAGCCCTTCACAGGCCATACCAGCAGCTAGGGTGACAGCATGCTGCTCAGCAATGGCCACATCTTCATAGCGATCAGGAAAGCGTTCAGCAAATGCATTCATGCCCGACCCTTCGCACATAGCCGGAGTGATCCCAATTAGTTTCTGATCTTTTTCGGCCATATCACATAGCCAGTCACCAAAAACCTTCTGATATTTTGGCTTAGATATTTTAGGGGGTTGTTCTATAGCCTCTACAACAGGGGGCTTTGGCTCAATTTTATTAAGAGCATGATAACCAACCGGGTCATTCTCTGCGGGAGCAAAGCCTTTGCCCTTGTGCGTAATAACATGCAGCATTACCGGCCCTTTAATGGCCTTTAGATTAGTCAGCGTTTGCACTAATAGAGGCAAGTCATGGCCATCAATGGGACCAATATAGTAAAACCCCAACTCTTCAAAAATAGTCGCTGGGGATACCATACTCTTCATGTACTCTTCGGTGCGACGGACAAATTCTTTGGCATGGGGGAGGGAGCGCAATGCTTTTTTACCGCGCTCGCGCAATTGATTATAAAACTTACTGGCCCATAATTTAGAGAAGTAGGTAGACAGACCGCCGACGTTTTTAGAAATCGACATTTGATTGTCGTTAAGAATAACCAGAAGATCCTTATCAACGTGAGATGCATGGTTAATCGCTTCAAAAGCAATTCCTGCGGTCATTGCGCCATCACCAATAATGGCTACGGTTTTACGATCCTCTCCGAGTTGGTCTGAGGCCATCGCCATACCTAACGCAGCACTTATTGAAGTGCTAGAGTGGCCCACCCCAAAGGTATCAAACTTACTTTCTGAGCGTTTGGGGAATCCAGATAAACCGTCTTTTTGCCGCATGCTCAGCATTTGCTCGCGCCTACCGGTAAGTATCTTATGCGGGTAGGTTTGATGACCTACATCCCAAACCAGTCGATCATTAGGCGTGTTATACACATAATGCAAAGCTACAGTGAGCTCGGTTACGCCCAAACCTGCACCAAAATGCCCACCAGTCTTACCCACACAGAAAAGCATGAACAATCTGAGTTCGTCAGTGAGTTGGGTTAATTCCTCAGTATCTAATTTGCGTAAATCTTCAGGCGCATTAACAGCATCCAGTAACGGAGTTGCTGGGCGGTTAAGAGGAATATCGGTAAAGGTCTTTTGCATCTGGGTATTGCTTTGGTTAAAAGTTATCTGGTTGTGAATCTTACACCAATTAGGTTATTTAATAAGCCCGATTAATAATAAAGCTGGCAATATAACGCAATGGCTCGGCCCGCGCACCAAAGGTATCTAGACAATTGATGCTCTTTGCATAAAGTTCAGCAGTCTGTTTCCTAGCTTCATCAAGACCTAGTAGAGAAGTATAGGTTGCCTTCTGATTGTTAAAATCAGAACCCTGCTGTTTGCCTAGTTGATCAGTAGAGCTCTCCACATCAAGAATGTCATCTTGAATTTGAAACGCCAGACCTATAGCTTTGGAAAATTCAGAGAGCAAGAGCAACTGGTCTGACGTTGCGCGGCCAGTTGCGAGACCGCCCATTAGCACACTGGCTTCAATTAAGGCCCCTGTTTTTTGAGCGTGCATAAACTTGAGCTGCTCAATAGACAAAGATTGGCCTGTCGCTGCTAAGTCTATAGCCTGGCCTTTTGCCATGCCAGAGCATCCGCTATTGGCAGATAATAGTCGAACCAACTCAACAACAACTTCGGGGCTGACATCATCTAATTTACAAAGGGTTTCAAAGGCTAAGCTTTGAAGAGCATCTCCAGCTAGTATTGCAGTTGCCTCACCAAACTGAATATGACAGGTCGCTTTACCTCGACGTAGATTGTCGTTATCCATGGCGGGCAAGTCGTCATGAATCAAAGAATAAGCATGAATCATTTCAATAGATGCGGCCACGATCGCAGTGCTCTCATTGGCTTCAGCTACAGCATCAGCAGCGGCAAAACACAGAAGAGGGCGTACGCGCTTACCACCGTTAAATATCGAGTAGCGCATGGCTTCAAAGAGACTATCAGCAGGACCATTAGCCACAGGCAGGCATATCTCTAGCTGATTATTGACAAGGTCACGGTAATTATTGATCGTTGAATCCATTAGATAAAGCTCTTTAAACTAGTCTTCAGGGCTATAGTGATCACTAACTAACTCATTACCTTGGCGGGTTAGTATTTCAACTTTTTGTTCAGCTTCTTTTAGCGCTTGTTGGCACTCGCGAGCAACTTTAATGCCCTGCTCAAAAGACTTCATAGAGTCTTCTAAGCTCAGGTCGCCACTCTCTAGAGTGGCAACCAGCTCCTCAAGGTTTTTTAACTGCTGTTCAAAATCTATTGCTTTTGCTGTTTTTGTCACAAGTTTTCGCCTGTCATTTATAAATCAATTGGGATCGATAGCCTACAACACTAACCAACCAGTGTAGGTTGGTCAATGTCGAATTTAACGAGTTAAATAAACGTTTATCTGAGACCTAAAAACCTTGAGCAAAGGTTAGAAGAATTAGCACCGGGCAAATGAACTTCACATAGACAGGCCATATCTTCCAGAAAATGCCTGACTCCACATCAGGATTGCCGCTCTTGAGTTCTTCAAGAATACTATTGCGATAGAAAACCCAGCCAGCAAATATACACAACATCATGCTCAGTAACGGCTGTGCTCGCTCAGTGGTTAGTGTAATTACAAAGCCAAAAAGGGCCTCAAAGTTAAGACAAATAGTTGCGCTGATAGCAAAAAGAATGAGGCCAACAAGCCAGGTGGCCTTATTGCGATCAATGTTGTGCGCTTCAACCGCATAGGAAACAGGGACCTCCAGCATTGAAATAGATGAGGTAACTGCCGCAATAGACATCAAAACAAAGAAAGCAAAACCAACAAACAGGCCAGTTGCCCCCATCCCTTCAAATAACGCAGGAAGTACCTGAAATATAAGGTCTGGGCCAGCGATTAAATTACCGCTTTCAGCATAGATAGTTACGCCTAAGTTTTGGGCTACGAAGATAGCAGGCAACACCAACAAGCCAGCCAAGAAGGCCACCGACATGTCAGTCAGAGTAACTAATGCGCCCACTGTTGGCAGGTTTTCATCTGCACGAATATAAGAACCATAGACCAGCATAGTGCCAACGCCGAGAGACATAGAGAAAAAGGCCTGACCCATTGCACTAACAATGAGATCAGGATTAGTGATTTGAGAAAAGTCAGGAACTAAGTAATGCTTGAGTCCTTCCATCGCGCCATCTTGAGTCAGCACATAAATAATGAGCGCAGACATTAAAATAAAGAGTGAAGGCATTAAACGACTGGACCATTTTTCAATACCTTGCTCCACACCTGCACTAATAATTAGTACCGTTAGCAAAACAAAAATGGCAGAGAATCCTACATTGCGCACCAGGCTATCTTCAGTCAGCCACTGGCCTAGATTTGCTTGGCCTAAAATAGCAGTGATTGGCTCAAGCATAAACGCAAGCATCCAACCCGCGACGATACTGTAGAAACTCAAAATCAGCCCGGCTGTAACCATGCCGCCGATACCCACAAACCGGCCAACCACCTTAGCAGTTTGACCCGAAGAGATAGACTGAAGCGCGCTGACCATATTAGCGCGAGTATGGCGGCCAATAATAAGCTCCGCCATCAACGCTGGGTAAGCTAATAAAAAAGCAAGAATAAAGTACATCAACACAAAGGCAGCACCGCCGTTTTCTGCGGCATTAGTGGGAAAGCCCCAAATGTTACCCAAACCCACGGCTGAACCAGACGCGGCAAAAATAAATGCCAAGCGTGAGGAAAATTGACCTCTTTGCATGATGATGACCCTAAAGATTTTTATTTTATCGAGAGTCTAGGGTATTCAGCGGTTAAATTCGAGCCAAACAATACCAATTGTAGGTAATGAGCAATATTTATCCTCTCGTTGCTTATTATCGAGAGTTACTATGCTAAAATTGGCTTCTCAGGGGGGCGTTCTGGATTCGACGCGGGTTACAAAACCTCCGGTGCATGCCGAGATGGTGACCAATCTCGTTAATCCAAAGTCGCAAACTTATAGTTGCCAACGACGACAACTACGCACTAGCTGCTTAAACCCCAGTGTAGTGCCGTTTGACTGGAGCCGTGCTTATGCGTCCAGAGTTCTAAACCCTTAGGGGAGCGGAATGCTCAAATGTCATATCTCATGAGATCGTAATGAAGCTTGTTCGGGGCGGATTTATTAAAACTTTACCGAAATCGTTTGTTGTGCGCCCTGTCAGTCGGGTTGCAGCAGGCTAAATTTAAAGACTGAACTAAGCATGTAGAGCCGCAGGCAGCGGACAAGCGGACGCGGGTTCAATTCCCGCCGCCTCCACCAAAAATAGACCTCAACCCGAATGGGTTGGGGTTTTTTTGGCTAGAGCGTAGCGATGTATGCCCCGCGTAGCGGGTTTAAGCCGAGCCACTCTTTCAATAGAAAGGTGGCGAGACAGCGCAGGAGCGATAGCGATGGCGACCCCAAAGGGGTGAAGGCAAAGCCTGAATAATTCCCGCCGCCTCCACCAACTATAGATAACCCCCTGTTTTTACAGGGGTTTTACTTCTTCTAGCTTTCAATTTGATACATTTTGTCACACAAGGTGTCACACAATGAGAAAGCGATCAGTTCCTTATACTATATTGAATTCTATAGTTACAAGGTTAGTTTTTCATTAAGGAAAGCCGACTAATTTATAAGCAAAATGGGAGAGTAACTCGATGGCAAGATTTCCCTCTGTTCCAGGCGCAGGACCAAAGCGAATTGGTAATCCAGTGTATTGGTCTCGCATGGTTATACAAAATGAAAGGTATAAACAAACTTCTCAGAATGCTACAGATGCCTGGCATGAAAAGTATAATCTTTTATTTCACTGGTATGACGTGATCTGGGAGGATGAATTAGAACAGGTTAAGGATTTTTTCAATGAAAATGAACATGAGAAGTTTGGTTGCTTAAATGAGGCATTCAAAGAAATGGATAATGAAATTGAAGAAAATCCGCATTTAGATAACTCGCAACTAAATAAATTGAAAACACGATTAAAGAATCTAATACTCTTTATTCTTAAAATGTGTTCAAAATATCAAGTTTATAGTGACTTTGAGTCCGTAAAGTTTGATAACAATATAAAAGCATTTATTATCAATCATGATTATGACGAACCAATTTACCACTTATGGTGAAGTTTCTAAATATTGCTTAAATAAACCAAGGACTTATAAATCTGCTTTAAGCAAGACAAATGTGGTCTTTTCTGCCCAATCATCGCCATCGTCTATCCTGAAATCACTCTCATTTATGACTTTTTTTTGTAATTTTATAAACGTTGGTTCTCCAAAATAGGGTTTTTCATACCTAAGGTATTCAATATCACTGGTGTCTATAAGCTTTTTGTATCTCAAGATTAATTTGCTAGCACCAATCATATTGTTAATAACCACACAATCCTTTACAAGACTTCCTTCATCATAAACAGGATGGACATCAAGATAAGCTTGAACCCCCCCGCGTAAATTATCATTACCTAACGAGTTATAATATGACGATACACTTTCTCCATAATTGTCGTCTTTGTCATACGCGCGAAACTTTTTAAAACCTAGATAAAAGTTTGGTATGTTTCTGTTTTCTTTGAGATGCGTATCCAAAAATTTCTCGAAATTGTTCAGGCGTTCGTCTTTCAAGTCAGAGATAAAATCTTCAAAAAAGAATCGTTTTGTAGCTTTAACAGCATCCCCATAAAAATATTCGCTAGGTTGGTTAGAATCGTATGTTGCGTAAAGAGTATGCAAAAAGAAATTAAAACATGCAGCGAGGAATGGCAGTTCAAAATAGACGTCAGCAGCACAGTATTGCTTGTCGATGATGTTCTTTAATCTTAAGCATTTTAGTCCTGATAAAATATCATTATCTAGTTGTGTCTTCGGGTCTTGAGATGAATAAAAGTCGTGGAATTCAGTGTCTCGCCCGGCATGAGTGAATATTCCATCAGCTTTTCTTTTTTCAAGTATGTAAGTAAACAAAAACCGTTCCCTTAGGATAGCGATGTAAGTTTCATAGTCCTCAGGCATCTGGATTGCGAATCCATAAGGTAAAGAATCGAAAAAATGGATAAGTTCTTGAGGAGAGCCATTAATGCAAGCTGATTTTAATTTATTAATTACCCAATCTTCCTTTAAAGAAAGAATCTCTACATCGACTTTTTTGTCTAGCATCTGCGATGAGCTTGGGTCGTGCACCCAAATTTCGGGATATTTGATTAGTTCAAAATGATTGCTAAAAGCAGCATCTATGTCTTTAAAAAAAATTTTGGTCATTGCTGAATAGATTTTGTTTTTCGTGACTATTTGCGAAAAAGACAAATGCTAAGGATAACGAAGGCTTAAGTACCATGGGTAACTCTAGGAAATTTCACTCCATTAAATAGTAGCTAACTATACTAATCAAAAACCGAACAAAAACAACAACAAAAACCGAGGGTTTAACGGTCTAAAGAAATTCGAAGACGTTAGACATCAAAGTATTGTGCATGCAGATTTTCAATGTCACTTATTATTTCAGGGAATTCCTTGGCAGGGACACGATGATTCCACCAGTAGTAGAAAATCTTGTTGCCATTGCTCTCGATACTCATGTTTTTATTTTTCAGTAAGTATTCATGAAGGGAAGGGTTATCAAATAATTTCCTCACTTCTTGGTCAGTCATATCTTGGGAAGTGAGATGAAATTTTGAGGAAAACTTCTGGTGCTCTGAATAGTCGATATCACCATCATTTTTTATCTTGTCAAATAAACCTTCTGGTCTGCATATAAACTTTGGAAATTGTCTTCCTCTTTTACTTGTCAGCGAGAAAACCCTTTGGGCAGCGGAGGAACGTCCATTTGGAGTATTCCAGGTGAATATAAGAAGGTTTCTATTATGTATTGATGTGATTGGCCTGAAGTAAGATTGAATGCGTACTATTGATTGCGAAGATGGCGGCATGTCAATCTTTGGTTTAGTTTTGTTAGCCCTGAAATTTTCAGATTTATTAGACACTTTCAGACCAAAACTTTTCAGTAAAGCGGTTTCTTTTAGATTCCTAATGTGCAGACGAGCAAACACTGCTATTACAAATAGCACTAAAAAAACAAGTTGCTCCACTTCCATCTTTTGTCCTCTCTGACGTCAAAACCACCTTAATCACAACAACTATAAATCTTTCCGTTTACCTTTGCATAGGTTCAAGTAAAAACAACAACAAAAACCGAGGGTTTACCTGTCTTTTTGAAGTCTCAAAACATTTGACCCCATGGGGGTGTCTTTTCGCGGGTAGGAATCCTAAGTTTTTACTCTTGAATATGACTTTTGACTGTCACACAATGTGTCACACATCCCCTGTTTTCAGAGGATTACGTATTGAAAGCTAGGAGTTTGCTTAGAGCGTCATTAGGTTAGTAAATGTGGCTGTAACGCCCTGTCAGTCGGGTTGCAGCAGGCTAAATTTAAAGACTGAACTAAGCATGTA
>ERZ1047472.745-NODE-745-length-27925-cov-4.714137_pt1 | contig 27925 bp, 25 predicted proteins | sample MGYA00383095_ERZ1047472 | MGnify/ENA primary metagenome ERZ1047472 (study PRJEB29581, sample SAMEA5548365) | metagenome | biome: marine; feature: coastal; material: water | depth 1 m | study: Short-term variability in the microbial, nano- and picoplankton dynamics... | reverse complement strand
ATGGAAGAAGCAAAAGTGATCAGTGGTGAGATTGGAGCTTTCCCAATGATTATACGCCCAGCGTTCACACTTGGTGGTGCAGGTGGCGGTATTGCTTACAACAAGGAGGAGTTTGAGACTATCGTCAATCGTGGTATTGATTTGTCACCCGTTGATGAGGTTCTTATTGAAGAGAGTTTGTTAGGCTGGAAAGAATACGAGATGGAGGTGATGCGTGACTGCGCAGACAACTGTGTTGTGATTTGCTCTATTGAAAACCTGGACCCAATGGGGGTACATACCGGTGACTCTATTACGGTAGCCCCTGCGCAGACTCTCACTGATCGTGAATACCAAATCATGCGTGACGCTTCGTTCGCCTGCATTAGAGAAATTGGTGTCGAGACGGGGGGATCCAATATTCAATTTTCAGTAGATCCTCAAACTGGTCGCTGTATTGTTATTGAGATGAATCCACGGGTATCACGCTCATCAGCCCTGGCTTCGAAAGCAACAGGTTATCCGATTGCTAAAATTGCAGCCAAGCTTGCTGTAGGATACACTCTTGATGAGCTCCCCAATGATATCACTCGTGAGACTCCTGCGTCATTCGAGCCGACGATTGATTATGTAGTGACCAAGCTACCACGCTTTACTTTTGAAAAATTCCCAACCGCAGATTCTGTTCTAACAACTCAGATGAAGGCTGTAGGTGAGGCAATGGCCATTGGTAGAACATTCAAGGAATCAATGCAAAAGGCACTCCGCTCTCTTGAGACTGGACGCTTTGGTTTCGGCTTTGACGGCAAGGGTAAGGAGCGTCCAACATACGAAGAAGTGGAACGTATGCTTCACGTGCCAAATGCTGAACGTATTTTCTGGCTCCAAACCGCATTCGAACAAGACTGGTCAGTTGATGAGGTATTTGAAGCAACATCCATCGATCCGTGGTTCCTTGAGCATCTTAAGATCATTGTCGATGAGGGACGTGACCTAGCCAATATGGATTTACGGAAGGCGAAACGCCTTGGCTTCTCCGATCATCAAATCGCGCACGCTAAGGGTGTGTCTCAAGATGATGTTCGTGCCGAGAGGTTGCAAGCTGGGGTGATTCCAACGTATCGCTTAGTCGATACCTGCGCCGCTGAATTTGAAGCTCATACTCCTTATTACTATTCTACGTATGGTGATGAAAATGAAGCCAAAGAAACCGATCAGAAGAAAATTGTGATTCTTGGTGGTGGTCCTAACAGGATCGGGCAGGGAATTGAGTTTGATTACTGTTGTGTGCACGCAGCATTTGCTCTGAAGGAACTCGATTACGAGACGGTGATGGTGAACTCTAATCCAGAGACTGTATCAACCGACTACGATACCAGTGATAAGCTTTACTTTGAGCCTCTCACTCTGGAAGACGTATTACATATTTGTGATCAAGAAAAACCAGACGGTGTGATCGTGCAGTTCGGGGGCCAGACACCCCTTAACCTAGCCGCAGATCTTGAGCGTCATGGAGTGCCTATCGTCGGCACTTCTCCTAAGTCAATTGAGCTTGCGGAGGATAGAAAGTATTTCTCTGCCTTGCTCGACAAGATCGGGCTGAAGCAAGCTGAAGCAGGAACGGCAGTAAGTGCCGAAGAAGCTGTGGTGGTAGCAGAAAGGATCGGATACCCAGTGCTGGTAAGACCATCATTCGTTCTGGGTGGTCGGGCTATGATGATTGTCTACAACAATGACGATCTCACTCGATACATGAACGAAGCAGTCGATGTGTCTCCAGATCGACCAGTATTGGTGGACCGCTTCTTAGAGGCAGCTACTGAGGTGGATGTTGATTGTATCTCTGATGGAGAAACTTCTGTGGTGGGTGCCATTATGCAGCATATTGAGCAGGCAGGTATTCACTCAGGTGACTCGGCTTGTGTGATCCCGGCATTTTCTCTATCTGAATCAATTAAAGAACAGATTATCGTAGCTGCGAAAAACCTTGCTTCAGAGCTCGGTGTTCGTGGGTTGATGAATATCCAGTTCGCAGTGAAAGACGAGGAACTCTATGTCATCGAGGTTAACCCTCGTGCGTCACGCACGGTTCCTTTTGTTTCCAAATCAATTGGTGTTCCACTAGCAAAGCTTGCCGCTAAGATCATGGTAGGTAAGACGCTGAAGGAACTTGGTTTCACAGAGGAGGTCTTACCAAATCCCTGCTGCGTCAAGGAAGCTGTGTTCCCATGGCCACGATTCCCAGGAATCGATATCGTTCTTGGACCAGAAATGAAGTCGACTGGTGAGGTAATGGGCATCGATCAAGATATGGGCATGGCTTATGCCAAGGCACAGATCAGCGCTTTCAACCCACTTCCAACAGGTGGCAATGTGTTTTTCTCAGTCAACGATCGCGACAAAGACCGCGCTGTGCCGGTAGCTCGTGAGCTAGCTGAGCTTGGTTTTGTAATTTTTGCAACAGGCGGCACTTATAAGCGATTCAAAGCTGAGGGTATTGAGGTCGAGAGGCTTTATAAACCCGCTGAGAAAAAACGACCGAATGTAATGGATATGATGAAAAATGGTGAAATCCAATTTATCATCAATACCCCAAGTGGCCACGAGGCCAGGGAAGACGAGGTGACCATTCGATCAGGTGCTGTGGCCAATACTATTTCTCATTGCACTAACTTGAGCGCTGCCGAGGCATCAATTCTTGCGATTCGCTCACTCCAAGAAAATGAATTCAAGGTGACGACTCTTCAGGAATATCACGCGTAGTGCATGAGTTTTGTAATTGTTCTTAATTTCAATTTTTACACGCCCATTTGAACCTGTGGTTGGGTTGTTGACAAATTTACGTTTTTCTGTATTGTGCCGTCCCTAATCAGCGCTGCTGAGTAACTTAGACGTTATTCAACGGTGGTTGCTTAGGCTTCTGCACAATAATGTCAGAAACTTCTCGATTGGTGAGTGCGCTCCGTTGGTCGGTTAAAATAAAAACAATGCGCAACTTTATATTAAAATGAACATCTATGTAGGTAACCTACCTTACTCCGTATCTGAATCTGATCTCCGTGACCTCTTCGGTCAATTTGGAGCTGTCAGCAAAGCCAACGTTATCTCTGACCGTGACACTGGTCGCTCAAAGGGATTCGGTTTTGTAGAAATGGAAAGTGCTGACGATGGTGAGCGTGCTATTCGCGAACTTGATGGTAACGACCACGACGGTCGTAACCTCAAAGTGAATGAGGCGCGTCCCCGCGAGTAGTAACAACAATTTACTGTTTTAAAGCAAACCAGCATTCTCAACATTGTTTGTCTACGGACTGACGGTGCGAGGGTCGCTGGTTTTTTTGTGCCTTTTTACAATAGCCCGGAGCATCACGTCATTACCTATCTTGGTATATTGTTGCTCGATGAGTTGGGTTTTTGGTGTGCTGCTACCAAATCCAATGTCTGCACCTCCGGTGACCAGGGGAGCATAAAAAATAACAAGTTCATCAGCTAGTTGCTGCTCAAGAAACGCTGCCATTAAGCCGCCTCCAGCCTCCACTAGCACACTATTACAACCACGATTAGCGAGGTTTTTTAAAGCACTGGTGATGTCTCCGTTTTCTTGCACTAAGGTGCGATTAGCGTGGCTGTCATTGAAAAGTTTTAAGTCTGTGGGTAGATCTACTTTTTTTCCCTGAGTAATAACCATGCGCCAAGGTTGGATTTTACTTATTACCTTTTTAGATCTAGGTGTGAGAGAGGGGTTGTCTATTCGTGCTGTGTTACCACCTGTTATAATGGCATCTACTTGATTGCGTAGTTGGTGCACGATTTCTCTAGACTCTGGAGAACTAAGCCATTGTCCTTCGCCTGGGGGCCGTGTGGTGCTCCCATCTAAGCTAATTGCTGACTTGAGGATAACCCAAGGCATTGATGTTTGTTGCACTTTGCTGAAAGCTCTAATGAGGCGATCGCAATCAAGTTTGCAGATTTCTTTGCTCACTTGGATGTTCGCTGCATGCAGGATTTTATCTGCAGCTCCTACGTGCAGTGGGTTAGGGTCTATGGATCCGTAGACAACTCTTGTGATACCAGCGTCTATAATTCCTTGTGTGCATGGTGGCGTGCGACCATGAGTAGAACATGGCTCTAATGTGACATAGATAGTTGCACCTTGAAGATCAGCGGCTGTATAGTGCATCAAAGCATCTGCTATTGCTACTCGCTCTGCATGTGGCTGACCAGCTTGCTGATGCCAGCCAACACCCAAAATCTGGTCTTGCTTGACGACTACTGCGCCAACGGGTGGGTTGGGTGAACAAGTCGCTAATCCCTTATAAGCATGCTCTATGGCAAGCTGCATCCAGGATTCATCTTTTTCTGGTTTTGCCATCGCTGGATAATGTGCTGAGTTGAGGTGGTTTTACAAGCTGTGAACAACAAGGTTTGATTTGTGAATAAGGTGTCAATGCTTGTGATTATATGTGGTAGTGGCGATGTGATGTGAACTTACTTAAGGTGGTTTACATGAGTATACTCATGTTATTATTTCCGTGGAACGCCCGACTTTATAATGTGAAACACCCTTTTTTCAATGTTACTGACATATAGAAGAAGAAGAATATATAAGGGTTTAAAATAGAATCATCATATACATAGTGAATAACATTTGCTCTATGATCTTTTATTACTTGTTAAACTAGCAGCTTGACGATTCGTCCAAGGTGTGGAGAAATACAAAAGAATTAAATTTATTGGATACATATGAATAACGACGATTTGTTACACACGGAGAAGATACTAGCTGAACGTAAGACATTCTATCTAGATTTAAAACAAAATGCGCGTGGTAAGGTAGTAAAAATCACAGAGGATGTATCTGGAAATCGGGACACTATAATGGTACCTGCAGAAATTCTAGGAGACTTCATAGCAGCACTGACGGACATACAAAAAACATCTGATGAGAACTAACCATTGTTTTACTCTCATTGATGTAAGTTGGTGTAATTATTAATTTAAGTTGCCCAATTATCTTTCCATTCTTGGGGTAAACGAGTCGGCTTAGCTGGTTTATCGCCATTCATCTGCACTAGGGCAAGTGATTGGCGACATGTAACAAGTATCTTGTTGTCTGATGGGCGAGTAATAGTGAAATCGCACCAGAATCTGACACGTTCAATTTTACTGAGTTTTCCAATAATTTGTATTTTGTCTCCAAGCTTGGCAGGAAGCCGATAATCAATTTCGGTTCTTAAGACTGCAGGATACAGCTGTGTAGCTCCCATAACTTTGAAATCCATACCCATATTGGTTCCAAGGTGTGTGCGGCAAGTTTCTATCATCCGCAAGTATGCGATGTTGTGCATTACTCCTGCACAATCAGTATCAAAAAACATTACTTCTTCATCTGTTGTAAATTCTGGTAATTTCATGTTGCTCAAGCTGATTGTTTGGTTGAAGGATGATAAGAAATCAAACATTGATATTTAACAACAGGAAAGTTTTGTAATTCGTTTTGCCCACTGGGTAATCAATACTTATTCTTGCCGAGTTTAAATGTATCATGCAGTCTCACCTACATGGAACGGCTTAAGGGAATACGATCAGTAAACATAGCAAGGCTGCTTTATTTGCTTATCTGTGAGTTAGCCGGAGCAGCAATGGCAAACCACATAGCTGGTTCGGATAAAATATGGATTGGAGTATTGGGAGGCCTTGTTCTCGCCATGTTTTTTATCTTGGTGGAGTCTTTAACTAAGAAATTTACCTTGCGTGGTTTTTCCAATGCTACGGTGGGCCTTTTGATTGGTGTTTTTTGTGCATGGTTATTATCTCGAGGCTTAGTCAAACTTATTGAAGCTACTTTATTGGGTAAAGTGGACCAACTTGATGCAGTTACCCTAGTCATCAATGCTTCTTTATACGCAAGCTTAGGTTTTTTAGGATCAGTATTGGCGTTACGTAGTGGCCGTGATGATTTTTCACTACTGATACCCTATATTCGATTTCATCAAGAGTCCGCACCAGGTCCACCTCTTTTACTCGATATTAATATTATTACAGACAGTAGACTCTATAAAATTCTCAATACTGGTTTTATAGACGGTAATTTAATAATACCACGTTTTGTATTTGAGGATCTCCACATCATGGCAAATTCCAAGAGCTCAAGTAAACAAGCACGTGGAGAGAGAGGATTACAGGTATTAGAGCGTTTACAGTCTAATTCAAAATTTAGAATCAGCATTCAAGATTCCGAGGCTGATGACGAAGTAGAATCCACAGATGCTCGTTTACTGTTTATCTGTCGCCTGCTCGGGGCAAAATTACTAACAGCTGATGAATCATTAGCTAAGACAGCTCGCTTACAGGGGGTCAAAGCCCTCAATATTAACGACCTTAACCACGCATTGAAACCAAAAATCGCTGTGGGTGAACGTATACGTTTACCATTGGTGCGCACAGGTAAAGACGACAACCAGGCAGTTGGCTACATGCCCGATGGATCCATGATTGTGGTCAACAATGCCAGCAACAAACTCAACACGACTCAGGATGTTACTGTAATTAGCACACTTGAGACAGATGCGGGAACAATGGTGTTTGCCGACCTCACGAGCTCAGAAATTGAAGCTTGATAGCGCGTGTTGATTTTAGCCATTAGAAGGCTACCTACGCTACTGTAAGTCATTGGGTGCCCTGTGGTATGGGCGGTAAGCTAGTCATGGCCTCTGCGCAATATAAGGCTCAACACAAGCTACAGGCCAAGTGTAGGATGAGTGATTAATACTAGTCGGCTGAATTTAATGCATAGAAAACTGAAGTCTCAGCTGCAACCACACTACTTACTTTAAGATAGCGATGAGAAATGACCGCACTTATAAGTGAATGTTAACCCCCGGTTTTTGGGTTGCGCCTTTTGCCAGGTTTTTTATCAGCTGGAGTAGCGTCGCGCATTGCTCCTTTGCTGCTATTGCCTTGGTTGGCTTGCTGCTTCTGCATTTGCTCAGCGCGCTCTGCCATACGTTCCATGAACGTTTTTTTACCAGGCTTGCCAGGTTTGTTGCGTTTCTGCAACTCAGGCTCAGGCATTCTATTGGTAAGCCATGTTTGACCGATAGAGAATATATTCTGTGTCGTCCAATAGAGGGCGAGAGCAGATGCAAAGTTGTAACAGAAGAAGAAGAACATCAGGGGCATCAGCATGAAGATGCGTTGCTGCATTTTGTCGCCAGTCTTTGGAGTCATCCTCATTTGTAAGACCATGGTTACAGCCATGAGAATGGGAAGTAGGTTCACTGGAACCTTATCACCTAAGAAAGGCAGGCCAAAAGGGAGCTCATAGATTGTGTCCGGCATCGATAGGTCATCAACCCACAAAAAGCTCTGACCGCGCAATTCAACTGCATACTGAAGCATACGGTAATAGCCAAAGAAGATCGGTATTTGTAGAAACATTGGTAAGCAACCACCCATGGGGTTTACGTGATACTCTTTGTAGAGTTTCATGGTTGCCTGATTGAGCTTGTTAGGGTCGTCTTTATACTTTTCCCTCAAGTCTTTCATCAATGGCTGCAACTTCGACATGCGCTTCATGGTGCGCGTCGATTTATTGTGTAGTGGCCAGATGGTAATACGAATAAGGATAGTCAGTGCGATAATTGAGAGCCCCCAAGCCCACTTACTTGCAGTTTTAGAAAAGGCAATATCATGTAGCCAGTTGAGCACGTTATTTAAAACTACGCTAACAGGAGTGAACCAGCCGTAGTTCATCACTTCGGCTGTGTCGGTCTCCATGTTTTTCAAAATACTGTAGTATTTCGGTCCGATGTAGAGCTTGCATGAAAAGTTCTCAAGCTCACCTGGGGCAAGCTTACGCTCAGGCAATGAAAAACCAGCGCGGACACCATACTTTGGGCTTTCTGGATCATCACCAGGGATGCGAACACTGCTTGATTTGGCCCAAAAGTTTGAGACGTATTTCCGATCAGGGCGAATTAATGTAGTAAAGAACTGGTTAGATACACCTGCGTATTCGAGGTCATTAACTGTCTCGCTAAAGAGTTGGCGTGCGCCTCGGAAGAAACCTTTTTTGAACCAACTACTGTCTTTGTTGGTCAGTGATCCATTATCAAGGAAAAATGCACCTCCTTGGTTTTCCCACTCGCTAGGGTGTAGTGGTGACGCTGAACCAGCGTAAAGTGAGTATTCAGACAATTGGACACGCTCTTGGCCTTCATTGGCGATAGTGATTGTTAGGTTGATAGTCCAAGGGGCACCGGGCTCTTCCAAGTCCTGATCCAGAGACCACTTCTTGGTAATTTTGAGTCCCTCTGTTGTTGTTGCTTGGCAATAGATGGCGTCTTTATCCTTAACCAAATTATAATACAGGCCAGAGAAGTCGTCTGGCCCATCGCAGATAGATCCGATGGTTGCTGGGGAGTGCATGTTAAGCACCACTTTTTCTGTATCTGAGCCGACAGCAAATTGATCTAGCAGGGTGGCTGTTTTGATTCCACCTCCACTGGATGATATCGCAAATTCAACAACCTGATTACTATCCTTATTTTTAGATGTCAGCGTTTCAATATTTTCACCAACGCTTGGAATAGAGGTTTCATTGAACAGCTCACCTTTTGGCACGGAGTTTGCGCTATTAACAGGCGTAGATTTTTCGTCCACGCTTGAACCATCATTATCGAGGGCCTCAGGTGATGTAGTTACAGGAGCGGGCTTAACGGGCTCAGGTTTATAATAAAAATTGAGCGCGAGTAATAATCCGCAGATTGAGAGTATGATCCATGCTTTACGGTCCATGCTGAGTAATGATTAGTGGTTGATTTTGTGAGTTGAAATTATTTTTTCGGGGGGACTGGGTCGTCTCCGGATTTACCCCAAGGGTGGCATCGACATATTCGACAGGTTCCCAGCCAAGATCCGCGGTAAGGACCGTGTGTTCTGACAGCTTGCAGGAAATAGTTGGAGCATGTGGGGTGGAATCTACATCCAGTATGAGGGCCAGTAACAGCTTTAATAGCTGGATTGATGACTTTTTGGTAAATGCGGATGATAATGTAAATAAATCCGCTCAGAAAGTTGCTGAGCATTTGTGCAGAAAGCTGGAAGGTGAATTAAATATGGGTGGCTTTGAGTAAGCCCAGCCTTGATGCTTGTTTGAGCCAGTCTTGTTCAAGCTCATGACTACTTGCCTGAGGAGCACGCCAGCGAAGGATGGTAACGAGGTAGCGTTTGCCTTGTGCCGTATCAATCTCGTCGATGTGTTTGGCTAATATGTTGTGAATTCGTCTTCTAAGCTTGTTACGAGTGACGGCATTACCAATTTTCTTGGTAATAATGATACCCGCTTTATGTCGGCGTAGTTCACTTTCTGATACGGTGCTGACAACAAGAAAACGACCGCTTTTAGCCACACCGAGTTTACGTGCCTTATTGAACTCCGCATGACGAGTCATGCTGTATTTTCTTCTTAGACGCATGATAACTGGTATCGGTAAAACTAGATAAAAAAACGGCCACCTGTGTTAGGGTGGCCGTGAAAGTGTTGCTCACAGATACTACAATCTAGAGTAGCGACCTTCGGGTGATCTAAGCAGCTTTAGTGTGCTGTTTGATGTGGCGCTTGAAGTGAATCTCAGCACCTTTAGGAAGTAGGCGCTTGCGGCCTTTCTGACGACGACGACGTAAGGTGTCACGGCCAGCCTTGGTGCTCATGCGTGCGCGAAATCCATGTTGGCGTTTGCGGGTGCGCTTAGAAGGTTGGTAGGTGCGTTTCATGGTGAAAGTGGTTGAAGTTTAATCAGTGATTGTGATTTGCATCCACATCAGACCTGTGGACGGGCGGGCAACCTAGGGATTTTTAGCCTCTTGTCAACCCGCCATTCGTGCAGACTTGCAATTTTATTAAAAAAAACTCCACAGAGGCCCAAATGATGCTAAAAAAAGCGTATCAGATGGAAAATATGCCCACTAATCAAGAGCCAAGCATTCGGCAAAATGTTCGAGTAGAGCCCGCCACTATTGAGGATTTACCAGAACTAGTCCAACTCGTTGAGGATTTGATGAACTTACAAGGCGATTTTATGCCAGATAGGGAGGCTCACGAGCGTGGCTTGGCTCTCATACTTGAGCAGCCAAACCGGGGCCGAATTTTTGTGCTTCGTAATGATGATCGTATCTTTGGTATGGTGAATTTGTTGTTTACGATCTCTACAGCTATGGGTGGCTTAGTTATTCTTCTTGAGGATGTTATCATCCACCCCCATCACCGCGCCCAAGGCTACGGAACGATGTTAATTGACTACGTTAAAGATTTTGCGAAGCTTAAAAACTTTAAAAGAATCACACTGCTTACCGATAAAATAGGCGAAGAGTCTCAACATTTCTTTAAAAAAGAGGGCTTCGAACATTCCAATATGATTCCAATGCGTTTACTCGTCGAATAGTGTGGTTTTAAAAACACCACGCTGATCGGAGGCTGTTGGAATATTAATCCACTGACTTGGCTGATCTTGATGCGCACAATAAACATCGACTTCGTTTAAACCCGATTGTTTGAGGGCGTCAGATATTGCTGATGATGCAATCTCAGGGCTATTGCAATCAGAGCTAAGATGGCTGAGCATGACGAATTTGAGCTTTTCACAAGCAACTTCGGTCAAAACCTCGGCGGTCTGATCGTTGGAAAGGTGACCATGGCGTGAGACAATTCGTTGTTTGGTTGCCCATGGGCGCTTGGTATCCTTCTCTAGTAGAGCTTGATCGTAGTTGGCTTCGATGTAGAGCCCAGCACATCCTTTTAAATTTTCACGCATCAAGTTGGTAACGTAGCCAACATCACTGACCATGCTTAGACGGGTATCACCAGCTGTAATTACAAATCCAACAGGTTCGGCAGCATCATGAGGAATTTGAAAGCTGTTGATCATAAAGTCACCTATTTGAAACTCTTGGCCACTGTGGAAAACTTTCCAAGTTATGGTGCTTTTCATTTTATGACTCAAAGCCTCTCGAGTCAGAGCATTGGCAAAAACAGGAATAGATTGCTGACGCAGTAACACATCAACCCCTTGAGCGTGATCACTATGCTCGTGAGTGATCAGAATGGCATCAAGTTGGTCTGGTGAAATGCCAAGGGTATTCATGCGGAGGACAAGCTGCTTAGCACTTAAACCAGCATCGACAAGTATGTGTGTGGAACCACAGCGAACCAAGGCGGCGTTTCCCTTACTACCGCTTCCCAGCACAGCTAAACTAATACCACCTTCACCCATGGGCTGAAACGTGGCTCGATGTATTACTTTTTGCAAGGTTGTAGTCGCATTTACATAAGTAAGCTAACTGGAGGTTAACTCACCCCAAAGGCTGAGATTAAATCTTGTTAAGTGGGGGGGTATGGTTCAGATTAGGGTTATGAATATCACGCATATTTTGCTTGGATCTACTGCTGCTATTTTGATCGCGGCCCTCATCTTGTCCTACTCTTCAATGAGAAATGGCGAGCAGGAGGGTTTTCGCATTACCAATGCCAAAGTATTGATGGATGAAAATGCACGCTTACAGGCAGAAATTAGCCGACTACAGGCTGGTCAGGTAAACGAGAGACCCACCCCACCCTTAACACCTCCACAAAATATGACCTCTCAGCGCTTGGCTCAACTTGAGGAACAGAGGCGCCTTCTGAAAGATCAGCTTGATGCAGAGATCAAAAAGCGAAAGCTCGCTGAAGAAGAGGCACAAGTAATGACGGAACGTGAGGCGGGAAAACTTAATAAGGAACAACGTCGTGCAAAACGTATTTCGATGGCAACCGTGATGGCTCAGGTCGGAGAAGTGGCAGAAGATCAGGGTATATTTTTGATCGTGTTAGATGTTAAATATAAAGACCAAGTTAGAGAGGGTAGGGAGTTTGCGATAAGACGGGGTACTGGAATTATTGGTCGGCTAGTTGTTTCTAGAATAGACATCGATGATAATTATTTTGCAGATCCACTGCCAGGCTCGTTTCCTGGTGGATCTATCGATGTCAAAGTGGGTGATGAGCTGATTGTAGCTCCACAATAGCTCGTTCAACCAACCAACCTATTATATTCAAAGCATCACTTATCATGTTCAAATTAATGCGTAAATTGTTAGCTGCTAAAATTTTACTATGTTTTAGCCCGGCTCTCATTGGCTCTTTTCCACAGCTTTGCGCAGACGAACATCAAACGAACGATAAAAGTTATTTAACGTTCTACTACGAAAACGACCTTTTTAATGGTGAGGATGCAAATTATACCTCAGGGGGAAGGCTTTCATATATTACACCGGGAAAACCTGCGGTTGATATCGCTTTTATCCAACACAGTCTTGATTTGCTGAGTGGGGGTGCGGACAGCTCTGAGTTAATGAAAAAAATGTGGGGCCTGAATGATTCACCAAATATTAGCTACAGCTATGGCTTTGCCCTAACTCAGTTGATGTTTACTCCCGACAACAAATTCTCAGATGTACCAGATCCCGGAGAGCGACCATACGTTGGTTGGCTAGGTCTTGGTTTCTCGGTGCATGCTCGTGATCAACACACCCTAAACTCGGTTGAGGTATCAATTGGCACAGTGGGTCCACACGCGTTCGCTGAAGATACCCAAGATTATATCCATGATATTCGTGACCTAGAGAAATTTCAAGGTTGGGACAGCCAAATGCCCAATGAGCCAACCCTAAATATCGTTTTTAACCAAAAGCGGCGTTGGCATCTCCTAGAGGATGCAGAGTTGCCGATGGATTTGGAGGTTGATGGATTTCATGAAGCGGGTGTATCTCTGGGTAACTTCCTCACAGATATCCATGTTGGTGGAATGATCCGAATTGGTTGGAACTTACCAGTCGAGTTTTCTGATGCGCGCCTCAATCAGACAGCACACACCCAGAGACTTTTCAGTAATGATGCGGGCAACGAGGGTAGGTGGTCTGCTTATGCTATCATTGGTGCTCGGGGCAGTGCCATTTATCACGATATAACGATCGATGGGCCTGTGTTTAGAAGTTATGATACCGGCATCAACAAGGAGCCGTTGGTAGGCGAAGTCTATATAGGATTCGGTATACGCCGCGGTAATTGGGAGTTTGGCTACGTTCACACCTACCGAAGCAAGCAGTATCAATCGCAAGGTGATCCGCAAGGCTTTGGCTCGCTCGCAATCAGAAAACAGTTTTGATCTGTAACAAATTATTTTGCGAGTCCCGTAATATAATGAAGTAAGCTTGCGGTCTCGTGCACTGTAAAGTTACTCATCAAGCCAGCAGGCATGAGGGAGTTTGGCAAGGTATCACGACTGGTAATGTCCGACTTGATGAACGTGGATTTTTTGCTAGTAATATCTCTAATGGTGACTGTCTCTCCAGCTTCATCGGTGACAAAGCCCATGTGAACAGTACCGCTCTTCAGCGTAATTAAGTTGGTTTTAAAACCTTGGGCGATAGCTTTATTGGGTAAGATGATCGCTTCAGCAAGATCTTGAGGACGAAGGATGTTAGCAATGGATCCGAGATAGGGACCTTTGGGTGGCTCATCTGCACTGACTGTGTGACATGCATTGCATGTAGCCCGAGCAAAAACAGCCTCACCTAGAACGGAGTTACCTTGTTTGTGGTTAAGGATTTGAGTCACAGCTTCCTCTGGATTGAGCGAAGCAATTTTTGGAGTTTTATCAATGCCTGTTGCTTGGATACCAAGCCGACTAGCTGCACCCTTTGCCCGTCTATTAAGCTCAGCGTCTGTTGAATTAAGCATGAGTCTGATGTGTTCATTGAGGTAGGGAATTTTAGTCCAGAAGGCAGCTTCCATGAGGGTATGCTTGTAATGGTTATTCACTGACCAAGTTGAGTCGATGGCCTTGCGGCTACTCTCGCGAGCTTCAATACCAATATTTTTACCGGTTGCGAGCTGGAGCAAAGCTTGAGCAGACCAACGTCCTTTGGCACTTTCAGGATTTAGTCGATAGATTGCGATGAAGCGTTCGACATAATTTTCGAGTTGGGGTGATGCCATGAGGTGCTGGCGGATATCATCACGAATTTTGGCGGCTTTGCTGTTATTGATGAGGGACTCAAGTGAACTCATTAGTGCGTCAAAGGCATCGGGGTGGTTTAGGGTGAGTAGTATAGGGATTGCTACTTTATGAGTTTCGGCAGGATTTTTGGTATTGTTGGCCGCTTGAATGATGAGCGGTATCGCGTCAGCTGGAATGTTTTCTTTATCTGCTAATTGTCCGAGAAGAGTCGGCAACAAGGTAGGGTCTTGCTCGGCGAGTGTAATGATGCGTTGCAGGCCTCGGTCGTTCTGTATGCGGTTTTTTCCAAGTAAGGACACAAGCGTGGAGTTCTCTTCTTTACTGGTGGCTGGGTTCTCAAGTAAGCCATTGAGGGCTTCAAGAATGTGCATTGATTGTTCCCAAGTAGTTGGCTGATAATAGGGCCCACGAGTGTCAGGTCGAGTGCTCCATGAGTCACCAGTCCACTCACCTTCACGTTGGTAGAGCCTCGTTAGTACAGCTAAAATGGGCTCTCGCTTGGCGGGGTCGTGTTGAGTCTCAAGTTGACTGATGAGAGCATCAACCACCTCTTTTTTATGCATGCGCATGAGTGCGCGTGCTGCAGAAATACGTGTGATTAGATTATCGGAGTCGAGCTTGGCCAGTGCCACCTTATAGGTGCCGAGCTTGGAGAGGGCGCGGTATGCGGTGTGTCGGATTAATGGGTCCTCACTACCAAGGTGCTTCGCGATGTCAGCGGCGAGTTCCGGCTTACTTTGGAAGCTAGTGGCGACGATAGCCTCAAGAATGGCACGAGGATGGCTGGCCTGTAGTTGTTTTTTGAGGAAGTCATTCGGTATCGGTCCTGGCTGGCCAGCCGTGCGGGAGTCGATGGCGAGATCGCCGAGTGCGCGGGTGACAAGAGGTAGGATGGGGTCGTCTGCGGAGGTGGACGAGAAGGAAGGCACAATAAGATCAGTGACGGACTGGCTATGTTGGCTGTCTAGGCCGCGTTGGGTGATGGCGTAGAGCGCGAGGATACGCTTGCCGAGGTCGAGTGATTGGTCCTTGGTGGCCTGCAGCAACGCTTTCGTCATTTCTGTATTTGCGGGGCGCCGAAGCAGGGTGCGTTGAGCGGCTAGTGAACGAACATGACTGGGTGAAATGCGGATAAGCTCGATGAGCTGGATATCACTGAGTTGGGCAAAATCAGGCAGTGGTGTGGGCTTGTAGTTGGTGGGAGCGACTCGAGCGATGTAGCCATGCTCGGGGCCCTTCCAGGTGAAGTTGGCAGGTCCAGCCCATGAGGCTTGGTAGATATTACTCATGCCATCGACATCAGCGTCGGTAGGTCGGGACATTTTGATGAGTATTTTAGGCTTAGCTGTTTCCTTGAAGGTAGCGCCATGAGGCTCAAGGATGTGGCGGTAAGAACCCTGACGACCCCAGTCGCAGGTGTAGGGGCGATTATTCCAGGCTGCAGGGATGCCGGGCTCACCGAGGTAGAAGGCACCAACACCGGAGCCGCCACCGTAGTCGGCAAGTGGGGCTACGATTTCATCAGCAAAATTCATGTAGAGTCGTGGGTAACCATGATCCTCAAGTCCAGAGAGATGGTGCAAGCGCACGTTCCAACCACCACCGTCGTTGGTGTTATCACGAGCGAAAAAATCTAGAGTGGGAGTAATGGCAATACCATAGGTGTTGCGGGTACCGTCTGAGAAAGTTTCCATACCACTTCCGTCTGGGCGAAAACGAACGACCCCGCCACCACGCATCTGGAGTTTGCGCCCGTCGCTACCCGTTGCGTTCATAAAACCGAAGTCACCGACCGCAATGTAGATCCAACCATCGGGTCCCATTTCTAATCCATTGGTGGTATGGTCGGCAGCTCTATCTTTGAAACCAAAGGCGATATTAGAAATGAGACGCTTGGATGAATCAGCAACACCATCTCCATCTACGTCGTGGAACACAGTGATGTGAGGTGGGTGAAGTAGGTAGAGGCGATCTTGATCCCAGAGCAAACCTCGGGGGGAATCTATATCGCGGATAAATTCGGTGACTTCATCAGCTCGACCATCGTTATCAGTATCGCGAAGTCGTAACACTCGTCCGCGTCCAGGTTGACGTCCGCCGGAGGCGTTACCATCGGAGGAAACATACAGATCACCATTGGGAGCAGCAGCCACATAAGTTGGGTAATTGGCCATTTGCCATGGGGCAAAGAGGCTGGCGGTGAAACCTTCTGGAACACTTACATCTTTGAGGATTTTGGCCTCTTCCTGAGCGCTGAGTCGGTGTGGGTGTGGTTTGTAGTTACCGGAATCCTTGTAGGGGTCTAGCTTACCTGTTGCCTTGCTTTTCTTGGTCGCATCAGTCGTTCCAACAGCTGAAGCTTTCTTCTGTTCAAGCAGAGCAAACAAAGGCACTTGTTTGTTGTCTTGGTCATAGAGACGAATCTCCCAAAGGCTCGGCCAGAGTTTATTCTGCTGGGCGAGGATATTGATTTTAATGAAGCGAATGCTTTCATTGCCTAACTTATCCCTACGGGTGCCAGTGGCTGTGTTATCAGAAGCATCGAACGCTAGCTGCCATGACTTGCCATCTCTGGAGGTCTCGATGGAGTATTGCATCCACTGGTCGGGAATTTCCCAAACGATCTCTGCACCACTCAGATGAATGGGTTTTTCAAAGGCAACCTGGATCCATGCAGGTTTAGTGCCTGAGTTTGCACACCACCTGGTTTTGGAATTGCTGTCGACAGCATGCCAAGGCAGATGACCTTGCTTTGTTTGAGCCGATTGGGCAGTGACTTTGACAAAACTTGCATTGGCGGGTGCTACTCTCTTGCCAATGTCTTTAATTATTTTTTTTTTTAGCCTTAGCTGGGATCTCTGTAATGGTATTGGATCCAGTGTAAGGAGTCATGTAGGCAGGCTTGTCGATTTTACCGCATGCCCAGAGTGCTCCACGGGTGATGAGATTAAGGTATTCCTCGCTTTGAACCACCTCGTTGAAGTGGCCGAGGGAAGTTGAGAATGAAGGAGCACCATGTTTGGTGTTCACCCATGCCACGATGGCGGAGTCAGTAACATCTTTACTACCTTTTTTGTAGGTTTGGTTGCCTATGGCGAGGGTGTGGGCATCGTGGACTTCTGCATTGTTGTAGAGCTCGTCCTTGGTAGTGATCCAGCTTTTCATGGGCTTGGTGATCGGATGCTCTTGGTCGACGATTTCTACAGAGATGGGAGCTCTTGGGCCGTGTCGATTAGAGAGTAAGCCGATATGTTTAGCCCACTCGTCGGTGCGATACGAGTGCATTGCGCAATGAAGGTGAACAGCAGGGATGGTTTTGTGAGCATTGAGTATATTGGCAATAACTTGAGGATCTTTGTTGCCGGCAGCACACTCATCGTGGATGACAACATCATAACCTTCAGCCCAGTCAGCGTTCTTAAAGAAATCGAAAGGTGGATCAACGGACTGGTCTCTAGTCCAAAGTACATCAACTCGTATATTAGCCCGGCTTTGCATGCCCTTGGAGATAATTTTGTGTTGCTGCGCGTAATCGTGGCAACAACCACCAGCAATGAGCAAAGCCTTGAGTGGTTTAGCTGCAGGAGCGTCTGGAACGAGACCAGTTTGTTCGGCTTTGTTGGGCTCGGCGCTAGCGAATGGCAGGGTGGAGAGAAGAGTGAGGCTAGATAAAGCGGCGAGCAAGGGATTACGAGAAATCATGATTTATTGAATGTGTAAGTGTAGGGGGAAATGAATTACCTTTTAATACTTATTCGAGTTACACGATGTTGCATAAGTTTCAACAAATCTACGTACTCAGCAGTATGGTAAAATAAGAGTGAATGTTACTAAATTACCCCAAATTGTCTATCACCCGTTCGGGGGATTTATGCTGAAGTGGGTGATGCGACTCTTTTCGCACTTGCTTCTTGGCAGTTCATTTCTGATTCTCTCGAGCGTGAGTCAATTTCATGTCATTTATGGTTCTGATGAGGGTAGTGTTGCGGAAGCGGCACTTGCGCTTTTTACAGAGCTGAAGCCGGAGGGTGGTGATGACTTCTCTCAGGAGACGATTGATGGCGTGGTCAGTAATGCAGAGGATGCTTACATCGCATGTGGTAAAGCTATTGAGGCTTTGCAGACACTTCCATTTTTTGGAGGGGGTAAGACAGTATGGTTAAAAAATGCTAATTTTCTGGGTAGTGATCGCACCAGTGAAGCTGAGCGAGCTAAGGAGGGAACAGAGGCACTGATATCTTGCTTGGAGGAAGGCCTTCCGGATGATGTGCATTTTTTGATTAGTAGTACTGCGATTCATAAGGGCAGACGCTTTTTTAAATTTCTCAAGAAGGCTGCCAATATTGAAGTATTTGATAAGCCTGATGTAGGGCGTGATGGTTGGCAGCAGGAAATGATCCCCATTGTTAAGAATAAAGCGGGCCAGTTAGGTTTGATTTTTACAGGGCATGCCTTGGATCTCTTTATTACTTTAGTGGGTGTCGATACACGGCAAATTCTGAGTGAATTAGATAAACTGGATGTTTATTTAGCAGAACGTCGTGAGATTAGTGAAGACGATGTTCGGATGCTTGTGCCGCTGAGTCATGCAGGTGTTGTTTTTGAAATTGGCAATGCATTGCAGCGAAAAAATGCTGGTCGCGCATTTGAGCTTATTGATCAACAACTCGCTCGTAAGGAGAGTGCAGTTGGTATTCTGAGAGCGTCAATCATACCTACCGTGCGTAATTTATTTATGTCTGCAGTGGTCAGCCAAGGTCGTAATGTGCCGAGTAATAATTATCGGCAGTACGCGAGTGCGCTTGATGCGCTACCAGCCAACGAAAGAGCGTGGTTGCCTCAGAAGAAAGCGGGTGGAGTAAATGCCTATCCTATGTTTCTAGCGAGTCAGAGCGCAAAGTCATTTGGTGTTGATAAATTAGCAGCGGCGATGAAGGCCTGTCTTGATGCTGACAAAGCATTGGTGAGTTCAGGTTTGGATCACCGCACTGTGTTGCACCGCCTTATTGCAACGGTGTGCACATCCTAAGTCTCTATGAAGTTTTTTCTGATTGCTACTTTTACTGGTATAGCTGCTGGCTTGTTGGGTGCTTTGTGTGGAGTTGGCGGTGGAATAGTGATGGTACCCGCATTTGTATCAGCGTTCGGGTTTGAACAAAAAAAAGCTGTGGCGACGTCACTGGCGATCATTGTAATTGTTGCTCTGGTAGCAACACTGAATACCTCACTTCGCAAGGGCGAGGGCCTTATTGATTGGCGCGTAGTTGCAGTGGCAGCCGTAGCTGCAGCACTGGCAGCATGGTTTGGCACAGACTTGATGCATAAACTAAGTAACCAATATTTGACCCGAATGTTTGGCGTCGTGTTGTTAGTTTTTGGTATTAAAATGTTACTCAGCAAGTGACGCCAGTGAGCATTACTTCAAAAGATCGTGTAACTCACTAGGCTCGTGGAAGAGAAAATTTGGGTTCATACCCACTAATGCCTCAGGTGAATTGAAGCCCCAACCAACAGCTGCTACTGGGACGCCTGCTTTTTTGGCAGCTTTGATATCACGAATCTCATCTCCGATGTAGATGATTTCCTCAGGCTCAATTGAAAAAGTTCTACATATAGAGCGTAAGTGCTTCGCCTTACCGGTAAGTTTTGAAGTCGAGGAAACGAAAGAGAAGACATCTGACATGCCATGATGCTCAAGGAACAACTCTACGTTCTCAACGGAGTTCGATGTTAAAATTCCGAAATGGTCGCTTTGTTTACTGAGTTTTGGCAACACATCTGCAATACCTGGAATCAAAGGTAAGCGACTAATTCTTGATTTAAGCATGCTGGTTCCCTTGATGAGTAATTTAGGAACAAGCCTTTTGGGCACGGCCAAGTGATCCAGAAAATCACTCAGTTTCATATGCCTCAGATAATGAATCTCATCGTCGCGTATCAGGCGCAAATTATGTTCTTCAGCCATGATGTTGTAAATGCTGAGAGCCTCATCAAGTGTATCAGCAATGGTGCCATCGAAATCGAAGATAAGGGAGCGGTATTTCATGAGAGGTATATAAGGATAAAAACCTAGCGTATTTTTTATTATTCTACGATGGAAAAAAATGGATGGTTCTGCCAGAGTAACAATAACCATTTTATGAATAAGAGCGGATCGATTTTTAGCCCAACCCTAATCGCCTTTAGTGCTATTTATATGCTGCTGGCCATTTTAGAAGCCATCAGACAAGGCAATTCAGAATTTGTTTTCTACATCGTGGTGATGGTCGTGCTGATCACAAGTTTAGCGTTAGTGCACCAGCGAGTGAATTTCTCGCAGGGTGTGTTATGGGGTATGAGTTGCTGGGGCATGCTACATATGGCGGGGGGGTTGATCCATATGCCTGAATCCCTCACTGAGAATGGCTCTCAGCCAGTATTGTATTCGTGGTGGATTATCAGAGATTGGCTCAAATATGATCAGCTAGTTCATACCTACGGATTTGGAATTACTACCTGGGTTTGTTGGCAAATTCTTCGATCTAACATAATAAAACAAACAGGTCATACCCCTGAAGCTAGCTATGGGCTTTGTATTTTGAGCGCTGCTGGGGGTATGGGGTTTGGTGCATTGAATGAGGTAGTCGAATTTATCGCTACGTTGACGATTCCAGAAACTAATGTTGGTGGCTATAACAACACAGGCTGGGATCTCGTCTTTAATCTCATTGGTTGTGCATTGGCAGCCATTATCATTCGTCAGGCGCACGGGACGAACAAGTAAGGATAAGGACCACATTGTTTTTGACTATCCACTTGATGTTGTGTCTTGCAATGAGACAGCCGTATTCACGCTGATCATTATTTTGCTGGTAAGCGGGGCGGGGATCGAGAGATAAGGATTTTTCGATTAATTGCTTTGTCGCTGAATCTATCGCGTTGTCGCTATTGTTACGCCAACACACATGAAGCGATTGGGGGCGATCCTGTGCGAAGCCGCCAATGGCTTGAGCAATGGAATCGGCGTAGGGAACGTAGGGTTTAATGTCGATGATGGGAGTGCCATCAACGAGGTCAACACCTCGTACATGAATGACAGGGCCATGTAGATTATCATAATCTATTCGTTCTATTTCTAGACAGGAGAGTCCTATTGGGTTGGGCCGAAATGGAGACCTGCTTGCAAAAACACCCATTTTCTTATTACCGCCGAGGCGGGGAGGCCTCACACTAGGTTTCCACTGTTTACCGCTGGTTTGATGAAAAACAAATATTACCCATAGGTGAGAAAACCCCTCCAATCCTCTTACAGCATCTGAATCACGATAATGAGGTTCGAAAGTTATTTGCCCCCACGCATCACTTACTAGGCCGGGTTGACGAGGAACACCAAACTTCTCTTGGTAACATGTCTTAATAGAGGCAATCGGTTCGATGTTCATGATAGAAGAGGCGGTAAGCTAATTAATAAAACGAATGACAGGGAGTTATTATTGATCTTAAGTTTCATAGGACCTGCGTGATATTAACAATGCCATATTGAGTAAGCTCATTGGAATATATCGGTGAGGATGAAGAGATGAACACACAGCCTTATGAATGCGCTGAAATCAACGTATATCGACAAAAAACGGAGCTGAGCAAGATGCTCAACCCCGTCATGTTATTAGCTCTCAATTACGCTATCCAATACTAAATAGCATAAAAACGATGAGAAAATATTAGCGGACCTCACCCGGACCCCAATCAAATCCAAATTGTAGCCAGATGCTGTCCTCTGTGCCGTGACCCTTGATGTCATCGTGGTTATATTGCAGACGCACAAGACCTGTGAGATCACTTCCAAAATCAATTTTCTTGGTAAGGGACGGTGAGATACGTTGGCGCTCAGCAAGCTCAGGATCAGAAACACCCTCAAGATATCCGTAACGAAGACCGGCTTCCCAGTTTTCTTTGAATTCCCAGAGTAAAGCGGTGTTAAAGCCGCTATCATCGAATCCACCTTCGTCGTTTTCTACATCACGCATTATCCACTCAGTGCGCCAGCGAAATTGCTGTCCGCCGGCTTCGAATCCATTTTGACGCCAGGTGTAGGTGAAGTCAGCACCGTAAACATCGGTCGTCATGCCAAAGCCGTTATCTCCTGTGAGGAAGCTACCTCCCACCTGAAAACGGTGAAAGTCATTAGGACCAAATTGTGTCTGATAACGAATGACGACAATGTTTTTCTCGGGACGTGCCATTTCGGCCTCCTCGTTGTGGCCATGCTCATCTTCACCACCTGCCTCTTCAGCACCATGATCTTCTTCTTCATGATCATGGACAACTGCTGAGCCCAATCCGATACTTAGCGCATCGTGCCATGATGTTGGTATGAGCCATGTGAGCTCACCACCATCGTAAGCGAATCCATCTTCACCGAGAAATCTGACGTTGGTCATATTTGCATCGGCAAAATCCCATGCGTGAAGGTGACGTGCATTTTGGTCGCCTAAGCGTGCCAGCATACGACCACCACGAAGTTCAAAACCTCCTGGCAAGTCAGTCAATTTAAGGAAGCCCTCTTCAAATTCAGATTCAAAGTCACTTCCGTCGGTTTTGTAGGTATTGACGGTGGCGAAGCCGGACACGTAATCACCAAGATAGATGTTGGCACCGATTTCGAAACCTTGGAAGTTGAAGTTGTCTTCTGAAGGGTCATGGCCACCCAGTTCAACTTCATCAGAAGGGAGTGTGGTATTACCATGAGCTAATCTCAGGTGCATTGTAGGTTCGAGGCGTATTGCTTCAACTTGCTTGTTTGAGCTAGCGCCATTGTTTATAACATTGGCGTTTTCCTCTGCCTCTGTTGTGGCGGAAAAGCTTAACGATGCAACAATTGATGTAATACCAAGATAAGGATAGTATTTTTTATTCATATTTTTTGTTAGGTTTGTTTTAGTTGATTTGGGATTTTTTGAATGGGCTGTAATTAGGGCTACAGAAATAGGCTAGAATAAAGAGGCTGCCGAGAACGAGAACGATGGCGGGACCAGTTGGAATATTGAGAGGGATGGAGATAATGACGGCTAGAATAGCACTCACACACCCGACTACTCCACCACCCCAAAAAAGCCATCTGGTGTGGTTGGTGAATAGAGAAACGATGGCACCTGGGACTACCAGTAGACCGATGGATAAAATCGGTCCGACAGCTTGAAAGCTCGCCATCAAAGCGAAAATCATCAGCGCATAAAGAAGGTAGTTCATCCAGCGAACACCAACGCCTTGAACGGCTGCTACGTTTGGCTCAAACAAAGTTAGCAACAGTGGCCGCATGAAAAGCGTTGCACTCAGCAAGGTAAAGCACGCGATGGCAAAAAATACTTTTAAATCGTCGTCACTTACTGAAAGGATACTTCCAAAAAGCCAGTCTTCAAGATTTTGGGATGTGTGTACGTATTGAAGCAATAATACACCAAGGGCGAATGCGGTCGTAAAAAAGATCGCTAGCGCGGTGCTTTGAGGAAGTCGCGTGTTGCGCGTGATGGCAACTGAACCAAGCCCTACTATCAAAGCCGCTAATAAGGCACCCATAAATGCTCCAGCTTGTGTCAGTGCCCCTGTGATAAGCACCACAACGACAATGCCCGGAAGCATGGTGTGGCAAAGAGCACTTAAGGTGAGGGAGCTGCGTCTCAGTAAGACGAAACCGCTGACAAAACCATTGGTAAAGCCAATCAATGCAGCCGCTACGAGTGCTCGCCGAAAAAACGGCATGTCTAGTATTTCAAGTAGTTCAGACATTGGCCATATTGCTGAAGGTGAGACGTAGGTTTTCCTCGCTAAGGGTGCTTTGGCATTCACCGCATGCGATCACACGCTTATTCAGTAGCATGACATCGTCAAAAATATCAGCGAGGGTGTGAATGTCGTGGTGAGAGGCGATGACGAGACTGTTTTCTTGTGCTAGTTTGCGCAGCAAGCGGGTTAGGTTTGCTGTGTGATCACGATCAAGTCCAGTGAAGGGCTCATCTAATAATAAAACATGAGCTTCTTGAGCTACGGCTCGAGCGATAAAGGCGCGCTGTTTTTGGCCACCAGAAAGCTCACTAATTTGGCGGTTAGCGAGCTCGCCGTCCATTTCCATCAGAGCCAGTGCCCGCTCAACAGCAAGATCATCTTTTTTTGAGAATCTTCGCCATGGGCCAAGCTGTGAATAACGACCCATCTCAACCACGCCGCGTACGGTAATGGGAAAATCCCAATTCACTTCTTCATGTTGGGGTAAGTAAGCAAACTCACCCCCTCTGGTCCTTACGTTGTTCTCACCTGACCAGGTGATGTCTCCTTGACTTTGTTTGACGAGTCCAGCAATCGCTTTAAGTAGTGTACTCTTGCCAGCGCCATTCGGGCCGACGAGCGCTAGGCTAGTACCACAGTGCGCGTGTAGGTTGATACCTTCTAAAACCGTGTTTTTGCGATAAGCGACTTCAAGGTTTTTGATGATAAGCTCATGGGTTTGTCCCTGAGTGTGGCTGTGGCTGCACTTACTCATGATGATCTCCGGTGCTATAGTCAAAAGTTTCGTTTATACTTTTGGTGGTAGTGAAAAAAGAAAAACGCTTATGATCCCCGTGGTTGGGGGCGATGGAAATTTGCACAAAGTGGTGCTCGCCTTTGATGGCGTCATCTGGCCAGAGAACGTCTAACCAGTAGGTCGTGGATTGATTTGATACCAGCTGCACGATTTCATAGCTGGGGTTTTCTGTTGAGTTAGTTGTTGTCAGCACTACTTGATTTTCGTCTCCGTCCGTAGATGGCTGGGTGAGGGTGTATGATAACGGAGGGGAAGAGAAAATAAATTCGATCTCAGCTTCAACGACACCTCTATCAGCGTTGGTGTTCGCCACTGGAGCTGGCAGGTTGTTGGGCTCATCCATGCGAATATAGCTCCTGCCGGCGAAGCCGAGGATGACTAATGTAATGAGTAGCAATAATGCCTGAAGAGGAGGAAGACCTCGCATGGTAATGGAAGTAGAACGTTGTTTGAGCCAGTAAAAGACTAAGGAGTAAGTGCTGCTACGATGATGGAGACATTTTCACGCATCATTTTTTCATAGTTTGGAGCACCATCAGCTACCAGCGTGCCACCGATCTTAATGCCGGTTTCTTTGGCGATGATCTGCAGTGATTTTGGATTTGCGCGTAGTTCAGGAAAAATAGCTTTCACACGGTATTTTCTGATCTCTTGAATAGCTTGAGCTTGATACGAAGCACTGGTTTTTTGATGAGCAGTCAGGCCTTTGATGGGTAGAGATTTGAAACCATATTCCTTACAGAAATATCCAAATGCAGCGTGTGCGGTGCTAAGAATACGATCTTTGCGTGGTATACGGCTCACCTCTCGCTTGATCCATGAGTTGAGTGAGTCCAGACGCTTTGAGTATGCTGCAGCATTGGCTTTGTAGGCCGCTGCGTTGGCTGGATCAGTAGTTGCAAATTCTTTTGCGATGACACGTGCAGCTTTCTGCATGTTGCTGACGCGATGCCACCAATGAGGGTCAATTGCACCGTAAGCATGGTTTGGGCAGCAAACGTAAAGGCTGTCGCGGCCGCTTATTTTTTGAGATGGGATAGTTTTACCCACTTCGACTACCTTTGCATGATTACCTAATGTGCTTCTGAGTTTATCTAAGTAGATTTCTAGATTTTTCCCACTGGCCAGGTAGAGCTGAGCATCTTTAACTTTGATCAATGCTTTGGGAGTGGGCTCGAAGTCATGAGGATTCGCATGCGGATCAATTAATTGAAACACATGAGCGTGTTGACCAGCTACCTGTCTGGCAACATCAGTGATAAATGGGTGCAGGCTCGCGACTTTGAGCTCAGCGCGTGCAGGAGCTATAGACACCGCGGATAAAAACCCAAGAATGAGAAATAGTAGTTGATATTTCATATCGGGAAAGAGGTCTTAATGCAAAATATATACTATTGCAAGTTTTTTGCATTAAAATATCTAAATAACCTAGGATTGTGAATTGGCATTTTATAATGGGGCATTAAAAAATACCCCATGATCACTCGCTTCGCACCATCTCCAACGGGACACCTTCATTTGGGGCATGCCTATGCAGCGGTGTTTGCACATCAACTTGCGATAGAGAATGGCGGGAAGTTTTTACTTCGCTTTGAAGATATCGACATGACTCGAGTGAGGCCTCAATACTACATGGCGATGGAGCAAGATCTCGCTTGGCTGGGTACGCATTGGGATGGGGTGCCAATCAGACAATCAGATCGATTACCAGCATATGCTGAGGCGCTTCAAAAACTTACGGCTCTAGATGTGCTCTATCCTTGTTTTTGCACGCGTCGTGAAATCCAGCAAGAACTGAAGTCGATGGCTCACGCTCCTCACGTCTCAGGAGCAGAAGAAATCTATCCTGGGACATGCAGAGGCTTAAGCCAAACAGAAAGAGCTGATCGCATTGGAGGTGGGGCAGCTCATTGTTGGCGACTTGATGCGCGAGCAGCATTTGAGCTTGCTGGGCCATTGGTGTTTGAGGATAAAATGAAAGGTGTTATTGATGTTGATCCGTTATTGTTGGGGGATGTTGTTTTGGCGCGTAAGGATATCGCTACCTCATATCACTTATCGGTGGTGACAGATGATGATTTTCAAGGGGTGACAGATGTCACACGGGGAGAGGACCTGTTACCGTCGACTCATGTGCATCGATTGTTGCAGCACCTGCTAAAGATGACGGTGCCAGTGTACCACCACCACAGGCTGATTGTTGATAAGGCAGGTAAGCGGCTAGCCAAAAGAGATGCGGCGTTGAGTCTGGCAACGTTTCGCCAACAAGGCAAAAAAAGTGAGGATATCTTGGCGATGCTTGCGCTTTCTCTCAATAGCTAGTGTCTTCGCAGCTGATTAGTGACTTTCGGTGTGGAGTTTCTTTGGCGTTTTTTGTTGTTACCTGCCAAAAATAAATAATATGCGAAGGCTGTTAAGTACTACAATTATAGTAGAACCTTCGTGCCCCAAGACACCGATAGTGAGTGGAATCCAACTACCGAGCGCAGCGAGACCAAGAAGAATTACAACGCCGAGCGAGATGCTTAGATTTTGGCGAATAATTTTGCGGCAGTATCTGCTGATGTGATAAGCCTCAAGTAGGCTTTCTAGGTTATCGTGGGTGAGAACTACATCAGCTTGTTCCAACACAGCATCACTGCCTCGTAAGCCCATACCGATTGACACGTCAGCGGCAGCGAGGCTGGGCGCATCATTGATTCCATCCCCAGCCATGGCAACCTTGTCGCCGCGATTACGCCAGTTTTGGATCAGTGCGACTTTATCTTCTGGATGAAGCCCGTGATGAAAATCACGAAGACCAACCTCGTCAGCAATGATCTTGGCAGACTCTGCTCTGTCACCTGTCAGCATCGATGTTTTGATGCCGTCTTGATTGAATTGGCTAATTAATGCCTTTGCCTCAGATCGCGGGGTATCTCTCAGTAGCAGCCTGCCTGAAAGATCCCTGTGGTGAACAATCACTTCAGTCAACCCAGCTTCCGGAAGTGGTAGTTGCTTGAGCCATTCATTGGAGGGATCTTGGTCTAAGATTAATTCTCGACGTCCAAGAGCAACGCAGTGACCATCGTGACTGGCTTTGAGTCCTTGACCTGGAATGGAGACAAAATCAGTAATGCTTATTTTACTACCATCCCTTTTATCGTGTTCGGCTAATATAGCTCTCGAGAGTGGGTGGGTTGAGTTGAGCGAAAGTGAGGCGGCAAGAGTAAGTAAGGTTTGTTCACAGCCTTGGTTACATGTGTCTATACCAATAAGTTGAAGTTCACCTTTTGTTATAGTGCCTGTTTTGTCCATCGCGAGGCGGGAAATATTCGCTAAATTTTCTACC
>ERZ1047472.744-NODE-744-length-27933-cov-90.607899_pt1 | contig 27933 bp, 28 predicted proteins | sample MGYA00383095_ERZ1047472 | MGnify/ENA primary metagenome ERZ1047472 (study PRJEB29581, sample SAMEA5548365) | metagenome | biome: marine; feature: coastal; material: water | depth 1 m | study: Short-term variability in the microbial, nano- and picoplankton... | reverse complement strand
TTTTTTGACGTTCAAATGTAGTTTTTGCTAGTTGTTCATTTGATTTTAATAACAACAATTGTTGAGACAAGCCTCCATCGTCTATTGTAGCTAAAATCTCGTCTTTTATGACTTTCTGACCTTCTTTTACATAAACTTTATTTAAGATTCCTGGCATTTCTGGATATACCAAAACATTTTGTTTTGTTTTTACATTCCCTTGAAGCTCTATGAAGTGATTAAATTTCTGTTCACTTGTAGTAATGGTTGTAATTAAAGGAGTATTTCTATCTTTATTTAGAATACTTAATTTATTATTTAATTGGTCTAAGTCTAACGATAGTTCCTCTAATTTAGCATCTATCTCAGATTTTCTAGATTTTAACAATTCTACATCATTAGTTACTAAAACCTCCTCTAATGAAAGTTGTTTTTTGTTACTGCATGAATTTAAGAAAACAGTGATTAGAATTAGTAGGTATGTATTTTTCATGATTTTTTTTTATTTAATGGGTATATTTAGTGCAGTTTCTAAAGCTGCTTTTTTAGCTATTAAGTCTAGCATAGATTGAACGTAATTTTGCTGTTGTGTGTACAATTGATTTTGAGCTTGTAACAAATCAAAGCTGGAAGAAATTCCCTCAAAAAATTTAGTGCGTTGCTTTTTCTCAATTCGTTCAGATAAGTCTACATTTCTTCTTGCAGTATTATAATTTTGAATACTTAATTGATATTCATTTTTTGCTTTCTGAGCATTTAAATTTAAGCGTTGCTTAATTTCAATTAACTTGATATCTGCAGATTCTAAAGCAATTTTTGCTTGTGCTGTTTTGGCCTTTCTTCCTAAACTACTAAAAATAGGTACGTTTAAACTAACTCCCAATAATGATGAGCCAAACCATTGCTGGTTTCCTCTAAAGAAGGTAAATGAATCTGAGTAAGCTTGCTTTCCATAATTTACAAAAGCAGATAGGCTTGGCAATGCCTTACTTTTTTCTAATTGCATCATTAATCTTTTAGACTCTCTATCATTTTCAGCAATTTTAAGATCAATGTGATTGGATAGGTTAAATGATTCTGAAATAAGTCCTAAATCAATATTTTTTTCTGCTAATGAGTCTAAACTATCAGTCAAAATAAGTTCAGTATCTATAGATAACCCCATAGATAAGTTTAGCATTTGATATGCAATAATTTTCATTCTTTGCATATTATTTAACTGATTTTTTAGGGTTCCATAAGTAATTTCTAACTGCTCAACATCTTCTTGTTCATTAAACCCATTTTCATAGATTTTTTTAGCGTCATTTAAATTTTTTTCTAAAATCTTAAGATTACTTTTAAGTATGGCTATACTTTTTTCTGTTACCAAGACACTTCCATAGGTATTAATTACAGCTTCTCTTGTTAAAATTTCTGTTTTTTCATTGGCTTGTTCTGAAATTTTTAAATAGGCTCTAGATGCCTGTAAACCAACAAGATAAGACCCGTCAAACAATAGTTGTGTTAGGGTTACCGAAGCATTTAAATTTTGTTGAGTTCCAAAAACGACAGGAATAAAGCCCTGAGGTAATACTGGATCTCTATTAGATTGTATACCAAAATAATCTTCAACAGTTTGAACAACAGAAACAGTATTATCAAAGGCTGCTGCAGGCAACAATGAAACAGGTTGTTTTATAAAGTTTTGATAATTTACAGTCGCATTAACTTGAGGCAAACCAGTGGCTGTTGTTTCCCATACTGTTTCTTTAGCTGAAAGGACACTGTTTTTTGATTCTTTAATATTGTAATTATTTTCTAATGCAAAAATTACAGCCTCTTCAAGAGAGACAATCATACTTTTTTCTTGTCCATGAATAACTAAACTTAGAAAAAGAATGGAGGTTAATATGATGTGTTTTTTCATTTGATATTTTTTGTAAATTTTTTTGAGTGTTTTTTGAATGTTAAATCTATTAGTTACTTAATTGTTTATTTAATTCTTCAAGTCCTTTTGAAGTACAAATTCCTCTTAAATGATATTCTAAATGATAATTAGTTAATGTTAACATTGAATAATTATTTAGTGGAAATAAATCTTTATTCTTTATACCAGTCATCCCTTGAAAATAGATTCTACCGATAAAATCTATATCGATTGTTTTTCTATACAAATTTTGCTTGATTCCTTTCATCAAATTTTCTTTTATGAGTCCATGCATAACATCAAATTGTTTGAGTTTTAAGTTCTTGAAAATTTTAGGATAATATTTTTGTAATTGATACTGTGGTGATGATTTTTCATCTTTTAAATGCTCCATTACAAATCTTTTAATTTCAAATAACTCAATAATTGGATTCTGTTGTTGTTCATGAATTACGTCAATCCCTTTTTTTACAACATCAAATATATTGAGCGTAACCGCAACAACTAATTCTGTTTTATTTTTAAAATGTGCATAAATTGTTTTTTTTGAAATTCCAGAAGTATTAGCAATATCGTCCATAGTAACACTCTTAAACCCGAAGTTTAAAAACATTTCAGATGCGTTAAATAAAATTTTTTCTTTCATAATTAAGGTTATGCAAATTTACATTGGAAACTTTAGAAACAAAAATAGTTTCCTAAGTTTAATCATTTTTTAACATTCTTAACATTTATACAAATCTTAAATCTTATTTTTGTTGAAATTTATAGAGACTTTGGATTTAACATCATATCAAACGGAATTTGAAGAATATTTAGATAAAAAAAATTGGAATAGAGAACCTAAAAATCTTTATGAACCAATAGAGTACATTATTCAACTTTCTGGAAAACGTATTCGCCCAATTTTGACTTTAATGGCAGCCGATATTTTGTCTGGAAACTTTACAAAAGCGCTACCAGCAGCATTAGCAGTTGAAGTTTTTCACAACTTTACACTTGTTCACGATGACATCATGGATGACGCCCCTTTGAGGAGAGGAAAAAAAACCGTTCATGAAAAATGGGACTTAAACAGAGGAATACTCTCAGGAGACGCTATGTTAATTTTGGCTTATCAATATTTTGAAAATTATCCTCCTACTATTTTTCAAAAACTAGCAATCCTTTTTAGTAAAACTGCCATAGAGGTTTGTGATGGTCAACAGTTAGATATAGACTTTGAAACTAGAAAAGAAGTTACTATTAGTGAGTACTTGAACATGATACGCTTAAAAACCTCCGTCTTAGTTGCTGCTGCACTAAAAATGGGGGCCATCGTTGCAGAGTCATCAGAAAAAAATGCAGATTTATTATATGAATATGGTTTAAATCTAGGACTCGCTTTTCAACTACAAGACGATTACCTTGACACATTTGGTGACCCTGAGACATTTGGAAAACAAGTGGGTGGTGATATTATCGAAAACAAAAAAACATTTTTGTACATCAAGGCCATGGAATTATCAAGCCCTGAGGATAAGAAAAAATTAGAATTTTTCTACAAACAAAAATTAGAAGACAATTCTATCAAAATTGATGAAGTAAAAAGAATTTTTGAAAGGTGTGATATTCCATTGTTAATTCAAAAATTAATTGAAGATTACACTACCTCATCTTTTAATTTGTTAGAAAAAATGAACATTAGTGAATCCAACAAAGAAAAGCTTATTTCATTTGGAGCTTTTTTAATGGGTAGAAATAAATAAAATTTATTTTTTGGTGTTATAAAATTGTAAAAAAGTATTACATTTGCCGTCCATATTTATGGACCCATAGCTCAGTTGGTTAGAGCACCTGACTCATAATCAGGGGGTCGAAGGTTCGAGCCCTTCTGGGTCCACAATTTAAAATAAAATTATATTTAATTTTATTGATTCTAAACCCCAATTTAGATAAGATGATAAGAATAGCAGTCCTACTATCATCACCTCAATTTCGTAAACAATTCTTCATCAACGGACAAAACATATACTAATCAATTTTTAAATAGTTGATTTATTGATGCTTGATGCAGCTTTCGGAAAAGAAAAGTTTAAAACTAGTTTTGTAACTCATGAAGTCTAGCTACATACTTACCTATAACATCAAATTCTAGATTAACAACAGAACCTTGCTCTAATTTACAAAAGTTTGTGTTTTCGTAGGTATATGGAATGATTGCTACACTAAATTGATTTGATTTAGATCCAACCACAGTAAGACTTACACCGTTAACAGTTATAGAACCTTTTTCTATAGTAATGTTGTTGGCATTAGAATCGTAAGAAAAAGTAAAAATCCAACTTCCATCATTTTCAATAATTTCAGTACAAACAGCAATTTGATCTACATGCCCTTGAACGATATGACCGTCTAATCTGTCTCCTAATTTCATCGCTCTTTCAATATTTACCTCCTCATCTACAGATAGCTTGTCTAAATTTGTTTTATCTAAGGTTTCTTTTATTGCAGTCACTACATAGTTATCATCAAAAATTTCCACAACTGTTAAGCAAACACCGTTATGCGCAACACTTTGATCAATTTTTAACTCATTAGTGATATTTGTTTGAATCGTAAAATGAGTATTCCCTTGATCTTTTTTAATCTTTTTAACACGACCTAATGTCTCGATAATTCCAGTAAACATGAATATAAATTTAGTTACTTTTGTGATAAACAAAAATAGACATATTAAGTTTTAGAAATGAATAAAAAAGATAAAATAGTAGTTGGGATATCTTTAGGTGATGTAAATGGCGTTGGTATTGAAGTTATATTGAAAACATTTGAGGATAAGAGAATGTTAGAATTTTGTACACCTGTTTTATTTGGTTCTAAAAAAATAATTTCTATTCACAAAAAAATATTGAACATAGAAACTACTGTTCAAGAAATTCATTCAATTGATCAAATAATTCATGGAAAAATAAATATTTTAACTATTTGGGAAGAAGATGTAACAATTGAAATTGGTAATGCTACAAAAACTGGAGGCCTATATGCTTATAAATCATTAAACCAAGCCACTCAATCATTAAAAAACGAAAATATTGATGTATTAATAACTGCTCCAATTAATAAAGAAACTATCCAATCTGATGAATTTAATTTTTCTGGCCACACTGAATTCTTAGAACATAATTTAGAAGGAGAGAGTTTAATGATACTTATGAATGATTTTTTAAGAATTGGGCTCATTACTGGTCATATTCCAATTTCTAAAATTGCTGAAACAATTACACCTGAACTCATTGAAAGTAAGGTTAAGATACTTAATCAATCCTTAAAAAAAGATTTCAACATCAATAAACCAAAAATAGCAGTACTTGGGTTAAATCCTCATTCTGGAGATAATGGAGTCATAGGGAATGAAGAAAATAATCTTATTGAGCCTACTATTAAATCTATAAATGAAAATGGAATACTAGTTTTTGGACCCTATGCTGCTGATGGTTTTTTTGGATCTGAAACATACAAGCAATTTGATGGGGTGTTAGCCATGTATCACGATCAAGGTTTAGCTCCTTTTAAAGCACTAACTTTTGGAAATGGAGTAAATTTTACTGCCGGATTAAGTCATGTAAGAACTTCTCCAGACCATGGAACTGCATTTGACATATCTGGTAAAGGTATTGCTAGCTCAGATTCATTTAAAGAAGCAGTTTTTACAGGCATTAAAATATTCAAAAACAGAAAAGAGTATAAAGAACTCACACAAAATGTTTTAAAGCTAAAAAAACAGTCTAGAAATTGATAAAAAAATAATAGTTAATTAAAACATTTTCATATCTTTGCACGCTCAAATTCATTAGCTAATAATGTCAAACTTGAAACAATATATTATTCCTTTTATAGGACTAAAGCAAGGAAAGCATTTATTTGAATATGAAATTGATAATACGTTCTTTGATGCTTATGGCTTTAATGAGTTTAACAATAGTAGTTTACAAGTAACCTTAGTTTTTGAAAAAAAAACAACTTTCTTTGAATTAAATTTTGAAGTAAACGGAACTGTAAATGTTGATTGTGACACCTCTTTAGAACCATTTAATCAGAAAATCAATGGAAATTTACCCTTGGTTATTAAGTTTGGACAGGAATATAATGACGATAACGATGAAATGATTATTATTCCTCATGAATATTATGAATTAGATGTAAGTCAATTTATCTATGAATTAATAATACTCTCTGTACCAACTAAAAAAGTTCATCCAAAAGTACTTGATGGTACAATGGACTCTGAAGCTTTAAATAAATTAAGAGAATTAGAAATTAAAAAAAATAAATCTTCATCAAATGAGGATATTACAGATCCTAGATGGGATAAATTAAAAAGTTTAATCACAGAAAAAAAGACATAAAATGGCACATCCTAAAAGAAAAATATCTAAAACAAGAAGAGATAAAAGGAGAACACATTATAAAGCTGCTGACCAACAAATAGCTACAGATCCAACAACTGGAGAAGCTCATTTATACCACAGAGCTCACTGGCATGAAGGAAAACTATATTATAGAGGTCAAATAGTATTAGAATCTACTGCTGCAGAAGCATAGTTTTTTACTAAAAAACACAAAAAAAGCCCTCTTTTTGAGGGTTTTTTTATGTTTTTTGCCAAAAAATCGCCTTTTTTAGGTGTTTTATTAAAAAAAACTAAAATTATTTTTACTAATTTAGTCAGCCGATTAGAAGAGGGTCATAAAAATAAAAATCCTCTTTATTATAAGTTATAATATGTCTAGAATAACTGCAGCTATAACAGCAGTTGGGAAGTATCTTCCTGATTACGTTTTAACCAATAAAGAACTGGAAACTCTTGTTGAAACAAATGATGACTGGATTACCACAAGAACAGGTATCAAAGAAAGGAGAATTTTAAAAGAGCCTAATCAAGGAACCTCCTTCATGGCTATAAGAGCAGCTCAAAACTTACTGAGAAAATCAAAAATTAACCCAGAAGACATAGACATGGTTATTGTTGCAACCGCAACTCCTGATTTACCAGTAGCCTCTACAGCAGTTTATACTGCAACTGAAATAGGAGCTACAAATGCTTTTGCATACGATCTTCAAGCAGCTTGTTCAAGTTTTCTATATGGCATGTCTACAGCAGCCTCTTACATAGAATCTGGCAGATATAAAAAAGTATTACTTATAGGAGCAGATAAGATGTCTTCTATCATTGACTATTCAGACAGAGCTACGTGTATTATTTTTGGTGACGGAGCTGGTGCAGCTCTTTTTGAACCAAACTCAGACGGATTAGGTCTTCAAGATGAGTATCTAAGAAGTGACGGTTCTGGAAGAGAATTTTTGAAAATTGAAGCAGGTGGTTCTATACTTCCTCCCTCAGAGAGCACCTTGAAAAATGGGCAACATTTTGTTCATCAAGAGGGTAAAACAGTTTTCAAATTTGCTGTATCTAACATGGCAGACGTAGCTGAGAAAATGTTATTAAGAAATAACCTTTCTCATGACGAAATTAATTGGCTGGTTCCTCATCAGGCTAACAAAAGAATTATTGAAGCTACAGCAAAAAGAGTAAATTTAGATAGTTCAAAAGTAATGATGAATATTCACAAATATGGAAACACTACTTCTGCTACCCTACCGCTGTTACTTGCAGATTACGAAAATCAATTAAAAAAAGGAGATAATTTAATATTTGCCGCATTTGGTGGTGGCTTCACTTGGGGAGCTATTTACTTAAAATGGGCTTATAATTCATAAAATAAAAAATTAAAACTAAGTGTAATGGATATTAAAGAAATTCAAAATCTTATCAAATTTGTTGCTAAATCAGGAGCAAACGAAGTTAAGTTAGAAATGGAAGATATAAAAATCACCATTAAAACTGGTTCTGAGAGAACTGAAGTTACCTATACCCAGCCAGCTCCAATCATGGCAGCTCCTCAGGTTATTCAAGCTTCTACTCCGCAAGTGATAAGTGAAACACCTGCAACTCCAGCTCCAGAAAGCAAAAATGATGACTCTAAATACGTAACCATCAAGTCACCAATTATTGGGACACTATATAGAAAGCCCGCTCCAGACAAACCTTTATTTGTTGAAGTTGGTAGTACCATAAATGTTGGAGACACTGTATGTATTATTGAAGCAATGAAACTTTTCAATGAAATTGAATCTGAAGTTTCTGGAACTATTGTAAAGGTTCTTATAGACGATTCATCTCCTGTAGAGTTTGACCAACCCTTATTCTTGGTAGATCCTTCTTAATTTTTTAGTTAAAAGACACATTACTGTCTTTTAACATTAAGAACAAAATGATACAATTATGTTTAAAAAAATATTGATTGCAAACAGAGGTGAAATTGCTTTAAGAGTAATTAGAACTTGTAAAGAAATGGGGATAAAAAGTGTAGCTGTTTATTCTACAGCAGACGCTGAAAGTTTACATGTTAAGTTTGCAGATGAAGCTGTCTGTATAGGACCAGCACCAAGCTCAGATTCCTATTTGAAGATGTCTAATATCATTGCTGCAGCAGAAATTACAAATGCAGATGCCATACACCCTGGTTATGGGTTTCTGTCTGAAAATGCAAAATTCTCCAAATTATGTGAAGAACATGATATTAAATTTATTGGGGCTACAGGAGAAATGATTGATCAAATGGGAGATAAAGCCTCAGCAAAATCTACCATGATTTCAGCAGGTGTTCCTTGTATACCTGGTTCTGAAGGAATCATAAAAGATTTTAAAGAATGTGAAAAATTAGCCAAAGATGCCGGATATCCAGTTATGTTAAAAGCTACTGCTGGTGGTGGGGGTAAAGGAATGAGAGCTGTTTGGAAAGCTGAAGAACTTCAGGACTCATGGGATTCTGCTAGACAAGAAGCCAAGGCCTCTTTTGGAAATGATGCCATGTATTTAGAAAAGTTAATTGAAGAACCTAGACATATTGAAATTCAAATTATAGGGGATTCTTTTGGTCATGCCTGTCATTTATCTGAAAGAGATTGCTCTGTTCAAAGACGTCATCAAAAACTAACAGAAGAAACTCCTTCTCCGTTTATGACGGATGAATTAAGAGATAAGATGGGGGAAGCAGCTGTAAAAGCAGCAGAATACATAAAGTATGAAGGTGCTGGAACAGTAGAATTTCTAGTTGATAAACATAGAAACTTCTACTTTATGGAAATGAATACTCGTATACAAGTAGAACACCCTATTACAGAAGAGGTTATAAATTATGACTTAATTAGAGAGCAAATATTAGTTGCAGCCGGAGTTCCTATTTCTGGAAAAAACCATCTGCCAAAATTACATTCTATAGAATGTAGAATAAATGCAGAAGATCCCTACAATAATTTTAGACCTTCACCAGGAAAAATAACAACATTTCATGCTCCAGGTGGCCATGGGATTCGTTTAGATACTCACGTATATTCTGGATATATGATTCCGCCTAATTATGATTCAATGATTGCAAAACTAATTGTTACGGCACAAACTAGAGAAGAAGCAATTAACAAGATGAAAAGAGCTCTAGATGAGTTTATTATAGAGGGTGTTAAAACAACCATTCCTTTCCACAGACAATTAATGGATCATCCAGATTATATTGCTGGAAACTATACCACTAAATTTATGGAAGGTTTTGAAATGAAATCAAAATAATATTTTTTACTTATATAATATTAGCAAAAGGGAGGATATAGTTATATTCTCCCTTTTTTAATATATTTGAAAATTACATTCACAAATTACACAAAACTATGGCTAGTAAAATCAAAATTGATGGGATTGATAAAATTATAATCAAAAGGCTCGTTGAAGATGCTAGAACACCCATTTTATCAATAGCTAGAGAAGTTGGGATATCTGGAGCAGCAATTCATCAACGCTTACGAAAACTAGAAAGCTCTGATTTAATGGCTGGTTCAAAACTAATTTTGAATCCAAAAGCTTTGGGATATACTACCACTGCCTTTGTGGGTATTTTTTTAGATTCAGCAGCAATGTATTCGTCAGCAATAAAAAAGCTAAAACAAATACCTGAAGTTGTAGAAAGCCATTACACAACTGGTAATTGGGCAATCTTAATAAAGATACTGAGTAAAAATAATGAAGATCTTATGTATTTACTCAACAATGATATTCAACGAATAAAAGGGGTTTCCAGAACGGAAACATTTATCTCATTAGATCAACAAATAGACAGACAAATTACACTTTAATATATACGGTAGAATACTTTCAAATCTAAAAAAATTTAAAAATTAATTGTTTGAAGAAATTAATTTTTTTAAGTTTGGATTTAACTTAAAAAACAAGAACCATGAAAAAAAAAGTATTTAGTTTACTTATTGCGTTATTTAGTATCAATATTTTACTAGCTCAAATAGTAGTATTTAGTCCAGTGAAAGTTGAGCAAGAAGATGTAGAGCAATTTTTAAATGTAGAAATGAATTACAGTAAGCAAATTGCACAGGATGCCGTAAACAACGGAAACCTTTTAGGTTGGGCATTATTAAAAAACACCAATCCAGGGCCTGACGATTTTAATTATATATGGGTAAATGCTTATCCAGACATCAATACAGCAGCAAATAAAAATGCATGGTGGAATAATTCTGAAAAAGTAGTGGGTATAAAACCTGATGTATTGTTTAGTGATGGCTCAAAGTATAAATTTGACAGGAGCTATACCTATAAAATGGAAATGACAATACCTAATACTGCAAATGCTGAATACGTTATTTTGAATTTTGCTACACCCGATGATGTAGATGCAGTTGCGGCGAGCTCTAAAAAATACGTGCTACCACATTTTAAGAAAAACATGAGTGACCACGGTATGGTTGGATGGGGAATGGCAACTAAAATAACCCCACAAGGAAAAGACTATTCATCTATGATGACTTATGACTCGTATGATAGTTTAGCTAATGCTATGAAACATCTTGCAGGAGAAGGAGTAATTAAAGGATTACCTTTTGACAAATTAGAAAAAGTAACATGGGAAATGAGACCTTTAATGAAGGTTATTGCTGGCACAGAGGCTAAACAATAAAACGTATATAAATGTAAAAAAGCCAAGACATATGTCTTGGCTTTTTTTTGTACAGAAGGCGGGACTTGAACCCGCACGGGCATTACTGCCCATTGGATTTTAAGTCCAACGTGTCTACCAATTCCACCACTTCTGCATTGGTATATTTTTGTAGAATAGAGCGAAAGACGGGATTTGAACCCGCGACCCTCACCTTGGCAAGGTGATGCTCTACCCCTGAGCTACTTTCGCGTAGTCGTATTTTAATGAACATCCATTCATTAGAATGGGATGCAAATTTAAAACAAAAAAGGAAACTACAAAGACTTTTAAAAATTATTTTAATTTTATTTTAACTGAATATTTTGTAAAACCTATGGGATTTCAATTATTATGAAATATCTTTGCAATCGATTTATTTTCTAATGAATTTAACAACGGCTATCGATACAAAAATAACCTTTAGAAGAGTCATCTCGGACTTCAAACAACTCGCGAAGGTAGGCTTGTCTCTAAGTGTGGTTTTTTCTTCTGTTGCAGGATATCTTTTAGCTGTAGACATCATAAATTATCAAACTCTTTTTTTATTAGGTTTAGGAGGTTTTTTAATGGTAGCAGCTTCCAATGCATTTAATCAAGTTATTGAAAAAGACACCGATTCTTTAATGAAAAGAACCATGAATAGACCTCTTCCAACAGGAAGAATGACTAAAACTACGGCAATAATTTTTGCCATTACATCTACCATTGTAGGACTAGGCATATTGTATGGTATAAATCCAAAAAGTGCCCTTTTTGGAGCTATCTCTATATTTCTTTATACTTGTGCGTACACTCCCTTAAAACCAGTTTCGCCATTAGCTGTATTTGTTGGAGCAATTCCAGGAGCCATCCCATTTATGCTGGGTTGGGTTGCGGCTACAAATCAATTTGGAATAGAAGCTGGGTTTTTATTTATGATTCAATTCTTTTGGCAGTTTCCTCACTTTTGGTCTATTGGCTGGTTACAATTTGAGGAATACAAAAAAGCAGGGTTCATTATGCTTCCTATGGATAAGAAAGACGAATCTGCAACCAAACAAATTATTTTTTACACAGTAATTATGATATTGGTCTCTATTTCACCCGTATTTAAATTAACTGGAGCATTCTACATTCATCCAATTACAGCGATAATTATAGCTCTATTGGGTTTATCTATGTTGTATTATGGAGTTCTGTTACATAAAAAACAAACCAACATAGAAGCAAGAAAACTAATGCTTTCTAGTGTCATATATATCACGATGATTCAAATCATATACGTAATCGATAAATTTCTACACTAACCATGAATATTAGCGAAAAAGACTTAGAGAAAGAGTTAACAGTTGGAAGAAAAAAATCTGCGAAACCAATGCTTTGGGTTTCAATGATTAGCATGGTCATGTTTTTTGCAGGATTAACTAGTGCATATGTAATTAGTATGAAAAGAGATGATTGGGTTACTTTTGAGCTACCAGATGCTTTTTATATTAGTAGTATATTGATTGTAATGAGTAGTATCAGTATTTTTATTTCTCAGAAACTCATCAAAAAAAATAAACGTACAGAATCTATCATATTCTTGCTAATCACTTTTGTATTAGGAATTAGTTTTATGTGGCAACAGTATGCAGGTTTTGAAGAGTTAAGAAACGCTGGATTGTTTTTTACAGGACCATCAAGTACTGTGTCTACCTCTTTTATTATTGGGATCACTTTAATGCACGCATTTCACGTAATTGCTGGGATTTTAGTCTTACTAGTTGTAATTTATAATCATTTTAAATATAAATACAAATCTGATGATCTACTAGGCTTTGAACTAGGTGCTATCTTCTGGCACTTTGTAGATGTTTTATGGATTTATTTATTTTTCTTTTTCTATTTTATTAGATGATGAAAATTGATTAATTTTGGCAAAAATTAAAGAAAATTTTATATAAAATTTATGGAAGCAAATATTGCTGTACCTAACGATAATAAGCCTACTTGGGGAGGTGGAGGAGTAAAACCTTTTGGAGCCAGTTATGGAAAAATGATGATGTGGTTTTTTATCGTATCTGATGCCCTAACATTTTCTGCTTTTTTAGCAGCTTACGGTCTTACACGTTTTAAATTCATTGATTCTTGGCCAATTGCAGACGAAGTGTTTACTCACGTGCCTTTTGTACACGGTGAATTTCCGATGATTTACGTAGCTTTTATGACTTTTGTTTTAATTGCTTCATCAGTGACCATGGTGCTTGCTGTAGATGCTGGACATCAAATGAATAAGAAAAAAGTGACCATCTACATGTTGCTAACCATCATTGGAGGAATCATTTTTGTAGGTTCACAAGCTTGGGAATGGAATACTTTTATCAATGGAACTTATGGAGCTGTAAAGACTACAGATGGTAAAATTTTACAATTTGTAGATACTAATGGAAAACAAATTGCTTTAGCAGACTTTGTTGTTGGCGACAGAGGAAACGCCAGAGTTCAGCATACAAAAGGAAATGGATTATGGTTTGAAGATGAAGGGACAATTTCACAATATTCTATTGCTCAAATTATCAGCTCTTATGAAGCGAATCCTGATGTTCAAATAAGAACAGAATTGATCGATTTGGACAAAAAACAAAAAACTATTCTCAGCAGAGAAAAAGGATCTGAAGAACTAGCTAAAACTAGATTAATCGTAGAAGGAGCCAATCTAGAAGTTAACGAATATGGAAATACAATTTTTGCTGACTTCTTTTTCTTCATTACTGGATTTCACGGTTTTCACGTTTTTTCTGGAATTATTTTTAACATCATCGTTTTCTTTAATGTAATTCTTGGAACCTATGAAAAAAGAGGGCATTATGAAATGGTTGAAAAAGTAGGATTATATTGGCACTTTGTAGACTTAGTTTGGGTATTTGTATTTACATTTTTCTACCTAGTTTAATTTTTAATAATAGCAAACATGGCACACGCACAATCACATACAAAAAGAATCTGGAATGTATTCTGGATACTTTCTGCAATTACAATAGTAGAAGTTATATTAGGTATCTACAAACCAGATGTTCTTCACCTATCAAGTTTCTTAGGGACTAGCCCTTTAAACTGGCTGTTCATTATTTTAACGCTAGCCAAGGCATACGGAATTACATGGGCATTCATGCACATGGAGGGTGAAAAAACATGGTTCAGAAGAGCTGTTGTTTGGACTGCAGTATTTTTAATTATTTACTTAGTTACTCTTTTACTTATAGAAGGAGACTATTTATATAGTACACTAGCGCCCCTAGTGCGTTGGTAACAACATACAATCAAGGTGGTTTTTAACCGCCTTTTTTTATCACTAATTATGAAAATTACAAAAAAACGATTTGTACTCATAGCATTGTTTGTGTTTCCTCTGCTGTTTTTTTTAATTCTTTCTACAGGAATTAATAACTTTAAGAAATTACCTACCCTAACAAATACGGTTTCTTTACATGTCCTTGAAGATTCTATTTCTCTTACAGACCACGTTACCGTGTTATGTTTTTTAGGAAATGATGTAGCTACAAAAAAAGGAGGATTTTTTAATTTGAATCAAAAAATTTACAAAGAATTTTATGGATATAGGCCCTTTCAAATCATTGCTATATACCCAACATCTTCCGAAGATAGTGTTGATAAATTAAAATCTGATTTAAGTGCTTTTACAGACATGTCTAAATGGAACTTTATCGCTATGAATAGAGATACCATTTTATCACTGTATAGGAATTTGAAAACTAATAAAATATTAGACTCTTCCTTATACTCTAACCAAGTTTATCTTTTAGACAAAGAACTTAATTTAAGAGGAAGAGATAAAGATGGTGATGAAAAAAATGAAATAATGTATGGCTACAACATAGAATCTGTTGCTGAATTGAATAATAAGATGGAAGATGACATAAAAGTTTTGCTTTATGAATACAGAGCAGCTTTTAAAAATAAAAATAAAGCAGACAGAAAAAACTAATTATATGAGCAAGAAAAATTCATATATAGGCATCTCTTTTATCATTCTAATATTTGGTATTTATGTGGTAAGAAATCTTGATGATAGAATCTCAAATGAAACTATAATAGACAATAATAGACTTAATAAAACACAAAAAAATAATACAGAAAGTGTAAGTCAACTATTTGTCTACAACAAAGTTCCTCCGTTTGAGTTTATAAACCAATACGGTAACACTATTACTAACGAGACCTATCTAGGAAAGGTGTATGTTGTAGAGTTTTTCTTCACCACATGCCCTACAATCTGTCCTATCATGAATGAGCAAATGTTATTAATTCAAGAAGAGTTTGCTGAAAATTCAAATGTTGGAATTGCCTCAATATCTATTACCCCTAAAATTGATACTCAAGAGGTTCTGAAAAATTATGCCATCACCAACAGTATAACACATAAAAACTGGCATCTTTTAACTGGAAAATCAGAAGAAACAGTTTTTAATCTATCTAACAATGGCTTTAAGTTATATGCTGGAATAGACGAAAACATAGAACACGGTGGTTTTGAACATTCTGGATTATTTGCTTTAGTTGATAAGAAAGGAGTAATCAGGTCACGAAAAGATTCACAAGGAAATCCAATACTATATTATAGGGCTATTGAAGAAAACGGGTTCCCAAATCAAATAAATGAGTTAAAAGAAGATATTAAAATACTACTAGATGAATACTAACAAATCAACAGAAAAAAAGTATAAGAGAGGAATTACAATTCTTTCAATTGTTATTCCAGTAGCTGTAGCTGCTTTATTTGGTATAAATTTAAGAGAATTAGGTTTTGATGTGGAACCTCTTAGTTTTTTACCTCCTATTTATGCAACAATAAATGGAATCACTGCTATTTTGCTTGTTTCAGCTGTAATAGCTATTAAAAAGGGGCAAAAGAATCTTCATGAAAAGTTAAATACACTTGCCATACTATGCTCTGTGTTATTTCTTGTGATGTACGTTGCTTACCATATGACATCAGATTCTACTTCTTTTGGAGGTGAAGGACTCATCAAATATTTTTATTACTTCATTTTAATCACCCACATTGTTTTATCAATTGTAATTATTCCTTTTGTGCTGATTACTCTAATGAGAGCAAAATTTAGAAAATTTAATGAGCATAAAAAAATTGCTAAAATTACCTTTCCACTTTGGTTGTATGTTGCAATAACAGGGGTCATTGTTTACTTAATGATATCTCCATACTATGCTTAATCATTTTAAATATCTACTTGTATTTATTTTTATATTTTTAAATACGTCAACTTCATTCTCTCAGTGTGCAATGTGTAAAGCTGTTGTTGAAACAGGAGACGTTACAATGGCAGAGGGTATTAATAACGGCATTACTTATTTAATGGTGTTTCCATACCTACTAATTGGTGTATTGTTCTACTTTATCTATCGATATAAAAAAAGCGCTAAAAATTAACATTTCAATAAGAGTTGTTACGTGTAACATATTCTAGTTTTGGTCGTCTTATGGGAAGCGATTAAAGTCTAGATATCTATAAACATAAAGAATGTTCTAGTAACACAAAATATAAAATACCTCAAATGAAAATAAAATTTTTACTAATTGCGTCTATTTTTATGACCTCTAGTGTTTATTCACAAGAAAAATGGTCATTAAAAAAGTGTGTAGATTACGCACTAGAAAATAATATTTCAATCAAACAAAGTGCGCTTAGTATTTCACTTTCAGAGAGAGATGTTGCCATTACTCAAGGTAATTTTCTGCCAACCATTGGAGCAAGTTCTAGTGGAGGGATTAACTCTGGGCTATCACCAGACCAAACAGGAGTATTAAAAAATACCACCAATTTTAACGGGCGGTTTAATCTTGGAGTAAACGGTACTATATTTAATGGGTTTAGAAATTTAAATTCCTACAAACAAGCTCAATTAGGTATAGAATCTAGTAAACTAGATCTAGAAAAAGCACAAAATGATGTTTCTCTATTTGTTGTTAATGGGTATTTAAATATCCTTTTTGCAAAAGAGAATTTATCTGTAGCCAAGGTTCAGTCAGAAATTAGCAAAAAACAAGTTGAAGCAGCTAGCCAAAGATTTGAAGCTGGTATTATACCTAAAGGAGATCTTTTAAATACTCAGTCTACTGCAGCGAATGATCAACAAAACGTAATTGCTCGTGAAAATACACTAACCCTAGCATTGCTAAATTTAGCTCAATTATTACAAATATCTTCAGTAGGATTTGACATAGAAGACATGACTGTAAATTCACCCTCCGGTCTTTTACTGTATGAATCATCTGACGTTGTTTATGAGAAAGCATTAACCACTCAACCTCAAATTAAAAATGCTGAATTAGGTATTCAAAATGCAGATTTAAATATAGAATTATCTAAAGGAGCATTTTTACCAAGTCTAAATTATAGTATTAGCGGGGGAACCTCATACTTTAACCAGATGAATAATTTATTTCCTGGTCAAAAAAATGAATACTTTTTCAAACAAGTACTAAAAGATAGGGTTACCTACGGAGTATCATTGTCTCTAAATATCCCGATTTTTAATAGATTTCAAACAAAAAATAATGTAGCAAAATCTTACATAAATAGAGAATTATCTCTGTTAAACCTAGACAATCAAAAACTACAACTACAACAAACTATTGAGCAAGCATTTGCAGACGCTAAAGCAGCCTCAAAAACTTTTGAAGCAGCAACCATTTCATTGAAATCACAAAGAGAGGCCTTCAAAAATGCACAAGAGAGTTATAATTTAGGAGCAAGCACTTTATTTGACTTTGATTTGGTTAGAACTAGATTAGTAAGCGCTGAATCTGCATTAATTAGAGCCAAATATGATTTTGTATTTAAAACCAAGGTACTTCAGTTTTATTACGGAGATTTTAATCTAGACTAGACAACTTTATAGTAGATAAAACGGCAACTTTTGGTTGCCGTTTTTTTATACTTTATCTTTACAAAAAAAGTTTTTGAGTACCATATTACACATAGAAACGTCTACAAAAAATTGCTCTGTTAGCATTGCAAATTGTGGAGAGTTAATTAGTTTAAAGGAAATCAATACTGGAGATTATTCTCATGCAGAAATGCTTCACCCATTAATTAATAAAGCTTTACAAGAGAGTAAACTAACCATTAAAGATATTGAGGCTATTGCTGTAGGCAAAGGTCCCGGATCTTACACTGGTTTACGTATTGGTGTTTCTGCCGCAAAAGGATTGTGTTTTGCTAATGATATTCCTTTAATTTCAATTAATTCTTTGGAAATTTTAGCACAAACCATGAATATTGACAGTGGTCTTATTATCCCTATGATAGACGCAAGAAGAATGGAAGTTTATGCTGCCATTTATGACAAAAACTACAACTCTATAAGAGAAACAAAGGCAGAAATAATTGATTCACAATCTTTTTTAGATGAATTACAAAACCATACAGTTTATTTTTTAGGTGATGGAGCAAAAAAATGTGAAGAAATTATTCTTCATGAAAATGCCGTTTTTATAGAAAATGCGTTTCCTTCAGCTAAAGAAATGACTACTATTTCTTTCCATAAATTTAAAAATAAGACTACTGAAGACGTTGCGTACTTTGAACCTTTTTATTTGAAAGACTTTATAGCTACTCAAGAAAAAAAGAAAATTTAAAACACATATTACTCTTTGTTATTAAATTGTTACACAATTTTTAATGTAATTTTAATAAATGATGGTAATAGAGATACTCATCTAAATTTCTTAACTATTCCTTCATTTTTTAAAAACTATTTGTTCAAATACTTTCTTGATATTTGAGTAATCTTAAAGATTAATTAGAATCATAATATTTAGTTTTTGTCAATTAATATTATTGATTAATTAACTGCCTTTGGCCAAGGCAGTTTTTTAATAATTACGAAACATTAAATTAACATTAGTGTTGGTTATTTGCATCGACAAAAACTAATACATGATGAAAATTAATTATGTGTTTCTATGCATTGCTTTATTTCTTTGCATGAACATATCTTCACAAGAATCAAATGCACCAAAATTTGGTAAAGGTCTTTTTAATTTAATTGGTAAAGACAGCTCGTTCTCAATGAATGTTAGTGCTAGAATGCAAATGCTGGGCACATCAAATTGGGATCTAAACAATGGTTTATCTAACCCTTCTTCTTCTCTGCTAGTAAGAAGAGCACGTTTAAAATTTAGTGGGTTTGCTTATTCCCCAAAATTAAAATATAAATTAGAATTGGGTCTTTCTAATAGAGATATTGGAAAAGCTTCCTCATTTACAAATGAAGCTCCTAAGTATATTTTAGATGCTGTAGTAAAATGGAATTTTTCTGGAAATTTTGTTCTTTGGTTTGGTCAAACAAAATTACCTGGGAATAGAGAACGTGTTATTTCTTCAGGAGACTTACAACAAGTAGATCGTTCTTTATTAAATAGTAGATTTAACATAGACCGTGATATGGGGTTCCAATTGAGACATCACTTTAACCTCACAGATACGTTTATTGTAAAAGAAATGTTTGCAGTATCCCAGGGTGAAGGTAGAAATATAACTACCGGAAATTTGGGAGGTCATCAATACACTTCTAGGGTTGAATTGTTACCTTTTGGGAAATTTGCTAGTAAAGGAGACTATAGGGGAAGCGATTTAAAGTTTGAGCCAACACCAAAATTAGCTCTGGGTTTTACATATGATTTTAATAATGATGCGGTAAAAAACAGAAGTAATCAGGGTTCTTATATGACAAACGATACTGGTTTTTATTCAACAAATATTTCAACAGTTTTTGTAGATGCTATGTATAAGCACAAAGGTTTTTCTGTAATGGCTGAATATGCTTACAGAGATGCAGAAGACGCTTTTGCTAAAAATTCTGATGGAACTTTAACAGGTGATTTAGTACAGGTTGGTAACGCGTTAAACTTACAAACAGGTTATTTACTGTCTAAAACTCTAGAAATTTCTGGAAGGTATACTAACATAGATTGGGATAGTGACATAACTGGTAAAGGAGCAGAAAACCAATACACTCTTGGTTTATCTAAATATATTGTTGGTCATAAATTAAAAGTTCAAACGGATGTGAGCTATTTAGACTTGGCCTCAAAAACGAATCAATTCATGTATAGGCTTCAGGTCGATATTCATTTTTAATAATATAACATAACGGTAACATTCATAAACGAAAGTCACTGTAAATTCGTAATAAAATAAAAACAAGAACATGGGAGATCCATATATTTTAATGTTAATTGCCTTAGCTATTTTAGCTACGGTAGACTTAGTAGTAGGAGTTAGTAACGATGCTGTAAATTTTTTAAACTCAGCTATAGGTTCTAAAGCAATAGCAATAAGAAACATCATGATTATTGCAAGTATTGGGGTATTCTTTGGTGCCATCACCTCTAGTGGAATGATGGAAGTAGCACGTAAAGGAATTTTTAACCCTGGAATGTTCATGTTTCAAGACATTATGTTCATTTTTATGGCAGTAATGATTACTGATATTTTGTTGTTAGATGTATTTAATACTCTGGGGATGCCAACCTCTACAACAGTTTCTATTGTGTTTGAGTTATTAGGCGCTGCTGTAGCCATTTCATTAATAAAAATTTCACAAAACGATGCAGAATCAATTAGTGCCATTTGGAATTATATTAACTATGAAAAAGCATCTTTAATTATTTTTGGAATTCTATTATCTGTAGTCGTCGCATTTTCTGTAGGCGCACTTGTACAATTTGTTTCTAGACTTATCTACTCTTTTAACTTTGAAAAAAGACCTAGTTATATTAATGCACTATTTGGAGGATTTGCTATTACTGCAATTACCTATTTCATCATCATAAAAGGAATGAAAGGAACTCCTTACTATAAAGATGTAAAGTATTTAATTGAAGACAATACCCTGTCTATTATAGCAGGAAGTTTTTTGTTATGGACAATAATTTCTCAAGTATTTATTAAGTTTTTTAATTTAAATGTATTGAAACTAATTATTGGAATTGGTACTTTTTCATTGGCTATGGCTTTTTCTGGTAATGACTTAGTAAATTTTATTGGTGTTCCAATTGCTGCATGGAATTCATATGAAGCTTGGAGTATATCTGGTGTAGAAGCAAATGCGTTTTCTATGGAAATATTAGCTAAAAAAGTGCCTTCTAATGTATGGTTGCTTTTAATAGCAGGAGGTATTATGGTAGTAACCTTATGGACCTCTAGCAAAGCACGAAATGTAATCAAAACAGGAATAGATTTATCTCGTCAAGGAGAAGGTCATGAAAAATTTCAGCCAAATCCGTTATCAAGGTTAGTAGTAAGAGCATCTATGGGAATTAATGCAGGATTAACCTATGTATTGCCAGCTAAAACAATTGCATTTGTAGATTCTAAGTTTCAAAAACCAGTAATTGAATTACCAAAAGACAAAACCTATGAGTTACCTGCATTTGATATGGTTAGAGCATCTGTAAATCTAATTGTTGCTGGTATTTTAATTTCTATTGCTACTTCTTTAAAACTTCCGTTATCTACAACTTATGTAACATTTATGGTTGCTATGGGTACCTCTCTGGCAGACAGAGCATGGGGAAGAGAAAGTGCTGTTTATAGAGTTGCTGGTGTTATTAATGTAGTGGGAGGTTGGTTTTTAACAGCCATTACTGCATTTTTAGCTGCTGCACTAGTAGCATATCTTATTAGTTGGGATATGGTTATGATACCTGTACTACTAGTTCTTGTAGCCTTCTTAATAGGAAGAAATACTATCATTCATAGAAAGAAATCTAAAGAAGTAAAAGAACAAGAATATATAGAAAGAGCAGATTTAATAACTATTAATGGAGTTATTGAAGAAAGTGCAGATCATATATCTGGTGTTGCTAACCGTGTGAATAAATTATACACCAATGTAGTTAATGATTTATCTAATCATGATTTAAATAAATTACGTAAAACAGATAAACACGTTGGAAAATTAAACGAAGAAATAGATAATTTAAAAGATGGCGTATTCTATTTTATAAAATCTTTAGATGATACCTCGGTTCAAGCAAGTAGATTTTATATTTTAGTTCTTGGTTATTTGCAAGATGTTGCACAATCTATTAGTTATATTTCTAGGGCTAGTTTTAAACATGTAAACAACAATCATAAAAACTTGAAGAAAGGTCAGTTAAAAGACTTAAAAGGAATAGACAATCAGCTAACCGAATTGCTTGGACAAGTTAGTACGATATTCGAGTTAAGAGCTTTTGATGATTTAGAGGATATATTAATAGAGAAGCAAGCCTTATTAAAAGATGTTTCTAACTCTATTGAAAAACAAGTCACCAGAATAAGACAAGAAGAATCTAGTCCAAAAAATACTACTTTATATTTTAGTATTTTACTAGAAACACAAGATCTAATTACTGCTTTAATGAGCTTGTTACAAACCTATGAAGAATTTCATATTACCACTAGAGAATTAAATTAAGTACTAAATCTCTTCATAAGTATAAACCCAGGTCAAAAACAAGGCCTGGGTTTTTATATTTCTTGATTAAGAGATAGCAGCACCATCCTTAACTCCATGAAAGAATATGATTTATCTACATTTTCTTTTAAATGAGTTAAGTTTTTATACTCCACTGCCTCTATTTCTTTCCTCATTTTTTGATACCTTTTTAAAGGTATTAATTCCAAAACATCTATCTCACCAGACGGTATATAACTTGCCAGATGACTTTCTATAGTCCCAGTTGTTAAACTTCTTTCTGTCGCAATTTCCTTTACAGACAAGCCTTTTTTAAATAACTCAAAAGAAATTTGTTTGGTAGATTTTTTATCCTCTTTTTTTTGTTCATTAAAAGTATTAATCCCATTCTCTTTGCAATACAATATTATTAATTCAAGAATTTCATCTCCATACTTTTTAACTCGTATTTTCCCCATACCATTTACTTTTAATAACTCTTTTTCTGTTCTAGGTAAACTATCGCATATAGCGTATAAGGTGTCTTGTGTGAAAATTTGAAAATGTGGAATATTTTCTGCTTTAGAAATATCATCTCTAAGTTCTCGTAAGCCAAGAGCTAAAATGGGATCTCTTTTTGAAGATAATTTTTTCTTTTTAGATGGAGCTGTTTTTTGAAGAACAGAGGCTGCTCTTACCTTTAAGTAAAACTGTACTTTAAAGCCCTCAGTCATTTTTTTTAATGCAAAAACTTTTTCGTTTAATACTTCCTGTAACTTATCAAACTGTGTTATAAAGTCTTTTTTTACAGCTTTATTGTCTGAAGAAAAAGAGAGGCTAGCTATTGGTTGCACTATATTTTTAATGCTTTCAGTCAAAAAATAATCTACTGCTTTTTTAAAACGTTCTTGAATTTGAGAACTGTTTTCGGGTAAAATCCCCTCTTTAGAAATAGTGTGTAACTGATTTTTAAAACCATTAGAAACTTTCATTAAAGCTACAATTCCATCATCTTTAATAAGTTGTAAGTGTTCTATGACATCTCCTTTAATACTGGTTCTATTCTTATAATAAATATCTATTAACCTGGTAACAGGGTATAAAAAGGGTTGGTAATCAAATAACTCTGAAATTAGATTGAGTTGAAACTGTATTTCGGAAGCGGTTAAAACAGATTCATCTGGGTGATTTTCTTCAACTTCTTTACTAAAAATTTGCACTGTATGATCATTAATAATAGCACTACTAGAAATAGGTGTTTTTAACACCAAGCCTTCAAGAGATGTACATCTACTCAAAGCTACATAAGTTTGCCCATGTGCAAAAGAAGCCTCTGCATCTATAATAGCTTTGTTAAAAGTTAACCCCTGGCTTTTATGAATAGTAATAGCCCAAGCCAAACGTAAAGGAATTTGAGAAAAAGATCCTACAATATCTTCCTTTAACTCTTTAGTTTTTTCATCAATAGAATAATTAACGGTATCCCATTGTTCTTTTTCCGTAACAATTTCGTCAATTTCATTGGCACATTGAACGGTTACATTTTCCCTTGAAATAGCTGTAATAATTCCAATTTTACCGTTGTAATATCTTTTTTCTGGTGAAGAATCATTTTTAATAAACATTACCTGTGCTCCTACTTTGAGTGCTAATTTCTCGTCATTTGGATAGGCATTTTCATTAAACTTCCCAGACACCTCTGCTTTAAAGAAATAATTTTTTGTTGTAAGCTTATTTAGCTCAGAATCATTAATTAAACTCGCTCTATTATTGTGAGTAGTAAGCGTAATATACTCCTCGTCTTTATGGGGAGAAAATGCAGGTTGGTATCGATTATTTAAAACCTTGGCAGAAGTTTCTGACAACTGATCATTTCTAATCTCATTTAAAATCTTGATAAAATCGGCATTTTTTTGTCTATAAATATGTTGCAATTCAATAGAAATAACTGCTGCTGCTTGATAGGCTTTTGCACTAAAAAAATATATGGTATTGTAATACTCTTTTAACAAACTCCATTCATTAGGTTTTACAACAGGTGCCAATTGTTGCAAATCTCCAATCATTAAAATTTGTACACCTCCAAAAACCTTATGCTTATTTTTATACCTTCTTAACACCTGATCTATCCCATCTAATACATCTGCACGCACCATACTTATTTCATCAATAATCACTAAATCTAATGATTTTATAATGTCTATTTTAGTCTTAGAAAATCTGCGTTGTTGGTTAGAGGTATGTGCAATTTGGTTAGGTAAAATAGGTCCAAAAGGCATCTGAAAAAAAGAGTGAATTGTAACTCCTTTAGCGTTAATAGCTGCAACACCTGTTGGGGCTACTACTACCATTCTTTTGAGAGATTTTTCCTTTACGCTATGTAAAAAAGTAGTTTTACCTGTGCCTGCTTTACCCGTTATAAACAAGTTTCTATCGGTATTCTCAATAAATTGGAGAGCAAGTTCTAACTCAGCATTTTTAGGCATGGTAGCTTTTTAAAAGCAAGATACTTAATATAAAAGGCTTTTTAAATAAAAATCCCAAGCAATACTGCCTGGGATTTTTTTATATAATTTAAACACCTACCTTACATTTCTAACGCTTTAGTTGGGTTGTTATCCATTAATAACTCCACTGGATTTTCTAATGCTTCTTTTACCGCTACTAAAAAACCTACAGACTCTCTACCGTCTATAATTCTATGATCATAAGACAAAGCTACATACATAATAGGTTGTATCACTACCTCCCCATTAACAGCCATAGGTCTATTTACAATATTGTGCATCCCTAAAATACCACTTTGTGGTGGATTAATAATTGGCGTAGACAACATGGAGCCAAAAACACCACCATTGGTAATGGTAAAGGTACCCCCTGTCATTTCATCTATTGTAATTTGTCCATCCCTTGCTCTTATTGCTAAACGTTTTACTTCACTTTCTACACCTCTAAAGGTCAATTTTTCTGCATTTCTAATCACTGGCACCATCAGACCTTTTGGTCCTGAAACTGCTATAGATATGTCTTGAAAGTCATGTTCTATCTTAAAGTCTCCATCAATCATTGAGTTCACGTCTGGATACATTTTTAAAGCTCTTACTACGGCTAATGTAAAGAAAGACATAAATCCTAGACCTACTCCGTGCTTCGCTTTAAAATCTTCTTTATACTGGGCTCTTAAATCAAAGATTGGCTGCATGTTTACCTCATTAAAGGTAGTAAGCATCGCTGTTTCACTTTTTACAGCTACCAAGCGCTCCGCTACTTTTCTTCGTAGCATAGACATTTTCTTTCGGGTTGTTCCTCTTGCACCATCTTCTGGCATTGTACCCATTGATGGAACTGCTTTTACAGCATCTTCTTTTGTGATTCTTCCAGCTTTTCCAGTTCCTTTAATTGTAGATGCCTCTATGTTTTTTTCTGCTAAAATTTTCTTGGCTGCTGGCGATGCTGTTCCTGTTGCATAGGTTGAAGTAACTTCTTCTTTTACTGGAGTAGCTTTGGGTGCTTCATTAACTGAAGTTGAAGGTGGTGTGGCAGATGAACCCTCTGGTTTTTCTGCGGCAGTGTCTATTAAACAAACTACAGCTCCAACAGCAACAGCATCTCCTTCTTCCGCTTGTAAAGTAATAATTCCGCTTTCTTCAGCTGGCAACTCTAACGTAGCCTTATCAGAATCTACTTCAGCAATAGGTTGGTCTTTTTCTACATAGTCTCCATCCTCAACTAACCAAGTTGCAATTTCTACTTCTGTAATAGATTCTCCCGGCGAAGGAACTTTCATTTCTAAAACCATAACATCTTATCTTTTATATAGAACTATTTGCCGTAATTGCAATCAATACATACCCGACAATAATTAAACACACGAGCCACCAATATTTCTTTAACATTGATTTAGTCCACTTATTTGAACCCCATGAATCTAACATAACATGTTCTATTTTGTAACTTAAATAATATAAATGAATTACACCTCAAATTTAATATTATAATAAAAACCTACCCAACCTTTTTGTAGATATTTTTAGTTTCATTCTAATCAATCTTGTTTTTGACAAATTTTTATATTGATCACAAAAAAAACCCGCTCAAAAGCGGGTTTTTTTTTAAAAATCAACATTTATTTCAATAATGAGCCATTGTAATACATGTATCTTTTTGTAATTTTTCCATCGTCATTAAAATCATCCATGAAAAGTACTTTTAAAACAATTTTCTTTGCTGTTTTGTTATTAGTCATTCTCATATTCCACCAAGATTGAACTACTTTAGATTCTCTCCAGTCGTATTCTAAATAATCTGGGTATCCAGATTCATCAAGAGCATCTAGAGTCCAATCTGAAAAAATCACTTTATCTCTTTCCTTTCCTTGCTCTAATGTTAAAGTTTCAGGTTCATTTATATCTTCTATCACTGCGTTTTCATCAAAATAGCTGTAGGCTTTTTCTCCATCATTATTTAAAAATGCATACATTAATTTTCTTACTGTATTAATATTTTCATGATTTATATAAATCTCCCCATTTTTTCTATCGTTACCTGGCCATGCATCCCATACTCTCTTGTAGTTACTGCTATCAGTATAGTCCATTACAGATATAATTTTAGTAGCATCTTTGTTTAATCTGTACAGCCTATGTACAGGCATATCAAGTTCAACACCTGTTTGCTTATGTACACCGTAAATTCTTTCCCAAGTTTGAACCCATGTTTGATCACCTTTGTATTCAATAGCGTCTGGATATGCTGGCTTATCTTGAGTAATTTTAAAATAGTCAATATTTGTATTCCACCACTTAGATTGCCCAATAAAATTATTTTTTGGAGTTCCTTTTTGATCTTTATTTGAAGAAAGTGCATTGTATGATTTAAAATCATCATCCATCATAGAAGATAATTTTTCAACATCTGCTTCCACATAGGCTTTATTAAATGCCTCTACTAAAAGAATACCTGGATGTTTGTCATAAACAACTCCATTTTTCTTTTTTTGAGCACTCATAGAAAATGTGATGAGTGCAACTAAAATAAACGTTAATTTTTTCATTGTTTTAAATTTTTCAGTGTTATAAATTAATTTAAGACAATATATAAAAATTAATTGTTTAGTGCAATTAATAATAATAGGCGGAAATCTAAAGTTTATTTTGAGAAAACACTGTCTATAACAGCTTTATGTCGTTTTTTAAATCGCGTACTAGAACCTGCTGCAGGAACAGCATAGTATTTTCTAGATCTTACATTTAATTTTACCAATTCTAGTCTTTCTAACATAAAACTCCATGCCCCCATATTTCTAGGCTCTTCTTGTGCCCATATATATTCTTTCACAGCAGGATATCTATCTATTACGCGTTGTATTTTTTCTAAATGCAACGGAAATAATTGTTCTATTCTAACCAAGGCAACGTCTTCTCTTTCCAAAATTTCACGCTCTGCCAGTAAATCATAATAGAATTTACCCATACAAAAAACAAGCTTGGTCACTTTAGATGGGTTTAATGAAT
>ERZ1047472.741-NODE-741-length-28003-cov-5.778947_pt1 | contig 28003 bp, 31 predicted proteins | sample MGYA00383095_ERZ1047472 | MGnify/ENA primary metagenome ERZ1047472 (study PRJEB29581, sample SAMEA5548365) | metagenome | biome: marine; feature: coastal; material: water | depth 1 m | study: Short-term variability in the microbial, nano- and picoplankton dynamics... | reverse complement strand
AGGATCTTTACAAAAATCAATGTAACACGGGATAAAAATATCGAGATAATCGTAACTGAACATGATAGCTAGACCGATATTTGCGTCGTCTGAAAGCATAAACGAAGCACCTTTGATATAAATTTTATGAAACAGGGAATGTTTTTTCGTGTGATTATAAATCATATCCATATGTTCGTTGGCAGCGGATTCATCATATTCTAACTCATCCTTCGATTCAATATCAATGTCATTATCCAGACTGACCGCGGGATAATTATCTTGGTTCATTGAAAATAATTTCCTCAATATGCCCCTATATTGAGCTGTATCATTATAACTAATATTCATACTCTCCCATTTAGACACGTCCAGCATCTTTACTAAACATACATAATAATTTTTATGTATGTTTCAAATGAATTATACAGTAGGGAAGAATTCCCAATCTAGGTCTTTACAAACTTTTTTCCATATCATATCCTGTTCCAATTGTTTTTCACGGTCCTTCATCATAGGAATATATGGCAAATATTGGGTCTGGTCCAATAAATGACACAATTGATACAATGTATATGTGTAGTTAAAAAAGTTAGTTCTGTTGGCAGGACAGTGAACGGCCCATGGTTTTTGAATTTCGATAAACAAGACACATAATGTTTCATGTAATTCTTCATTCATGACTGGGGGTTTTATACCAAACAGTGAATTTATGTATTGAATATGTTCGAAATACTTATTGAGGCCAAGCTTTCTTAATATATCACGCATTTTATTATAATTAATGGTAGAAATATCATGGATTCGCTCTTTTTTAATGCGCGCTTTAATTGCGTCAATGACTTCTTCGGGTATTTGCGTGGTTTCCTTTGCTTGAAATTGTGATAAAATTTCTTTGAAGTGATTAAGGCGGATATATGCTGTATAAGACACTTCATTTGGAGGGTCCTTATTGTTGGGTTTAGAGCTGTCTACTATATATGTGATAAATTTGGCACAATCGGGGTTGTTGCATATAAGAATGCCCTCTTCATCTTGAGGTATCATTTCACCTTCCATACAAGATTCACATAAATCCGATTCAATTGTAATGTCTTGGTTAATTGTCGCTTCACTATTGACATTTCTCCAATAACTTTGATAATATTGTTTAGATTGTGAGTATTTATTGCTTTGAATATTTGACGATTCTTCTGAGGTTGATTTTATTTTGAAAAAATTATGAATGGCCCTTGAATGTTGATTTGTCTGTTCCCGTGTAGAAATGGATTTCTTCTGTTCAAAATAGTCAAAAATGTATTTCGAATTATCCAAAAAGTATTTCTTACGACTGGTCTTGATATTCTTAATTTTGTCTCTTAAAAGGTGTATTTTATCACGAGTCTCCATATATTCTTCTACTTGATTGTCTTTCAATGATCGAATATATTCCTTCAATTCATCTTTCTCTTTTTCCAATTGTGGCAATAATTCGGTTTCGTCCTTTTTAAATTCGTCAAGAAAGTCACTATGTTTTTCATCAATGGTATGAATAGATGGAGCAAGATTCTTCGAAGACATTTATCGTTTTTAATTAAAATAGAAAAGTGTTTTTATGTTAATTTGTAAGAATAGGATTTTATTTGATGTATATATATATATATATATATAAATGTCAAAAAAAAGAAAGGTTTTAAGTGACAATGAAATTATAAATAGTAGCAAATTACCGAGAGTAACACGCGAATTATATACAAAAAAAATTTTTTCATTGGATGATTTAATATCTTTAGAGGCAAGACAAGCTTTTACTAAGATATACAAAATTCAATATGAGTATCCTGATATGAATTTTACTACTGCTCGTGATTGGTGGGAACCGAGCAATCCAACGACCCAGTGTAGCAATGTGATCGGAAAATGGAATAACAATACATTATGCTATATATGTGGTCTGAAATTAACCGAAGACGATGTAACATCTTTCCCACCTGAATGCGAACATATACTTCCGGTATACCAAGGTTCTCTGTTATTGGACTTATATAAAGCATCTATAGACAAACGAAATATTTCTCCAGAACATCAATTAGAATACGCATGGGCTCATAGATGTTGTAACCAAGTAAAATCAGATACATCATTTTTAACAACAAACCGGAAAGGGAAAGATGAAGCATTCGCTTTTCATTATAATAATACAAAACATATATTAAATGATATATACAAAGGAGAACGTTCTTATTGTCAGACATTGAAGTACAAGATAAATAAAATAAATAAAAATACATGGATAAAGGAACGTACTGTTAGTATAGGTGACAATCAAATAAACCCCATAGTAAATTATCTATCACAGTCATTAAACAAGTCAAAAGGGTTATTTTATCTTGGTATTTTGTCAAACATATTGAAATCTGTAGATCAAAATACACTGTATAAAGCACAAGGTGTCGAACAAACCTTACCTCCCTTAGATATGTTACAAACACGCATTCTTTCTTATTCTGAAATAGGAGGATTTCTTGTCAATTTGATCGTAAGTAATGCGACTACAAACATCGATACAAATTTCTTATTAAAAACTATGTTTAATGATGATAACATTGAAGTAAAAGACAACAAAATGTTACCTGGTCTTATTCCTGAAACATTGATGAATAAAATTAATAATCCTTTACAAAATACAAATGTATACACAGAACGGATGATTTATCAAGATATGTTTATGTATTTAACGAATAAAAATATTGATGAACGTAAGAGTGACAATATAAGCAAAATGAGTATGGATTATGCAATATTGAGTCTAGTATTATCAAATATGATAAATGTAGCGAATTTGGGAACGGCTTCTAGAAATCAAAGCAAATTAATACAAAATAGCATTGGTGGTTTGAAGCAAGGTATACAGGAAAAAGAAAATAATATAGAACTGTTTTTGAACGAAAATGACATAAATCGTGAAATTATTAGTTTTATCAAAGACTACATTCGACTTATCATAGATTCAAATATTACTATCGACAATGAAGAGTTGTCTCACAATAATATTTTGTCATATCGACTTGAATTCATAACCAAATATGGAGTACAGGATGAAATACAAAACGAATCAGTTGAAGACACTATTAATCAATATGAAGTTACCGCGCTACAAAAAATATTGAATATGATTGATGATGTAAATAATGCTAGTGAGGATGAGAAAGAGATGGCAATAGAAGAATTAATGAAATTATACGAAGAAGAAAAAGATGAATTAGAAGAAGAAAAAGAGCTAATGACACAAGAACAACAAGTTTATTTAGATGACATAATAAGTGCGGCGAACATTTTGGTTGGAATAAAAGAAAGCGAAAAGGCAGTTGTTGAACCAACGGAAGAAGAATTAGAAGTAGCTACAACATTGTTGGGGTTGAAAGATGTTGTAAAAGAAGAAACCGAACTTAATGAAAAACGCGCAATAAAAGAAGGATTTGATAAATTATTCCAAACTACTTTTAAATCTATTCCTAGAAGAACATCGTTGAACCGAATGATACCAATAAGAGGACAAGGAAAACTAAGAAAAACGAAAAAGAAAGTAACTAAACGAAAAAAAGGTACAAAACAGAAGAGAAAAACTCGTAAGCAAAAACAAAAATAAGTATATTAAATTTGTATATGGCAATGACAGAAAACCAACTAGATATAGAAAAGGCCACTCTCACATCAAAGACAATACAAAAGTTATTATTTATATCGAATGCTTTAGACAATGGATGGTCTGTCAAGAAATCGAAGGACTCTTATATTTTTACTAAAAGGCATGAAAATAAAAGAGAAGTATTCCAAACAGATTATTTAGAAAAATTTGTATTGACGAATGCCGTTGGGGATATTTTGCCAAAATGAATCATTCAATCGTCTATTTTTGTAATTTACAAATACCAATTACAAAAATAAAAAGGCAACAATTTGTGACTGTAAAAGATAAGGTTTGTATATAATTATTAATTTATTTGTATGACACGTAAACATAACAGGGATTATCGTGTCTTTTTTTGGTAGTTGAAAGGATTAGAATGTTTAGGAATTTTTTTGTGTATTTTTCTCAGATTTTTTTCTATACTAATACTATATAATCCAAAATGGCTGGAGGACTTATGCAACTCGTCGCTTATGGCGCCCAAGACGTGTTCCTTACTGGAACCCCTGAAATCACTTTCTGGAAGGTGTCTTACAGACGCCACACTAACTTCGCAATGGAGTCCATCGAGCAGACCTTCTCCGGACAGGCTGACTTCGGACGTCGCGTGACCTGCACTATCTCCCGTAATGGTGATCTTGCTTACCGCACCTACCTTCAGGTGACTCTTCCTGAGATCAATGCCCCTCATGCCCGTTGGTTGGACTTCATTGGCGAGCAGCTCATCGCCCAGGTGGAGATTGAGGTTGGAGGTCAGCGCATCGACCGCCAGTACGGCGACTGGATGCACATCTGGAATCAGCTTACCCTCTCTAAGGAGCAGCAGGCTGGTTACTACAAGATGATCGGCAACACCACCCAGCTCACCTACGTGACTGACCCTGATTTTGCCGCTGTGTCTGGACCTTGTGCCGGTGCCGGTGCCCCTTCCCAGGTGTGTGCCCCCCGCAAGGCTCTTCCCGAGACCACCCTTTACGTGCCCCTTCAGTTCTGGTATTGCCGTAACCCCGGACTTGCCCTTCCTCTGATTGCCCTTCAGTACCACGAGGTCAAGCTTAACATCGATTTCCGCCCCATTGGTGAGTGCCTCTGGGCCGTGAACGACTTGGCTGGCAGCGGAAACGTCCAGGCGACCACTGCTTACCAGCAGTCTCTTGTTGCCGCTTCTCTGTACGTGGACTACATCTTCCTTGATACCGATGAGCGCCGCAAGATGGCCCAGAACCCCCACGAGTACCTCATCGAGCAGGTCCAATTCACTGGCGACGAGTCTGTGGGTTCTTCCTCCAACAAGATCAAGCTGAACTTCAACCACCCCTGTAAGGAGCTTGTGTGGGTGGTCCAGCCCGATGCTAACGTTGACTACTGTGCCTCTTTAGAGGGTGGTGATAACGCCCTTTACAAGACCCTTGGCGCCCAGCCTTTCAACTACACTGATGCTGTCGATGCTCTTCCCAACTCTGTGAAGGCATTCGGTGACGACCTGGACTATGCTACTGCTGTCATTGACGGTGGTGTGCTTCAGGACGCCCAGGGTGGTCTTTCTGATGCCGGCACCTTCGTGCTTGCCGAGACCGCCCTTGACATGCACTGCTGGGGTGAGAACCCTGTCGTGACTGCCAAGCTTCAGCTTAACGGCCAGGACCGCTTCTCTGAGCGTGAGGGTTCTTACTTCGACATGGTCCAGCCTTACCAGCACCACACCCGTGCCCCCGATGCCGGTATCAACGTGTACTCCTTCGCCCTTCGCCCCGAGGAGCACCAGCCTTCTGGCAGCTGCAACTTCTCCCGCATTGACAACGCTGTCCTCCAGCTTGTCCTTTCCTCCAACACCGTGTCTGGCACCAAGACCGCCAAGGTCAGAGTGTACGCTGTTAACTACAATGTGCTTCGCGTGATGTCCGGCATGGCTGGAATAGCGTACAGTAATTAGTTAGCGACACAATTAGGGGGACCAACATCTACTAATAAATATCATCATTATTTAATTTAAAAATTTTTGAAAAATAATTAAAATCATAGAAATTAATTATTTTTTATAACATTAATTAACATCCATCTTATCTTGTTTTGTTTTCGCACGATATTCTGCCAACTCCTTTGCTCTTTTTTGTTTAAACTCTTCATCTCCGTATTTTTCACGCAACGCTTGTCGCTGTCTTTGTTTTTTTAATCGTCTTAGTTCTCTTAATTCTTCGGGTGTTTTTTTATTTTTATTTCTTACAATAGTGTTGTCGACACCACTTCTTTCTTTTCGTTTTTGTTCCGTCTTTTTCTTTCTTAACGCATCAATCCCAATCTTTTCTATCTGTCTTTCTCTATAGTTTTGTTGATTTTTGCGGTTTTGTTCTTTCTTATCATGATTGATTTTTTCTAAGTTTTGTTTATTATATATTCTGCATAACTTATCCATAAATTTATCCAATTCATAATTTTTTTTCATAAAATTACACTCGCCACAGCAACTTTTTACATTGTTTAAAGTATATCCTTCATTATTATTAATTCGGTCTACACCGTTAATATGTCCATCTATTGTTTTCTTACCACATATATAACAATCATTATGTATTATTATATCAAAATCTGGTTTTGTTAATAAGAAATCCAGTTGTTTTCTAATCGCGCGCTTCTGATAAGTAGTATAATTTAAACTTTTATGATCTGAAAAAACATCATAATAATAATTACCTTGAATTTTTCCATTGTGAGTTAATATATGTTCGATTCTTTTAAAAAATGGTTCTAGTTCCAAACTCCCTTTCATAAAATTACACATAGTGCAACAACTTACGCAATTATCTAATGTATAACCAATATTAGAATCTTTACGGTCAATACCATTTAATCGATTTTCTTCTTTGATACCACAATAATAACAATTATCTTTTGTTAATTGTTCAAACACAGCATCATCCAACTCAAATACCAAATTTTTATATTCCGCAGTTCGTTTGTAATTTGATTTATGAATTTTCATATTATTTTTCTTGTTTTCGTTATTGTCTACTACTTTCTCGGGATTATTCTCCCGCCATTGCTTCGCATTTTCCGCATTTTTCTTCAAATAGCCATCCATATCATTTTCTATCTGTCTTTGCCGATAATTCATAGTAGTTAACACCACCTTTTCGTAATTATTTTCTTTCCATTCTTGTTTATTTTCTTTGCGTTCTGGTTTTTGTTCTGCGATACGAGCAACTGCGTTACGATGTTCCTTATCGCGTTTTTCATCTTGAAGTTTATTACGTTCACGACACATTGAACATGTCTTCGTAGAACCTTTCTCTCCTTCAAACATATCTTTTGACCGAGTTTTACAACAAGAACCGCAAAATTGGTGTGTATCATTCAACTCTGTTGACACATTACCACCTCCGCGACGTTTTCTATCTCTCTCACGTTCCTTTTCCAAGCACGTTTCACAAGACGATTTTGAATAATCATTATCCAATTGTGTTTTACAGCCACGCACATAGTTTTTACACATCTTCTTTCCCAAAGCGTGCGTTTCATCAATAAATAGATTGATTTGATGCTTCATACAATAATCATTTTCGTCACTTTTCTTGAACGTACAATTGTCCGCTTTACATAATACTTTTGTTTCTTTTTGTTTTTCTTTACTTGATTTACAGCGTTGCTTACAGTTGTCACATGTTTTCACACCATCTATCAAGTAATATTGTTTTTTACATCCCGAACACTTGGTTAATCCGTTAAGCATTTCTTCTGTATAATCCTTCATATATTGATGAAATTTGCAGCATTTCGTATCTTGAATAGCTTTATTGCGACAGGCATTATCGTTTCTATCTTTTCCAATACATTTATTCATCTCTTAATATACACCGATAAAATATTTCTATATAATTATAACATAATAATTATATAAATTACTAAACTTCGGAAGTTTCTATTTCAACTCTTTCTAATAGCAATCGTTTTTTCTCTTTCGCATTCAAATAAGCAGTTCTCGCATATTGTTTCTTTTTTTCAGTCGATAGATTACCGTGATAATTCGTACGTTTTTGATATTCACTTACCTTTTGTTTATGTTCTTCTTTATGTTCCTGGTAATATTTTTTACTACTTGGTGGTGCTGTGTACCTTTTTAAATGGGCTTTTAATTCTTCCATTTCTTTCTTCAATCGTTTATTTTCTTCTTTCAATTCATTTATTTGTATTATCAAGGGGTCTTCGGATGGCATTATTATATAAGATCTGTTAGTTTTTAAATATGTTCTAATAAGTCAACAATATAAATATATCTCAATGTACTTACCAATGTCTGATAAATATATTGAGATAAAGAATTTGCGATTCGACTATGATAACAAACCAATATTTACTGATTTGTCGTTAGATCTATATAGTAATCATTGTTATATACTAGCAGGGCTCAATGGTTGTGGAAAATCAACATTAATGAAAATTATTAGTGGAAAATGTCTATGTGAATATGACAAAGTAAAAGTGCTAGGCAAAGACCCCTTTCGAGATACAACGCTGAACAATGACATCGCATATATTGATAACAACTGGGGGACTCAAACAGTCGCATATAGTGGATATAACGTCCCCCTTCAGTCGAGTCTTCAAGTGAAAGACATGATGAAAGCTTTGAAACTCAAATATCCTGAAAGAAATAATGAATTGTTAGAGCTATTAGACATAAATCCAGAATGGCGATTAAATGCGGTAAGCGAAGGGCAACGTAAAAGAGTACAGTTATATCTCAATTTAATAAAACCATTTAAGGTCTGTTTATTAGACGAAATTACTGTCAATCTGGATCTTTTGGTAAAGGACAGATTTATGAATTATTTGAAACTTGAGACAACTCGTCGAAATTGCTGTATTGTATATGTAACGCATATATTCGATGGATTAGAAGAGTGGGGAACAAAGCTGATATATATGAAAAATAGCAATGCGATTGATATAAGAGACGTTGATGCTATACCAAGTATTTATAAGCATTTGTTATCCAATTTCAAACAAGATTATGTGAAAACAGTTGAATCTGATGACAGCCAACTCAATATAACTCGAAAAAATGCGGGTGGTTACTCTCATGGTGTCTTAATAAATTATAAAGACCTTCTTACTAAAAATTGAATAAAGAACATAAATATTATTATATAGTATAAGTAGCATAATATGAGCTCAAATATGGAATTTTCAAACCTTTCAAAAAATCTTACCAAAAGCATTGACAATGCTACAAAAAAGAAAGAGGGCATTTATTTCACTCCACAAACAATTGTAACGCGTACATTAAACCGCGTCAAGGAAGAAGGGACAGAAATAAAAGACATCCTCGAACCATCATGTGGTTCATGTGAATTTATAGAAACAATAGACACCGAATTTACAAATGCGAATATTACGGGAATAGAACTAAATCAAGATATTTACGCTAGCATCAAAGACAAAACTCTTCAACACAATAGAATTGAAACGCTTAACCAAAATTATCTAGAATGGAACCCTCAAGATAAAAAGTACGATTTGATTGTTGGCAATCCTCCATATTTTGTAATGAAAAAAAACCAAGTTGATGAAAGATTCCATGAATTCATTGACGGGAGACCGAACATTTTCACACTTTTCATTATCCATTCTTTACAATTTCTCAAAAAAGATGGATTGATTGCGTTTGTATTGCCAACGAATTTTGTAAATTGCCTTTATTATTCCGCCATCAGACATCACATTTATAATAACTTTAAGATCATTGACGTCATACACAATGACAAGAACTTATTTATGAATACCGCACAAGATACAATTATCTTTATTATTCAAAACAACCCTCCTGATAACGGACACAACGACCAGTTTACAGTAAACCGTTCATCTGAAGTATTCTTCAATTCTATTGAAAATACTCGCAAAATAAAAGAATTGTACGACGGATCAACAACGTTATCCAAAATGGGGTTCAATGTAAGCGTAGGGACAGTCGTATGGAATCAACACAAAGACATTTTATCTAATGATAAAACAAATACCCGTCTTATTTATAGTGGAGACATTAAAGACAATAAGCTAGCACTGACAACTTACAAAGACCCTTTGAAAAAAAATTATATTAAAAAAGATGGAATCATTGAACCAACACTCGTATTGAATAGAGGATATGGCAAAGGTAAATATACTTTCTCTTATTGTATTATCGACCAAAAAATGCCCTATTTATTGGAAAACCATTTAATTTGTATCAGACCAACCGGACAGGTCGCAAAAAGGACACTGATAAAAAAATATAAGGAAATAATTAAATCCTTTACAAATGACAAAACAAGCGAATTTATAGATCTTTATTTTGGCAATAACGCCATTAATACAACTGAATTAAAACAAGTGATACCGATTTACAAGTGATAATACTATTTATTTTATGACAACAAATAATCTAATACATTTTTTTCACACGTTTCTTTATTGGCATGTGTGAAATAGTTTGTCTTTGTCGCATCCCCTGATTGAATTATCATGGGTCGCGTATAATAAGCCACACCTCGATGGTTCATATCATTCTCATTCAATAATTTGTTATATTCTTCCTCTATTTGTTTTTGTTTTTGGATGAGTTCTGTAATCAACTCAGTTTGTCGATTCGTTATAATGTCGCTACCTTTATACAATGTGGTTTGGTTCATTCTTTCATTCGAAAATATGTAAATATAATTTGGTTTAATTCCTCCACTATTATACATCGGACAAAAGCTTGAATCGGTTGTTGATTTACATTCAAATCCAAATATGTTCTTATCGAATCGGACCACAAAATCAGGATTGCCGTGCGTACCACATGGTTGACACACAAAACAATAAGGGGGAATGTCTATAGAATTTGCGTTTGAATTCAACGTCTCTTCTACTTTTTTTTTTGACATTTTTTTATGTGGAATCCATTCAATTAACTCATTCTTAATAAATATGTCTTTCACCGCATCTTCATGTTTGGATACATTGTGAACGTTTCCAGATACAGCCGCATAATTACGAAAATAAGGCATATCTTTCAACATATGAAAGATCTTGTATTCATTGCGATGTTGAACGTTCTCCACATTCGCATTGTTAATAATTACACTCATTGTTGTTCTTGTTAGACCACGAATCATTCGTTTATGCAATACATCTAGTATCGAATATCAATTTTATAATGCGCTTTACATATTGCCACGTCAGAGTCGATACTGACGTGGCAATGACGACACCATTCATGCTAATGATTTAGTAAAATGGATATAAATAATATATTTGCTATTATTATATTATGAGAGCCCTCTTTTTTCTTATTCTGCCGTTGTTGTCAAACGCTTTTTGTAGCAATGCTATCCCTAGTTTACCAATTATTATCAGGGGGTCTACACCTCCCTTGGAAAATTTTGATCCCCTTGGCTTTTCAAAAGATGAATCAAGGGTGGCCTTCTTCCGTGAGGCCGAACTAAAACACGGACGTATCGGCATGGTTTCAGCAACGACGATCCCACTCATTGAATTCGTTACACACGAACAAGGCATTCATCAGTTCGACCATCTGCCAACTTCCGCGAAACTTATCACAGTTGGAACCATGTTTATGTATGAATTCAATACTATGTTAAGAGGATGGAAAAATCCTACAACAGATCCGTTTACACTTTTGGAAAATTACCAACCAGGTGACATTGGATTCAACCTTATTAATGATAGGACGATTGATGAGTATGGTAGTCTTATGGACAAAGAATTGAATAACGGCCGGCTTGCGATGATTGCGTCCATTGGAATGATCGCTCAAGAATTAGCTACAAGAAATACTATGTTTTAATTAATAAATATTTTTATACTCTGAATAAAGATTAAAAGCTATTGTTACTCTACCTGATTTCAAACAAGGTTTAACCAAGTGTTCTAGATTTGAAGGGAAAATTAATACTGTTCCTTCGCGTATATTTGTTGTAGATGTATCAAGAACATGATTATATTCAATTGGTTTTAACGACAACGGCCCGTTTTTTTTGAATATAATATTGCTTTTGTTGCTTTCATCGTGTATTATATAAATAACTGAAAGCGACGCATGAAGTGTATGTCCGTCCACTTGTATAGAAGGACCTATATGATTATGAGACTCTTGAAAATTATCTTTCTCATAATAGTTCCACCAGCAAGATTTTATAATCGACCCCCCAATATTAATTGGATATATCCTCATTTCATTATATTTTTTTATCATTTTTTCAACAGGTTTCCATACTACATTCTGCAGTATTAAGTTGTCATTCAAAAAATCATTTTCCGAAATTATTTTTTTGTCGTAATGAAAGCTAGTATTCAGGTTAGATGCTACAAATGGATTATTTTTTCTTTCTTTCCTTAATTCTGTTATTTTTGGCATACATTTTTGTTTTATTTCAGAATGAGAGCATACTTTATCGAAATAAACAAATTCACTAGGGAAGTGTATAAATGACATTATTATGTATTATACAACAGGCTATTTTTATATTATTTCTATTATAAAATTGACATAATATACTAACATTCTATATTGGCAATAATTTATTCAATATGGACCAATTTATTAGCAAGATGCGCGACGAGTACGAAGTACATAACTACTTGAAATACAATGAAAAACCACATTATCTACAAAAAAAAAACATGGACGGTTCGACTTTCTACAGACATTATTCTAAGCCAGATGAAAAAATGCCACTATGTTTTGACATAATGCCATCTAATCTATCGGAAATAGAAGAGACTATCAAAAAATGTGATAAACTACAAAATATCCTTTCAAATAAAAACATTGTCAGCGATAATGAATGTCCTGTATGCTACACCGAGTTTGGTTCTACTAATTATATTGTTCCAAAATGCGGTCATAAAGTATGTATTTCTTGTTTCACAAATAATGCCAGACAAAACCGCGAAAACGCTAACACATGCTCTCTATGTAGAGGTGACGTTTTACATACTTAAATAACGTGGAAAAATATATTATACGAAAAAATAATATATTTTTAATGGAATAAATATAAAAATTCCCCTTTATAAACGAATAAGAATGTCATATACTACAAAGAACGCAAGTACACAAAACCAACTTTTATTGAACCATCTAATGGATTATTACAAAGACAGTTCAAAACTTAAATGTATGACAAATATTATTAATGGTGAATCCAAAATATCACTACGAATTGTCGATTGGTTTGTTACAAATTATGCTAAAAAATATTTTACCGTATATGAAACGACCAACGCAACATCGAATGCCAAAAACCGATTCAAAGTTTATAATGACTATAAACTTAAATTGAAAGCATATTCTAAGAAAAGATTTGACCCATTTTGTCGGTGGGAAAGAATTTCTATACCTTACGACGAGGAACGTTATATGGAAACTACTATCGGTCAGCTTAATTTTTTCAAATGGGCCTTACAAAATAACATTGTAAAATATATTGAAGAAAATTATACCGAAATTGAGAATGACATGAATAATCGAAATAGTACATCAAAAAGACGTTCGCCCATTGACAACGAAACTCGTACAAATGACAATTCAAAAACACGCAAAAAACGCGAAGAGTTGTCTGTATCCGCTTGTAAGTGCATAAAAAAAGAGAGTGTCGAAATCGTAGTTACGTTCAATTAATATTAACCTAAGAAATACCAATTAAAATAACCATTACGAATGCTTGACATCGTCTTATTATGTGATTCTTTATCTGTATATCCCATGTTTTTTAATATGGTATATATACTCTTCGAACGGGACAATCGAGAATAGTATCCTATAATCATTGTTATTGATAAAATAAACAACATTGCTATTGGGCGATAAGGCATATCGAACAAGAAGACGAAAAGTAAATATACAAACATATAAAAAAACAAATGTACGAGTATGCTAAAGGCTACGTCCAACGATTGTAATCGCTCATAATGTGTCTTTGGATCAGTCGTTTCTAAAAAAACTTTATAAAGTACATCAAACATAGTATTATACTTTATGGAAATAAATTATTATTCAAATCGGTTTGGTTTTATTCTTTTTTTTTTGTCAATACATCCATAAAGTCAAATATTTCTTTTATCCATTGTAGTCCTTTGTCTGTTTCATCATTCAAATCAAAACTCACATCATCATTTGTATCTAACACTAGCAATGGCATATCTAACTTATTTTCATCATTTTTCAACCAATCATTATGGTATTTTTGGCATTTTTCTAGATATTCTAGTGAAATTCCACTTTCCCCATCACGGCTACGTTTTTTTACTCTCTCATGACACTTCTCCGCAAATGTATCCAAATAAACGCATCCACTTGTCTTGTAAAGTTCTTTGTGTTCGTTGTAAAATAGCTGATATACCTGGTATTCTAACTCACCAATCAACCCATCATTATGAAGCATCTTCGCAAATATTTGCGAGTCCGCCTCAATCGACCTCTCGCAAATAAAGACTTTACATTGAGGGTTTTCGTCAATCGCACGCTTTATTACACCAATCCGTGTGGTACATGCCATTATCTGGAAAGCAAATGAATATTTTTCTGTATTTTCGTAAAATTTAGTTAGAAAGGGTGTGTTCTCTTTATCTCTTATTTTATCCCACTCATCGACTGGTTCTTTCAAGAACATAATATCTGTATGTTCTTCTTCGGCTATTTTGTCCTTTAATTTCTGCAGTATAGTTGACTTTCCTGCCCCAATATTTCCTTCAATAGTCAAAATAATTGGTGTACTCATGTTGAACCTTTATATATTAATAATATTATTACATTCCTAAAAAAACTCTTTTCAATTTTACGTTACAGAAAAAATAATATCCTCTTTATATATAAAAATGAGTTCAGAAGAAGAACCAAAAAATCTGGATACAATTCGGAGTATTAGGAAAAGTATCCACGAAACAGTACAGGATCAGGATTTTCAACAGAAATCCAATGTATATATTACTTTGGTTGTTGAATTATATCGTGTTCTAGTTGGTTCTTTATTAATGATGTTTGTTCCACAAAAATGTGGGGATGATGTCTGTGCCATGACTGAATTGGTAGATAGTTCGAACCCTCTTCATAACACTACTTTAGCAATGAATATTTTATCACTGTGTGCTTTCTGTAGTCTTTACTACGTGGAAGTAAAACGTGAGAATAAGTTGATTTCGTATTTGGAAGTGGATAAAACTGTTCCCACCGACAATGACTCAGTTGGAGAAGCTTTGATACAGCTCCCAGTTTCAAAAAAAGACAATATTTTGTATTTAGACGGCCTATATCAAAAAGTCAGTTATGTTGCCATGGCTGCGTTTGTGGTGAATAGTGGGTTCAGTGGTTATACTGTATTTACTCATTACTTAGATGATAAAACATTCACCGTCTATTTAACCAACGTATTGTTTATGGCGTTTAAGTTGAAGGAATCATATGATATTTCTAACACAAAGAAAAATGTCTTTATTTCGGCGTATCTCACTCAACCCGTCCAATATAACAATGTAGATCCTGATAAAATACAGTTGTTAGAGGATCCCGAAATTGAGATAGAAGAAATACACACTTCTGAAGATACTGTTCTTACCACTAGTTCGAAAGAGACCGTCTAATAATATTTATACAAAATAATATAAACTTTACACAATGCTTATATTATTATGAGTGAGAGTGTTGACTATTTACGTGACATCGAGTACAAGGACACTTGTCCTTTTGTGTACCCCATCCATTATGGGAAAGTAATCAAGGTATATGATGGTGATACTATTACGATTGCTGCCAAATTACCCAATACTGATGGACCTATATACCGATTTTCCGTTCGTTTAAATGGAATTGATACGCCTGAAATTCGCGGTCAGTCCAAAGCAGAAAAAGACCTTGCCATTGTTGTTCGTGACGCATTGAGCGATTTGATTATGGGAAAAATTGTGGAACTACGCAATGTCGCAAACGAGAAATATGGACGCATACTGGCGGATGTATATTTCGACAATATGAGTATTAATGACTGGTTAATCGAACAAGACTTTGCGGTTCCTTATGATGGTGGCAAGAAAATGCGTCCAGCCAATTGGGACTAATAAATAATAATAGAAATAAATATGAAAATGTATTGATAGTTATTTCTAATATGGAGAGACCTGAGTGGAATAGTTATTTCAAAGAGATCGTTCAAGTGACCTCTAAACGATCCCCATGTGACCGTTTGAAAGTTGGATGTTTGTTAGTAAAAGACAACCGCATTATAAGTCAAGGTTATAATGGGTTTTTGCCGGGATGTCCTCATAAAAGCATTGTGCGTGACAATCACGAACAAGCCACTATTCACGCAGAACAAAACGCATTGTGTGATTGTGCGAAGAGGGGGGTATCCAGTGACGGCAGTATAGCATATATTACCCATTATCCATGTTTAATATGTGCTAGATTGTTGATTGCTTCTGGCATTAAAGAAATAAAATATATTGATGATTATAAAAATGATGTGTTAGTACCCTATTTTTTGAATCAGAAAGGCATGTCTATTGATAAAATTTAATTGTTTATCCACAATGATACGTACATCCCACGAACGCTGCTATATAGGCCTCTTCACTGGCTGCTATCTTGGCATTGTATTCGTCTTCAGTAATAATGTTTCCACTAGGGTCCAAATGGCGAATGTTATATGCTCTTTCTTGTTCTTCGGTGTCTTCCCATTGGATTTCCCCATATTCGCTTAAGATGTTTTGTTGAGCGCTTATTAAATTGTTTGATGTGTCAATCGTTAAATTGTATTTTGGATTCTCGTAGTCGTTAAGCCCTTCGTGATCACGTGTATATAAATGCTCGTTATTTGATATATCATAATAATTTCCACTCGCATCAGGTACTGAAATCTCAATATTTTTAGTTATTATTTGTTTCTTGTATTGTAATTGAGGATCGAAATCACAATCCATCGTTATTTTGGCTACTGTGTAATTATGAAGCATATCATCTTCTTGTTTCTGTCCGTAACCTGGTATAGATGAACTTGTAATATAATCTCCACTTTCTAATGAACCATTTTTATTAGATACCCACATTGATCCTTCGCCCACTGAGTTAATATAAATTCTCTTATCACCGTATTCCATATCAAATGTGCTTACAAAAGAACCATATTTATCTCTTCTTTTTCCCTGTTCATCGATGTCTTCTTTGTCACTAATTACGCCAAACACTTTTTTATCCATTTCTTTAGTACAAAGAGACGTTAATGGTAAAGACTCATTCACCGTAATAGCATCTTTACCATACACAGGTGTCTTTTCTGTAGACATGTTAATATACGTGTTTTTATTTGCAGATACTATTAATCCTTGGTATGATAGACAATTTTCCACAACTATGTCTTGAACAAATGTTCTATGTTGACCAGTGAAATTCATTCTAGCGTTTGTGTTCTTGTCAATATAACCTTTTTGACTTCCAATATGGAAAAATTTTAGGTTATCGTTTCCTTCCGAATGCTGATGCATTATCTCCCAACGTCTACCGAATCGATTAAACATTCTTAATCTGTAATAATTGCCGTTATTAGCTTGATGGTAGAACCCGAATCGACCACGGGCGTTATCCCCTAATTGGAGGGTATGTCCTGTAGTAGTACTGTCATTCGCACCAATGTATACAGTGCCGTACCTATTAATACGCATTTGTTCTGTTAGCGCTCCTCCATAAACAGTACTAAAATTTAATCCACCACCGACATTGGGTTCATGAAATCCTCCAATTGAACCACCATAATTTCCTCGGTCAAGTATCAAAGTTGAGAAACTTGTAATGCCGCTCGCAGCCGAACTGGATATACGCATGGCTTTATAATTCTCACTGGTATCGTCAGTACTATCCCCCTTTATTTCTAACTTGTAACTCGGATTAACCTTTCCAATGCCTACATTGCCGCCATACGGATTTAAAGCTAAACTATAGGTATTCGAAGTTGCGTCTGGAGTTGCGTCTGTAACTCCAGCATAAACTTGTATTGTCCCAGCATTGCTGACGGTAGATTCATGCCCGAGTACCATTTTCACATCTGAACGACTTACCGACAATCCGTTATATGCGTCAGTTACAGGTATTTCTATTTTAGTCCTAGGATTATTCGTTCCAATGCCGACATTGCCATCCACAAACAACCCTCCATTCAAACTGGCATCGCCATCTACCGACATTCCGCCATTGAAGCTGGCATCACCATTACGCATTATCAAGTGTGAACCACTCACGTCTAAGAATCCATTAATGTAACTATGTTTAATTTTATTCGCAGTTGTATCACCAAGCCAATCTGTTGTAGACATTATATATATATAATATGTTACATTTTTAAACAGATAGTTAGACAAATAGTATTTTTCTAAACTGTCAACTGAATAAACTATACATGAGCGAAGACGTATGAGTCGTTAGAAACATTAAATCATCCGTTTGCTAGGTCTGTATTTTAATATGTCCAGTTGTGTCGTTGTGGTAGGAAATTCATCGTCGCCAAATATATCCTGTAAACAGAGCCATTCAAATATGCCACCTGGATATACGAATACATCTATAAACCCTAGACCGCATATCTGATGGTATTTGCTTTCTATACTTTCGTCATTTGCGTTCTTTCCGTAAATAACGATTTTCTTGCTACTCAAATCGCCCCGATTCATCAGGTCATTTATAATGTTGGTTTCATTCTTATAATATAGTGTGTGTGTTATTAGGCAATCTTGTTCTGTTTCTGACATTGTATTGATAAGCAAGTACGATTCAGGTTTTTTCATTGTTGTTTGAACGTCTTCAAATGATGCTTTTTGAATTTTTCGTTTAAATATTCCATTTAACATAACATAGTTGGTATTATTAGGTGGTCTTTTCTATATTTTTTCCGACTTTAATAATTTTTGTATTTGTAAAATTGATTTATTGAAAGCGTCTCTGTATAATAATAGTTTCTATATAGAATTATACCAACATGAACCTCGGTCAAGACAAATTATCCAAGAGTGAATGGGAAACCATTGAAGTTCCTACCGCAGAAAATGAGAAAAATATTTTGAAGTTGATCCTTTCAGGATACCACGATATAAATATTCACAACAACAAACATCAATCCATGTTTTCATTTACAAAAATCGAACAAACTCACGAGACAGAATATATGTTATTTAAAAAATACTTTGAAGAACCTTTACGTAAATCTGTAAAAAAATATGGCGAAAAACTTACATGTGCGTCACCACAACATTTCAACATTGGCGGTGAGCTAAAAAAAATGAAAAGTGCGGATACGATCCGCATTCAGAACTTGGATGCCAATATTAAAGAAAACAAAACGCGCATCTTCGAATTCTTGTTGATAGATTTATTTTACGAACTTTTGCGACAAATCCATAAAAAGAAATCTAATTTTGCCTTTTATTTGTATACTATCCTTCAATTAAGAAAAACTTCCATTCCAAATATTAACAAGCATGTCTTGCTTGTTATCGATGATTATGCCAACTGCGCCACAAAAATGATAAAAACAAAAGACATTATCAGAAATGCCTATTCGTTCATCGAAAAAAACGAATATTTGCTTAAATATGAAGATATTCAGTTGTTCCCTCATCAAAAACAATTGTTTCGTATCTTTCGTAAAGACAAGGAGTTCGTTCCAAGACTGGTCCTCTATTCAGCACCCACTGGCACTGGAAAAACGCTGTCTCCGATTGGATTATCTGAAACAAAACGAATTATCTTTGTATGTGTAGCAAGACATATTGGTCTCGCTTTGGCAAAAGCCGCCATTTCAGTGGAGAAGAAAGTTGCGTTTGCGTTCGGATGCGAGACTGCCGATGATATCCGTCTTCATTACTTTTCCGCATTGAGTTACAGCAAAAATAGACGTTCCGGAGGCATTGGTAAAGTAGACAATAGTGTCGGTGATAATGTTGAAATTATGATTTGCGACGTTCATTCTTACTTGACTGCGATGCATTATATGTTGGCGTTCAATGATGCTGATGATGTCATTACCTATTGGGATGAACCGACTATTACCATGGATTACGAGAATCATGATTTACATAGCACCATCAATAAAAATTGGAAACAAAACAAGATCCCAAGCATGGTTCTTTCCTGTGCGACGTTGCCAAGCGAAAAGGAACTTCAAAGTGTATTTGAAGATTTTCGTAACAAGTTTGAAGGGGCTGAAATTGAAAGTGTTACTAGCTACGACTGTCGTAAATCCATCCCGATTCTGAATAAGGACGGTTATTGCGTTGTGCCACATCTGCTTTATAGTGATTTGAGTGACTTGACTAATTGTGTTGAATACTGCGAACAACACAAAACATTGTTGCGGTATTTTGATTTACAAGAAATTATCCAATTCGTCCAGTTTATTAACGAAAATGATTATGTAGATGATTGTTATAAGGTGGACGAATATTTCGAGACTATCACGGACGTTACTATGAATAGTCTAAAAGAATATTATTTGTGTTTGCTACAGAAGTTTGATTATAATCATTGGGATACGATTCGCAGTTTCTTTGTTAAAAATCATACGAAAAAGTTTGAAGTGGATAGCACTATTTTCAAGACAAACAGTGTGGGACATGAAACCGGAAAAATGGGAGTTTCGTCAAATGTGCCAAATAAATCTGGCAATGGGTTATTAATCACTACATCCGACGCATATACTTTGACAGATGGGCCTACTATCTTCCTTTGTGAAGATGTCAAGAAAATCGGCATGTTTTACATCCAGCAATCGAATATTCCTAGCACCATATTTCAAAATATTCTTCATAAGATTACCAAAAACGACGAGCTTGTCAAGAAAATTGAATATTTGGAGGGCGAGATCGCAACCAAAGAGACAAAGTCGTCTGGTGACGGCAAGGATGACAAGGTCGCCGCAAGGGAAAGCGGGCGGTTGTGTAATGAATCACAGAAGATGATGGACCAGATTAATAAGTTACGCAAAGAAGTTCGGTTGATTTCACTTGACGCACAATATATCCCAAATACACGCCCCCATCAGAACGTATGGAGTCCACATAATGACATCATCGAAAATGCGTTTGTTTCCAACATTGATGAAGTCACCGTCAAAGAGGTAATGATGCTTTCTGTAGATAATAATTTGAAGGTATTGTTATTGCTAGGAATCGGGATGTTTGCGGAAGGACAAGACGTGCGATATGTGGAGATTGTCAAAAAACTGGCTGACGAACAACGGTTGTTTATTATCGTCGCATCCTCCGATTATATTTATGGCACGAATTATCAGTTCTGTCACGGATTTATTGGAAAGGATTTAGCAAATATGACGCAACAGAAAACACTACAAGCACTTGGACGCATTGGACGAAACAACATTCAACAGAGTTATACCGTTCGTTTCCGTGATGACAATATGATTTCCCAGTTGTTTAAAGAGCCCATTGTGAATCTGGAGGCAAATAATATGCGTAGGTTATTGAATTCGGATTAAATTATAATAGACTAAAAATCGTAAATATGGATTTTATAAAATTGACTATTTTTTTACTAATATAGCATTTAGTAAAAGAGAACAACAATATAGTAATATCCAAAAATGGCGTTGATTAACGAACAAGCAGTATCTGCAACGCCTGAAGAGTGCGATAGCAGGAATAATTATTTGTTATCTGAGATGTTATTAGACACCCACATTAGAGACAAAACCGGCAATATATGTTATACATTGTCTATTATTGAAATTCATAATATATATTCCAAAATAAAACACGACGGGTCAGAGCCGCTCAAGACCTTCTTCTTGCCTGTATTGCATTTTGTATATTTATACTCTATATTTATAAGACAGAATAATTATCAACGTAATGTTAAGAATTATGCTTGGGGACCTGCGAACGCACAAACATTCCTTAAGACTATGTGTTCCAAATCAAATATTGCGTTTATGTCTGCCATGGTATTTGCGTCCTATTCTAATCTTAGCGACGAAGTACACAAGTATATTGATGATGTCAAATGCCTATTTGAGTTGCCTGATTTCGCAAATAGAGCGAACGTCCTTTACAGGTTTATAACTGGTGAAATAAAGTACAAAGGTCAATCATTTGATTATTACAATAACCAAGAGGGTTCTGTAATCGCAAAGCAATTGATACCTGTTGTAGTCGATTATCGGAAAAAGTCGTTTTCCACACGACAAGACAATTTCCTACTATTTCAAGCTCAGAAAGTTGTAAACAAATCATCCCAATTGAAGAATACTGATAACTGTCTCAACCGTTACTTATACAAATGCAATGAAATGGTTTCACTTGAATCAACCATAGTTGATATATATAGCGGATGTTGTTTCGTAAACGGAACCGCCTATTGGTATTTCATTACATATCGGTTTCTGGATGTATATATCCATCGAGATGACCCTATCAAAACTGTAATTCAAAAAATTGCACGCACTGACGAGCATTATAAAACGAAGATTAAAACTACTAAAAATGATTTTGAATTACCCGATGAAGAATATTTAAATTTCTTGTCTAAACTAGCAGCGTTTAAAGACATTATTGTCAATAGTACTCAAAAATATACATACGGCACAATACCTTTCTTGTGGTACATCTATTTAAATCAGTGCTATGATATTGAGGGAAGTATTGATGAGACACAGGTGGTTTTATTCTGTGATAAAATATATACTTACGCAACATTAGATGTCTATCAAAAAATTTGGATCAATCGTCAAACTGAAGTACCAGGTTTATTATTTACAAAACAAGATGTGATAGAATTGCTGGAGTATGAGTCAACAAAATTCATCAGCAACACTGGTGGCGCTATAAGACCTAATATAGTTGCGTGTCTTCCCACAAGATCTCCTATCCCAAGAATAGTTAAAGATGCTGTGGATAAAAGGGACTTTAGATGTGATGGCGAATGCAAATGTTGTTACAAAGTAGTTGAAAGTTCCCAACTAGTGTACGGTCACATAGAATCTTATGCTGAATCTCGAAATCATCACCAAGATAACATAATCTTGATATGTGTTGAGTGCAATAAGTTTGCTGGAACACAGGATATGCGCGATTTTCAGAGAGAACATTATCCAGCTCAGACCAGAATCGCTGAATACATTAGCATAATGAATGAAGACATCTAATTTTATAAATCACTTTGTAACTAAAAACTACGTTTTTTATTGTTGTAGTCACAATTGTAAAAATACAAACACTCATCAAACCAATTTAGCAGTCAATAATCAAATTCTTGTGAAAAAATAATATTTACATATAGTGTATAATGCATCGACATCACGGTAGACGCGGTTACGGCTATGGAAGACGTTGGCATAGACCTTATTATGGTGGTGGCTGGGGTGGTTATCCCTATGCTATGCCTTACTATGGCTTCCGTCCTTTTCTTCCTTACTACAATCCCGTATTGTGGTAAAATTATATAATAGTAATATATACTATTATACAATGGATTATGTCGTTTGTATCCCTAGCTACAAAAGAGCTGAAACATGTAATGAAAAAACATTGAAAATGCTCCATAAAAACCGAGTCCCTGTTGAAAAAATATTCGTTTATGTGGCAAATAAAACCGAATTTGATGAATATCAAAAGGTTCTCGATCCTAAGTTTTATAATAAGCTTGTCATCGGCAAGAAAGGTTTAGTGCCTCAAAGACAATTTATTATGAATCAATGGAAGGAAGGACAACCTATCGTATTTTTTGACGACGATGTAGAGTCCATTGATCTATCTATTTCTATGTTTAAAAATAAGCCACTCTCCCATTTTTTTAAACACGCATTCAATGAATGTAAGAAACAACAATCCTATATTTGGGGAGTGTATCCGGTCTTTAATCCATTCTTTCGAGAACCTAAAAAGGAAATGTCTACCCATCTTACCTATATTGTAGGTGCTTTTTACGGCATTTTGAACCGTCCTAATCTCAATTCTATCAAACTCACTATCACCAAGGAAAACGGACAAAAAGAAGACGTTGAGAGAACCTTGAAATACTTTGTTGAAGATGGAATTGTCCTTCGTTTCAATAAAATTGGATTTGTTACCAAATATTATGGCAAATCTGGCGGTCTTGGTACATTCGAGGCACGGTTGAAGCCAATGTTGGAAGCATCTGAGAAATTAAAAGAAGCTTATCCCGAATATGGCGACCTTTCCACGAAGAAAACCGGAATGACCGAGTTCAAATTGAAGAAGATTCTTTCCAAATACGAGAACCAAGAATCAAAAAGCATGACTCGCAAAAAGAAATCTTCTAAAAAACATAACAAAACCGCATCTAATAAATAAAAAAATCATACAGGTGTTTTTGTTCCATTAAGTTCGTCCCAGAGTATATTTGCTATTTCCACGCTATATTTATGTTCGCCAGTATTATTATGAGTTTCTAATTCTTTATCAGAACTAAATTCTTTATTACAAACGCGACATTCAAACTTTTTCTTTTTACATACGTTCATGATAAACGAAAGCATAATGAACGTATAATAAAAATATGACACTATCCTTTTATATTTTTATTAAAAAACAATCAATCCCACTGTGATGAATGCCTGTATCATAACAACAATCTTACAAATGTTAGTCACTGGATAAATGTCTCCATACCCCAAGAGAGTTGCTGTTGTAAACGAAAAATAGGTTCTATCAAACAAACGTTGAGAAATGGGACGGTCTATATTCTCTACGTCTTCCGTAGCTTCTTTCTTTGCATCGTCAATTGATTTGTCTACTTTTTCTTGTTTTAATTTCCCATAATATGTGTCATTGCCAGTGAAATTTCCCTCAAAAGACTCGGTTGCGAGCTTTTCGGGTTCTCTGACTTCTTTTTCTATTTTCTGTTTAATCACTTCTTCTTTAATTCTCTCTTTGATTACATTTACCCCACTGAAATGCTTATCATCAAGCATTGTATAAAATAGCGAAAACACAATAACAGAAATCAACAAAGTATTTAACTTTGGATGTTTGAAGATATTTTGGATGTGTTTCAATGATTCCTTTATAAAGTTCATAATAATATACATAATCCAGATATATTATTACATTATTTAGCGTGTCTTAAACTACGAACAGTTTTGTTATGGTTCTCGTAAAATTTCTTGGTTTTGTTTTTAGTTTTTAACCATATATTTTTTCTCAAATAACAAACAATAGACAAACGTTCAGCATCTGGGTGTGTTTTGACTGTCTCTAAATTGCCATGAGGTTCATGAACGTCCATAAAAAGCATGTCTCCGTTGCGTACATTCACACCGAGACCATATTGTGGAAAACATGTCTCACCACCCGTGTAATCACCCTTCTCAATAACCACTAAATTTCCAAATCCGTCTTCATCGTCACCTTTGTCTGTGTGAATAGTAGTTCTAAAATTCACATTTGTAGTAATAGTAGTAAACGCTGTATTATCTATTTTAAAATATGTAGAGCGCGCCTTCTTCTTTTGCTTTCTATACCGGTCTGGGACTAATTTGGCATACATTCGATCAATTTCTTTAATGAGTGGCAATGTTTTCTTGTATTTATCGGGTTCATCCATATTAAACCTACATTCACGAACATCTACTCCTGGTTTTTTGCCTAACTTGCGAAAAGTTGCTTTCTGCTTTGGACTCCATTTATCAAAATAACCAAATATATTTGTCATAATGCGGGGATTGTCATAGACATTTTTTGAATTGCTTCCTGTCGCGCTCCCTCGGTTGCTTGTTGGGGTTCTCGCAAATTTAATGATGTTGTTATAAAACCCGTCTACATGTTTCTCGGGTAGTGCGTTTTTCCTGAATCTTAATAATAATTTTCCTTCTGTTGTGTATACATCAACACTTTCATTCACAATGTCTTCGATGTCTTTTTTATCTACATATGTATTTAATTTTGTAGACATAACTTCGTCATCAAAATTTTTATCTACATAGTATGTTTTGATTCCATTTATAATTTCAATTCTAACAATCATTCGTATATATAGTGCAAATATAATTTCTCATAATTTTGTATATCAACCAAAATGAATATTGTATTAATTAGAGATATAGTCATATCTGGTTTTTTAGGTGGCATTTTTTCTTATTTCGCGTCTATTTATAACTCTAATCCTGAATACTTAAAAATAACCGCTTATCTCTGGGGACTTCCACTGTTATATTTTATCCTATTGAATATTTCTTGGAACGCAGGTGAAAACGCTATGCTTGATTTTAATAAACATGCTATAATCGGTACAATCATCACAATGATCGCAATGTTCTCGACATATCTCGTTTATAATATGGGAAATTACATTGTGATTGGACTACAATTTGTTGTATTGGTTACTAGCATATTTGTATATATGTCAAACGAGTTATATAAATATTAAATTCTATATTACCTTAATAATAGTGATATGTGGTTGATAATACTTTTATTACACATATTAAGGTTTTCTTATGCGTTTTATGATACAAATTTAATTAACACAGCGTTGAATATTTCTCAAGCTTCGTATTGTATGTCTGAACTAGATAAATGGTCTTGTGCTACCTGTTCTAATACAAATACATATGAAACAACGATAATCAAGGACGAAGAATTACTAATATTTGGTTATAATACCGAATATAAAGCGATTTTTATAGGTTTCAGAGGGTCTTCTAATATTCAAAATTGGATAGATAATTTACACATAAGTAAAATATCTCCATATGAAGAAGACGATATATTAGTCGAAAAAGGATTTTATAGCATATATAATGTACTAAGACCAGATGTGTATAGAATATTAAATGTTTTAACAAATAAATATGGGACTAGTAATATATTATTAACAGGTCATTCTCTTGGAGGGGCTATAGCAACACTATTTTCCTTTGATTTTTGTTACTATAATGTTTCCTATAATACATTTTACATCATTACATTTGGCTCGCCTAGAGTTGGGAATGATATTTTCAGTAGTTATTTTACTTCTTGTAATGTTAATTCAATTCGCATAACACATTATTATGACATGGTGCCTCATGTCCCGGAAGAAATGCTTGGTTACAAACATATTTCACAAGAAGTATGGTACAATGAGGAAAATAGTGCGTACCAGTTGTGTGATGATTTTTATAGTGAAGACCCTTTATGTTCTGATTCATGTGCGCCTATCAAGTGTACGAGCACAAGCGACCATCTCAACTATTTAAATATTTCTATGGGAAATAATGGGTTGTGTTAAAAAAAATTGAAATATATTTTTGTATTTTTTATAAATTAACTTATGGATATAAAAATATATACTTGTGGAGAGCATATACATCTCAACAAGGAAACTTTTGTTTCCCCTTGTAGAGGGATATGTCATATGTGTGGAAAAAAAACAGTACACGGACATAGCAATCCCGACCACATAAGCAATCCATTTGGTTATTTGTTCCTAATCCCTAAAATATGCGAAGAATGCTCTAAAACTAATAAGTTATGTGCTTGGTGTAAAGTATCTTAACTGTATAATCTCTTATTCAAAAATAATACAAGACCGATTACAGTATCAATTGATAGAGGAATCCATGCGCTACGATTTTTATTGAAAGCATATGTTCCTGCTATCAAATATAGAATCCCATGAATGATTCGATAGTTCGCCCACCAAGTATTTCCACCTCCCTCAAACGCGTGCTGTCTCATATTTGAGAAGTATAAGAATAAAAAAGATAGGGCGATGATAATCAGAAAAATACTATAAATATGTAGCCAATGTAACGGAATATATAATGGCAACAATGAGATTACAATTCTAGCAGGAATACATCCTAATAAAAAATAACAAATACTTTCTTTTTCAGACAACATGTATATAATATGTTACGATATTTTGGTTAAAAAATATGATAAGTCCAACTACTTAAAAACACTAACATTACATAAGTTAATATGGAAGAAACAAATAATATAAGCGAACGGTTGCTTGAAGAACAAAACCCTAATTGTTTTCAAAAATTTTTTTGTTGCTTTAAAAATAAACCTATAGACGAAGGTACACTGGCAGACAATAAGAGTGATGCGAGTGACGATAGCGACTCCATCCCTAAATGGAGTGTGTACAAAGGAAGAGAAGAAAACATAAGTGAAGAACAAGAAGGTAGAACAGTACGATTTCATTCATGCTGTAACTGATAAAACAAAAATAATATATTGTTGTTTTATGACATGTATTATGCTGATAATATTGTTATTATATTATAATACAACAACAATAATGTGTTATGTATATTTTCATAAAAAAAAAGTCGATGAAATTTTGAGAATTGGACATTTTTAAAAATG
>ERZ1047472.738-NODE-738-length-28073-cov-11.462131_pt1 | contig 28073 bp, 22 predicted proteins | sample MGYA00383095_ERZ1047472 | MGnify/ENA primary metagenome ERZ1047472 (study PRJEB29581, sample SAMEA5548365) | metagenome | biome: marine; feature: coastal; material: water | depth 1 m | study: Short-term variability in the microbial, nano- and picoplankton... | reverse complement strand
ACATCTTTTCTCTCTTCCTTCTGTGGAACCACTCCTTTATTTTTCTATATATAAGTTTTAACATTATACCGAGTATTCGTTTTTATTATTTTCTAATAATTCAACACATTTTAACATAAAATCATTATGTCCTTTCCACGACCAATGATAATCACCATTACCAATTTCATCATTAATCGTCCGATAACGAAACTGTGCCTTCTTAAGATCCCACAATAAAAACCGCACATTACTTTGTTCTAACTTTTTTAATATTTTTAAAGCTTGATTATAATGGTAATCTCTTAATATCTCCTCATGTTGTACCCTATATTCAAGTAAAACTGTTTTTATTGCATTAAACAATTCTCGATGATAACTCCTATCGTCATCATCAAGTATAATGTTAGTACTTTTATATGTATGTTCAATAAAATCTTGAGGTAGAAAATTAACATGATGTCCGTTTCTTTTGTCTATTAATTGAAATCTTTCTGACCATGATAAACCGAACACAACAATATCATTCGGTTGTATGTTTAGTAACTCGTCGATCAACGAATTAAGTATCCAATCATTAGATGCACCACCTTTTGATTTATTAATTCCGTCCATATTGAAATGATCTGCAAGACCTTTTCTCCATAACACACCATGTGGTTTTAATTTATAGTACTCCCGATTTGGTGGTCGTTCCTGAACACACCCATCTCCGTAGGTGTAACTATCACCAAAAAACCACATTTTACTTTTTTCATTGGATTTTTCGAGTGTTCCCATAATGAATGACCTTTACATTTTTACTTGTCTTATATGACCTCCACGGGTCAACCACCACCGAACCATCAGGGAAATCATAATCATGGTGTTTACCCATATGACCTAATAAATAAACCCCTTTAATTGGTGTCTCTAAATCGTACTGTACTTTATATTTAGCACCATACGAAGACTCACAATAATGTCCAACTAATATTGATGAGGACCCATCTAAATAATCAACGTCAGGTTTATATGATTGACCTAATATAATAATAGGTAGATTACATTTATTTGATTCGACAACTAACTTAGTGGCAATGTTTTTTGCCTGTACTTCTCTCGCCAACATAATTGCATCAAATAGATCGTAACCTAAACCCAATTCTTGAGCCATATAACGTAGAGCAATATTATCACGAGGATGACATCCTCCACCATCACCCATTCCCGCTTTCATATATGCGGGTCCTAAAATTCTATATGTGGATCTTTCAAGTGCACCTGTTATAACGTCAGTATTAATGTTACCTGATTTTTCAGCAACATCTTGAATCATATTGACCAATGCGACTTTAGTTGATATAAACGTATTGTAAAATATTTTAATACCTTCAGCCTCGTCCCATGTACCAAGTTCATACCTTGTACCTTCACTAATAAATGTTTTGTAGAAGTCTAATAGTAATTTTGCGTCTCCCGTTTCTGAACCATCTTCTGTTCCAATAATAATCATTTCAGGATTTACCATATCCCATTTTACTGTACCCATTGCAATTAGATATGGGTTATATATAAACCTACCATTTGGTATTAGGTCAATAAATTCTCGTCTAATTGTACCAGGTAGGACTGTTGAGATTAAGACAATAAGTTGATCTTTAGTGACATGTTTATTTACCTCCGTCAGAACTTCTTTTACTATGTCGTAATTAAAGTCCTTATTTTCTAAATGTGATGTTGGGTACCTTCCATCATAGTCTGGATGGTGTGGTGTTGGAACAGCAATGAAAATTAGTTCTCTACCACCTTCACAAACATCCTTAATTGTTGGGACCATTCTAAAGTTATCTGGTTGTACTTCAGTTATGTCATAACCAACGACGTTATGTTCCTCAGCCATTACTTCAGCTGCGTCTTTTCCGAGTTTCCCAACTCCAATAAATCCTACGTTCATATTTTTACATGTATTTAATACATATAATGTATAATAAATTGGGGTATTTGTAAAGTGTTTTATATGATTTAAATCAGGGTTTTGGGTTGTTTTTCTCCACTTTCTTCGGATATTTCTATTACGTGTTCAGGGTCTATTTCTTTAAACAAATCCTGTAATGTTTGACCTTTCATTAAAACATTGAAATTGTGTAGTAAAATAGGTAACATTTCCTGAGTCACCTCAAAACATTTTTCCATATCCCACGATGCTATCTCCTTCATTACATCAAAGATTTTATCCATTCTTTTATAGTAGTCAAGTTCTTCATCATAACTCTCATCCCACCATTTAGAAAATGTCTTATATCCTTGACTTCGTAAGACTTCTAAAGATCTTGGATTACCCACTAATATAAATGGTTGTGCAACGAATATAGGTTTATAAATTTTTTCTGAGAAAAACACTGTCGTTGCGTGAGTTAATGATTCCGAAACAATATTTACAAATGAATCCTTGTGTGCTTGTACATTTAAGTTCATTGCTTTATTATTCTCCAAGTCAGGTTCATCATACCAATAGTGTTCTCGAGAATCATGTCCCCTGTAGTAATTTTTTAAACTGTCTTTCCATTTAAAATTATAATCTGATGGTACACTCTGATTGACCCAATTTAGATATTCGTCTGGGTTATTAGTTAAAAGACCACCTAACGATGAGATAAATTTATCTTTAAAAATACCATGACTCTTTAAAAAACCGTAAAGTAAAACTCTATGTAATTTAGGTACCCTATTAAAATTTAAAAAATGATATTTTTTTCTTTTTGTGAGTGATGACCTAATAAAATCCGCCAATTTGTTTCTACCACCTATTTCACATTTCGGGTCGGTTATTTGACCTGGTTCATGAAACCACAGATTACAACCAAAATATGTGTAGTCTAATATTGTGAACGAATCTTTTGTAATCTTATTGGTTGTTTCTAATTGTTCTTTACGTTTTTTTGCAATTAAATTAGTAGTAATCATATAAAGGTTAGTTTTACCTAAACCGTACTTTTTAGATAAATTATCAAACCATATGTAGTTATGGTCATCTTGACCAAAGAAACCCTCAGTAGGTTGTAAAAAACATATTTTACATTTACCCGACTTTGAGTCCTCAATTATTTTAGGGTCTATATCAACTGTATCATATACATCGAACAATTCGTTATTGTACAACACAATTGGGTATATGTATTTAATCTCAGGATTGTCAATTTTTATTTCATCTAAAGTGTATATTTTGTGTCTAAACACATCATGATCTAAAAAAACCTCAAAACTTTGACTTCTCATGGGATGGAGATGATCCATTATCTCTTTACTCTCCTCACCAGTTCTTTTATAAGGAAATGAAATACCTAACTTTTCACTTAAACTATCAATAAATTCATAATTACCATCTCGATCGTGTTCACTTAGTAGTGGGTGAGTGTGCCATGGATGGATATTATACTTCGGCAAGTTTGAACCTACAAACTCAGGACGATCTCTCTTATCATATACTAAAACTTTATTGTAAACTATGTTCATATTAATTCGTTATTTTATCCTTGACGATACTAATTATTTTGTCCAACCGATCCCCTATATTACTAATCTCATCATAAGACGTGTCACACCAGTCTGTGAGGTGTGTGATGTCGAGATTTAAATGTTCTTTCACATCATGTTTAAGGTTTGTCAACGACCCCTTACTTGCGAGTAATATAAACTTCTTATCATGTTGAATACATTTCATTGTTTTTTCTGTGATAAAGTGTAATCCTTCTGACACATCACTTTCAACTACAATTACAAAATCAACGACCCTATAATAGTCACCATTGTAAAAACGTGTGTGTGAAATTCCATGTGTAAGATCATTAACATCTAATACCAATTTTTTAGGGAGTTTTGACAACCCATCACTAATCATTATTTTCTGACTTTCACTAATACCAACCTCATTCTGATAATCCAATGTTTTATCATAAAAGAAATTACCACTATTATCCGTCACTCCATCACCGAAAAAACTAACATGTCCATCATCAATTAAATTGTGGTGAGATAGTAAACCAACCATAGAACTTCTCAGTGGTTTACTTTTTCCACTAAGAAACAAATAGTCTTTATGTGTAATATCATTATCTGAATATATAGGGTTGTATTGGTCCATATACTTTATAAAAAATGGTAAAAAAACTATATTACCACTTTTTTTTCTAATTGATTTAATATCGTTTTCGAATTCTAATTCGTAGGTATTTGCATAAACGGTAATTAAAGATGAATCCTCAAGACTTAAAACAAAATCAATAGTTAATTTACCTATGATTTCCGTAGATGCATCTATTATCAATTTACGACCATCATTAATAAAATCCATCAATTCTTTTCTATATAAATCAATATCAAACCCATATGGTGATACCACAACCGTTTCACAATGTTCCATTATTTTTGTTTGGTTAGGAAATTTTAAGAAACTTAACTCAGGTTGGTGATCAAATCCATGGATATATACTAATTCATTTATTACCATAATTTAAATTAAATTTTGTTTAATCGTTATAGTATTATCACCACCTAAGTAAGGTATAATCACTTCATCAGTGAATTTTTCATGACCAAACGATGTTGGGTGCTCATGATCGTTTAATGATGGCATACCTTCCTCGATATAATTTTCTCTAACCCACTCCATACACCCATTAACCGGTAGAAACTTTTCAAAATTTATTTTAGAAAAAAGAGGTGATATCTCAGGATGATATCTTAAATGTCCCCATTTAAATATATCCATATAAGTTGACATAAAATAGTCGATACCTAAACTATCTAAATACCACTGAACTCTTAAAATATGTTCAATCGTAAACACCATAGAAGAAACTTCGTTGTGGAAGTTTTCATAATATGACCTTACTTCTTCACTGTTCCACCCAACATTCAATATTCTCCAATTAAACTTACCATCAATAACGTCAGTTGGATTTTTTATGGTATGGTCATCTTTAGTAAAGAAACCCCACGTTTTAACATCATCTGTATCTTCAGTATAATATTCATGTCTGTTAAAACCAGACCACATAATACCAACTAACACTTCTTCTTTCTTATGTGTTTTAAGTAGTTCGTCTAACCCCGAAATAACCTTACGAGAAATTAATCCATTACCCTGTGATGCCATTCCCTTGTTGACAACATTTAAATTTAATTTTCGTGATAAATGACCCGGCCAATTCCAATCCTCGAACGTAAAACTACACCCACTTGCCAATAATACTTTCTTCCCTTCAATCATCTTTAAAGTTATTATTATAAATATTTATTTTACAACTTTTTAATGTAATCAAGTATGTTTATTTCTTCAGGGGATTCAACATAATCTTGTGCACCAGGGTTAGCCCACTGTGGTTCCAATACCCAACCTTCTTCCTTAGCAATAGTGAGTACTTCATTGACATATTTGTTATGTTTGGTGTCGTCACCATTTAACGTTGTCTCCAACTCTTTAATGTTTGTGTCAGGTATCAAATCCCACCACTTCTTTAACATTGGGAAGGTCTCTAAGAAGTTCTTACCTCTACGTTTATCGTATTGTTTATAAAATGATTTAAAGTCTCGTTCTCTCGTCTCTATGGATGAGGTGTGATTATGACCATCTTCTGCATTTCTCAAATAATCAATTAATCTAACCATACCATCTTTCTCCCAATCCATAAAATAATTAGATCCGTCAGTGTAGTTATCCTCCAACCACTTATCAAGTGCATCTGCTCTTTCTAACCTCATTTCCATTGGTAGGGTTACTACTGATTGAAAACTTGGGAATCTTAAAACATTAAACGACGTGACTGGTGATGATGACTTATGTTTTCTTTTTATCTTCATCATTTCATCCATAAATTCAGGTAGACTAAATAAACACAAAGAATTAATCGTCAACATCATATTAAGTGATTTTATATTTCCTTCATCTAATATTCTATCCACATTTTTTAACCACTTTCTCCAATCTAATCCGTCTCTAATATATTCTGCGTGAGTCCCATACGCCTCACAACTTGTGTAAATGTGAAATGATTTAACATTGTGACTATACTTAATAAGTGCGTCCATTATCTTATCACTAATTCCTAAGTTGGAGTTTATTGCAAAATCAATTTCTGAATTTTGGTTTGTTTCCCACCACTTCATTAATTTCCAAAATTGTCTTGACATTGATGGTTCACCACCCGTGACTCTCAACTCTCTCAATGAGTGTTGTAGTTCACCTTCCCACCATTTCCAAAATGCATCAACATATGGATTCTCTAAGTTTAGTTTTCCATACGGCATTGCATGGTCACCGTTGTGTTGGAATGCACCAGCACCATCACTTACTAAATTTTGGTAAGGACCATTTTTATTAATGTCTTTTTGCCATTTTGTTGAGAAGGAAGCATTACAATATGAACAAGCAAAGTTACAAATAGCATCAAATGAAATCTCTAAGGTTTTCAAATCAACATCTTCTGTTGCACCTAACTTATCTTTTGCATCAAGTAATTCTTGATCAGTATAAATTACTGACTTGTGTGTCCTATCAGATATAACATCCTTACCTAAGTTCTCCATTTTCCAACAGTAGTCACATTCTTTAGGACGTATCCCCTCCAACATCTGTTTACGTACCGCCTTTTTATATGTTGTATTGTGAATTGCCTTGTATGAGGTCTCAAGATCAGTTAGTGGAATTTGGTGTGAGGGTGGGTGATGACAACTTGTGGTTGCTCCGTTACCTAACCATATTGTGGCATTGTACCACTTAGCACCACAAAATGATGGTGAAATTTTATTTACCACTCGATCTCTATACTCCAAGAATGTTTCTCCTGGTTTTCTTGCGTCTATACTCATTGTTTATCTTATTTTCTTATATTTTATGTAAAAAGTTACAATTACCTGTGACATCCACGGATTTATTATGTATAAATTCCTTAAATGTGTGATCAGATAAAACACCTTCTTTTGAGGTTAATCTAAATTTATGGAATTGAAACTCTGTAAAATTTGTATTAGTTTTATTTTTAGGGAAATTACCAGCACCAAAAATTATGTGTGGTGAACTATCTAACCCCAACTGTTTTTCACTTAACTCAACGTTTAGTATAATTTCATCATTCAAATACAACTCCAACCCACTACCATATACGTGGTTTAATTTGATTTTAGTGTAAGTGTGTGGAATTATTACGTTGGGTAGGAAATGGTATTCTACATCGTCCTCAAACGTAGTTGTAAATGAGATACCACCGTTAACAATGTTCAAACCCATGTACCTTGGGACTAATGCAAACAATGTCTTATCTAAATCACTTTCATCTGTAAGGGTGAAATCGATTTCCATTGTATAGTCAAGTTTATTTGAAAGTACTTTATTCCCCGCATTCTCTGGAAATGTCTCACAAATACTATTAGGCCAAAATATCCACGGTTCTCCTTTATTTATTTTTAACATAGAATTCTTTTAATTGTGGGAATGTCTCTAAAAAGTTTAAATCCCTTCTCTTATCATATTGATCAACAAACTTGACAAAATCACGTCGGTTAGTCTCAACATCGAAATCATCCACACTCGTTGCATAATCATATGTTCGTTTTAATTTCTGTATTTCTACAGTAGAGAACCCATAATTATCATGGGTAAATTCCTTCATACCATAATATAACATTTTTTTAGCTGATTGTAAAATCAATTCTTTATGTTCATCTTCTAAAATTTTAACAGATAAGTGTTTGGGGTGTCTAACATACGATGTGTCTAATTGTATCGCAGAAACCCAATACCTTTGATTGTTTTGGTACTTTTCTTTTAAACTAAATACTTTATCAATTAGGTCATTATATGTGAATACGGATAGTGCATTAAATGTGGACATTATATTAATCGTCACCTTTGGTAACTCAGTAAGTATTTTCTCAACATTTACCCAAAATTTACTATCGTCCAACCCATATCTCAAATACTCCGCCTGTGACTTAGTCGCTTCGATTGAAGTAAACACTATAAATTCTTTAACTTTATTATTTTCGGTTAAGTCCTTAATTATTTTGATAAACTTATCCATAATACTATCACCCACACCTAAATTAGTGTTAATCGCTAACGATAGGTTTGGGTTTACTGTATGGTTAGTTTGTATGTATTCTAATAACTTAAAAGTGTCGGGTGATAACAGTGGTTCACCACCTGTGACTCTGAAAGTATGTAGGTCGGGATATAAATCAGGGAACCATTTCCAAAACGCCTCAACGTAGGGGTTAAAGTCGTTGTGATGTATTGGCATCTCATTTCTCTTTTTTAAATCATCAACTCCATTATATTCAGATGAAAGTTCATAGGGACCGTTTTTATTTATTTCACTGACCCATTTTGATGAGAATTGTGGTCCACAGTATGCACACTTAAAATTACACACATTTGAAAATGAGACCTCAACGTACTTCGGATTATAATTACCTCTCCATCCATACTCTTTTATTTCCTCAATGTATGGTTCAGACCATGACTCAGACGATTTAAAAACTCTATCCGAAAATGAATTAGAATTGTCTTCAATTTTCCAACAGTAGTCACATTCGCTTGGTCGTTCATTGTTCAACATTTCCTTACGTGCTCTTTTTTTATGTTGTGTATTATGGAGCGCGGATGGGTTGTTTTTCAATTCTAACAATGGTATTTTATGTGGACTCGGGTGGTGACATGAGTGTGTCATTCCAGTCCCCAAATGTATTGTTACTTGTGTCCATTTTGCAGCACAGAAACCTCTACCCTTTTGGTCAAGTTGTTTCTTTATATTTGATAGTAATTCACTCATAATTTTACATTATATAATTTACATTTTTCTGAATGGTTTATAACCTCAACCGTTTCGTACTTAATGTTATTTATCCCGTCACTTTTGTAATCAATTTTCTTTTGTTGCATTTCAGTAACAAATCTCTTTTCATTTCTTGCGGTTGACTCACCTTTAGCCCATTTACCATTAACAAACCCTTCATCGGTGTGTGGTAAACAATAAAAACTACCATCTCTCCTGTGTGGTAAAGTTGTGAAATTAACTTTGATATCTTTATTCTCAAATTCAACGTTTTTTATGTCAACCCCATCATTGTTTTCAAAGGTGTGTTCGTAGATAAGGTCGTCCGTATTTGTATAACATTCTTCAAAATTGTCGAAGTATCTATCATAAACTCTAAAACCACCTATCTCACCCTTAAAATGATTACCAGTGTGTTGACACGATCCCAATATAAATGGTGAGGTTGATATGTGAGATTTTAATCTACCCTCCAACGTAATTGGTTTATTAGTTAGAATGTCACCATTATTAGATACCATTTGATTATTCATAAACATATATAATTCGTTTTTGTCCGAATCATATGATGTTGTAACCCATGACCATTCACCCTCACTTCTTTTCATCCAATGATATAATGGGTTAGAATCCCTATCATGATATAAAGAACTATATGCCCTTGAATTATTGAATGATAAACCCCATGTCCAACTATTTTCCTTTCTTAAGATTGGGTATTCGATAAACTGTCGTTTTTCATCACCCACCAACCAAATAGGTACTTTCTCAGTTTGTTGTTCAGACTTAACTAATATTGAAATTGTGTGATCATTATGTAAACAACTATTTATTTCTCTATTCATTGGTGTTCGGATTGATGAATCAACACCATTAAACTTACCAACTCGTTTATTTTCATATTGGTGAGAAGTTCTTTCATTAACATAACCCTCAAACTTACATCTCCATAGTAAATCGTCATCCTCTTGACCCCAATCCCAATAATCATTTGAGTATCCGTTAGTTCTCTGAACTTGTTCTTTATTGAATAGTACTACCCCACCAAAATATTGTTCATACCCCATTGAATATGAATATTTTGATAATTTAGTCGCTATATGAATTGGGTTGGTTTCAGGATAAGAATAGTCACAATCGTCACCCTCTGGTAACATGTCAACATCGTGCCATGCAATGTAATCACACCCATCTTTGAATGCCTCAATAGCTGCGATGTTTTTCATTGCACCTCTATTAAATAACTTATCATCAACTTGGTGTCCAACATAAAACCCGTAATCGATTCCTTTTTTTTCTAAAAATGGACCCAATGTAGAAACCAATTTATTTAAATGTTCTTCCCTATTTCTATAAGGTATACATATTCCTATTTTGTGTGTCATATTGAAACGTTAAGGTGTATTTGTTTAGATATTTTTTCATCTGACCAAATTTCATATTCACAATTTGATAGACCATCTTCGTCGGGATTTCTATAACCTCTTTCAACTTCATTATGGAATCTTAGTTGGTTGTATCTAATATTAACATCTGACCACGCACCGTTTTGGTATCCAGAACTTTGATGTGATAACGCCTTAAAAATAGATCTCCTTCTAAATGGTAGATTTAATGTTTTTTCTTTTTGGTACTCAGTTTCTACAACCTCACAATCTACAATCTCAGAACTTTCACCATCACTACTTAAATCCATCAAACGATATGATTTTATTTGTTTCATGTCATAGTACTGTGATAATTCACCATCCGAATGATATTCACCAAATGGCATAGTCAAACTAAAAACATCATTTTTACTAACTTCGTTAATCTCACCTCTTGAAAGTATTTTATTGTATATTGCAACTTGTGAAATACCACCTTTAAAAAATTCCGTTTTACCATCTTTTGACCCTATAAATAAAGAACTACCAGTAGACTTTTTAAAATCTTTTTTAAAGTCGAACTCTCCAACAATATCACCATCTTGGTAAAATTTAAGTTGTTTTCTTAAATTATCCACAGTCACTAATAATGTGGTTTTTTGTGGTTGTATTAACTTACTATCAACGTAAGCCCAATCACCTTCATCTTTAAACAAAACTTTAAACCTTCTGAATGAATCGTAACTAATTGAAAAATCTATACTTGGAATTGAGAGTACTGTGTATCGATCGTATGGTTCATCAACATCACACACCACATTATCATTGTTAATTGTAATTAAGAAAGTGGTTTGTTCTGATAGATTTCCTTTAAATTTAGACTTCACATGTGATGTTGTCCCATTGAATTTTAATGAAACACCCGTACCACCTTTAACGTCAATCTCTTTGGAATCGTGAGGGACACCCTTACTAATACATCTACTAAATAGATCATCATCTTCAAACCCCCATCCCCAATATACGTTTGAATATCCATTTATAATTTGAAAATCATTTATTGGGAATATAGTCACACCACCAAAGTATGAATCGAAAACATCTCTTTCAAACGACTCATCAGTACTTATAAAATTAGTCGCTAAATGTACTGGTACACTTGAATAGGAGTAGTCAACATCAACGGGTAACATATCAACATCATGAAAAACAACATAATCACATTTTTCTTTAAGAGCCCTTTTAAATCCAATATTTAGAAGTTTTCCTCGATTAAAGAGTTTGGCGTCATCTTGTTCAATAACTATCAAAACATAATCAATATTAGATTTCTCTAAAACTGATGATATAGACATTTTGAAAGATACTAAATGATCATATCTATCCCTATAAGGAACAATAACCCCTAATTTATGATTTGTCTTTTGACTCATTTTCTACGGTGTTTTTATGCCACTCATGTAAGTAGTATTGTATTCTTTCGTCCCATGATTTTTTATCGATCTCTTCGAACCAAATCGTTAGTGCATCTACTGAGTTTGCAATTCTCTCCAATGCCTTTACTTTTTTCTTTTCAAGTAATAAAATCTCCTGTTCCATAGGAGTGATTTCATCTGTTGTTTTTTTTGCCATAATTAAATACTTGTTATATGTTTGATTAATTTATTCCAATGTTTGTATTCACTAAAAACACCCTTTTCACATTTTAAAAAAAAGTATTCCTTTAATTTAGTGTTTATTTTAAAACCGTTCTTTTTGAGTTGGTCGTACATCTTATAATATTCTCTCGAATATGAATACGACTCATTTAAATCCGCAACTGTTTTTATTCTTTTAGAGACAGTATCGTCCCATTTAAAATGATGTACTTGTACAGAGTGTGTTTCTGTTGGAGCAATAAGTGGGTGTGACCATCCTTGCCATCTCCATGTGGTATGTCCATTTATCTCCGCATAGTGTTGTCCATTTGTTATTTTGACATGTCCTTTAGATATTACAATCTTATTGGGACATGCATCACTCATTGGATACCTAAAAAACCCCGCCATTGGGAATGTTTTAAATAATGAGGTTTCCTTAGGTGGTATCTTTGGGAATGTACCGCCAGGACCTACTCTATCAATGAATCCACCCCTGACAATTGTCCATAGGTTTTTTTCACAGTCACTAACCAAACCTTTTAGATCATTTTTAGGGTAAAGATGAAATTCATCAATATCGGCAATAACCCACCAATCATTCTTCTTTTTTGACTTAACCATGTTATAAAGAATGGTAACTTTCTCCCAATCAAATTCTCTTTCCCTCACAACTTTAACTATTTTACAATTATCATATTTTTCAATAATTGGTTTTGATCTACCTAAAATCCGAGGTGATGCTTTAGACTCATATATTACAAATTGTATTTCATCAACGTGTTTTGTATAATGTTCAATAAAGTGTGGGAGGAGTTCATGTCCATGTCCCAGCACACATAATAATCTAATCATTTCTTTTAACTAATGTTATTCCTGTTGAGGATGGTTTATCTTTTATTACTCCGTGATTGAATAGGTCAGTAACGACCCACTCTTTGTTTGTTTTTAATTCTTTAACAAGTCTGTGTGGACCATCGAAGGGGAAAAAATCTTTTTTAGCATCTTCTGACACTATTAAGGTTTCGGAATATGTTTTATCAGTGTCGTGAATTATTATCAAACCGTTAGGGTTTAATATTTTAGAATACAAATCAAAATCTTTTTTCACACCTTCATATGAATGGTCCCCATCAATAAAAAGTATATCAATTTTGATATCTTCCTTAACAAAGAAATTGTAATATGCCTCTTCAGAAGTTTCTTTTATAAATCGAGGATAAAAATTAGTTCGGTAGAATCCATTTTCATCATCTATTGTTGTGTCACCACCAACTCCGTTACATGGGTCAACAACAAAGGTAGATCCTATATCACCCCAACTATATGCCGAATCACCTTCAAAAATTTTCTGTTTATGTAAGTCAATTCGTGATTGAGTCATGATTCTCGGTATGTACCCCGCACCTGAACCAATACAAACACAATTTTTGTATCTCATGTGTTGAATTAATGAATAGATTAATAACCCATCACCCATATGTTCTATTGTTGCACCGTGAGTCCACAAGTAAGGTAATTTTTTACCGTTATCAGTTGTGATATTAGTCTCTATGTAGTTTTGATTAACTATCATTTTAAATAATTTGGTATTTCACTTGTAGGTGTGTGTCTTGTTATTGGTGTTAACGTCTTACTTGTTAATGACATCAATCTTCTATCTTTTTGTAATGGTATATCATTCACTAAACATGAAACAGATACCGATATTCCTTCACCCGCACCCGACACAACCTTATCCAATTTAACATCACAGAATTCTTTAACTACCTGAAGTTTCTCATATGTTGTAAAGAATTTTTTGGAATCGAAACCTCTTTTGTTGAATACAATGAAGTACTCCCATATGGTTTCGAGTTCAGTAGTCGTTGGGTATAATTGTTTTACGTATTTTCCATATTCAAACCATTCATCACCTTCCATTGGTATGTCACCAACAGTTTTAAATTTAGATTTGTGATTAAGTAGTGTGTCTACGTAGGAAACACCATCATTAAAGTCGTAATTGTTTAATTTATCAAAAACATCATAGTCATTAATGTGTAAATCAGCATCTAATAAGATTCCAATATCATGTTTACTATGAATGGTCTTTATTAGACTAATTTTATCATAAAAAGATTTATAATTTCTATTATAAGATATTAAATGCAAGGACCTACCCCAAAACTTCTTTAGAAAGAAGTCAGTGTCATCTGTTAGTACATAACATGTATAACCTTTATCTAAAAGGTTTTTTATTTTTTCCTGAGTGCCCTTAAAGTAAATTTCATTACCGAAGCACATTATACCGAAACCTATGTGATCCATAAGTTATAATATAATGAAAAAAAATGGTAAAAGAAAGTCTACACGGTAGTGTGTAGTGATTTTTATTTATTGATTTGGTACTCCAAATTTGTATATTCCTAAGTGACCTATTTTTCTACTTAGATCTGTATCGATATATATATTTTTACCAATATTACTAAATTTACTAAAAAGGTTAAAGTCTTCACCTAACCAATCATCAGTAACTTCATTATATGTGAATTCAAAGAAAGGTTTCTTTATTTTTTTAAATAAATCAGTCTTTATTAATATACACCCCATACCTACACCTTCAACTTTAACCAAATCCTCTTCTTCATCTAAAGAAACCCAACTATCCCAATCACCAATCTTTTTATAAGCGACCGGTGTTTGAGGATTTGACCTCTTCATATAGTTACACCCTACAATATCTTTTTCGTGTGTTAGTAACCTTAATAGTGTGGTTGAGGGGAATGTCATATCACTATCTAACCACAGTATATAATCAGATTCAACCTCCAATGAAGAGGTTACTAATTTTTCCCTTTGATTTAGTAGTACAGATCCCGAATTAAAGAATAAAAAGGTTTCAATCCCCGCGCTTTCTGATGTTTTTATAAGTTGAGTTAATGAAAACGCAAAACCACTGTGTACCATATCTCTTGTTGGTACAACAATGGAAACTCTCTTGGGTTGATTTACCCATATTGACGTGTTATTTTTTGATTTCAATCCCCTGGTAAGTTTTCTCCCAATCCGTCATTTTGAACATAAACTGATTGGCCAATTTTTATTAATTCTTGAGTTCTTTTAGTGATTAAGTCAAAATCTCGTTTAGGTAAGTTACTTATTTCATGGTAAGTTTCGGGTTTGTAAGTCCCTGATGTCAAAATCTCAGTAGAACCCTTTCTCGATAGTCTCTCAATGTGAGATAGTCTTGAGATTTCTTCATCGTTAGTTAATAAATTATATATTTTGACTCTTCCATAGTGATTTACAATATCAACCATGAGTTGTAATTCGTTTTTATGTTTTAAGGTGAATTTAGATAAGAATTTAACCCATCTAAAACGACTAACAAAATTTTTAAGTATTTTACGGTCGTATTGTATACCCTCCCATTTGATGTGAAGAGTTTCATATTTTGAGAGTTTATTGTTAAATTTTAATTTCATATTAATCTATACCATTAATATAAACAATTAAATTAAAATTTTAAAGGTTAATAAGTATTTGGTGTATCCAATCCACCAAAATCTCCAGACTCCTCAGTTGATGATCCTGAGACAATGTCCGATATGTTGGTAACCGCGTTACTTCTATTGATCCCTAAAGTACCATTAAGTTTAATGTTTGAACCAGCAGGTGGGGGATATGCATTAGTAGTTCCGAGAGCTCTTGATATTCTCCCCATACTAACTTCACTTCCTGTTGCTGGTATTACTCCCATCGTTATATTTTTTCTTCGGTAATAATTACTTCACCATTACTAAATTCAGTAATGATAATTTTATTTCCATCAATTATTTCTTCAGTCTCGTTTACTATTTCCATATCTAAATACTATTAAATTCTCTACCACCTGTTGATTTACCAAAGAAAATCCTACTAAGACCCCATTCGTGGTCTTGTGGTGATTCTGATCTTCTACTATAATTTCTAAGACATAAAAATCTCACATACTTTGTTTTATATCTAAAAGGTGTTCCACTGTTTCTATTTTCACCCGTAAATAAACCTGTGGAATATCTTTTCCACGTTGTGGGGTATGTTGGTGCACCTAATGCGTAATTATAACTCCCACCCGCAACACCTCTACTTACAGGTGTTCCTATAGGTAATGAATGACCATAATCGGGAAGTGTACCATTTTCCAATACCATTTCCCAATCACCAGAACCTGTTTCAGTTAATGATTTATATCTCATACCATTAAACCTTGTGTATTCATGTGGTATTCCATAATCAGGATGTGTTGCAGGAAAGAAGAGTATCTGTCTAAAGTAATATCTATGATTTGTTACGTCAGGACCTTGATACCAACCATCGGGTGTTGTTATAAATATTGAAGTATCACCAGGTCTCGCTTCCCTTGATAAGTATGTGTTACCAACATCTCCGCAATTTCTTAAATCAACGAATGTTTTATTCTTGTCATAACATGCAAAACCGAGATGACCACCAGCATTATTACCTGAACTACCGGGTTGGAAGGTTTTTGCATAAACAATTAATTTGTAGTTTTCAGAAGTATCAACCTCAAGATAATCTGAACTGATAAACCCACTACCACCACCACCAATCATGTGGACGTATGGTTGGTCAACACCATTTATGACTGGTCCTCCATTAGCTCTGTACGATCCCATATTAAAATTATCCACATTACCGTTTTTAAAATCTGCATTTCTCCACAGACCGAATCCGTCATTACCAAATACCATACTCATATTCTACCACTTTTTTTTAGGACATGTTGTGTCCTTTAATAATGTTAGGGTCTCACTTATACACTCACACTGAGTGCAAATACCACCATCAAAAAACTCACATGTTTCACATATGGAAATTCTTTGATTTTTCTCTTCTTGTGTACAATAATCTGTTTCTTCATTTGTTATTACATTATAAGTAATACCATTTTTTATATGTGTTTCTGTTTTCATACTACTCTTCGTACCAAATATTAATATCACTTATTTTTACATTGTGGCCCTTTCCACTACCTTGACATGCTGTTGAGTGATAAATACCAGCAAGTTGACCATTTGGGTTTCTTCTTCTCTTCATTATAAAAATTTTAGGGTCTCCTAAATGATATCCACTGTGGTAGAAATTATTACTCTGATTGTCACACGCGGATACTCTACTATGTGATTGAAACTGTGTATGTCCCCACGAATTGGTTGATCTACTTTCTGAAAAGAAATCATTTTTACCCGGGTCATAACTATGTAAATTACCGTCATGAGGACCTGGTCCATAACCACCAGTACTGTTAAATGTCCAACAAGATGCATACCCATTAATAGTAAATCTACACGATATCATATTCCAATCAATAGGATCTTTTAGTTGGATATAAACCGCAGAATTATCACATCCCGAAACCGTTTTAAATCCCTCGAATACAAACTGACCATCAACATCACCACCAAAGGTTTGTTCTGTATTTTTAAGTGTAATTGAATCTATCATTGATTCATCGACTTTAATTGTTCTTGGACCTCTTTTACTTGACATTATTTTTCAGTTAATTTTTTTTCTAATTCTTCTACTCTATTTAGAAGTTCTTTATTTGCTTCAATTAACAATGCTGTAATTTTTTCATACTTAACACCTTTGTAACCATCGTTTCTTGTACTAACCAATTCAGGAAGTACCTCCTCAATTTCTTGTGCAATGACACCAACATCATGACCTTCGTTCTTAGATTGTTCATTCCAATCAAACTCGTAACCACCAATCAATTTAATTTTATCAAGTGGGTTAAGTATTGGTTTGATATTATCTTTTAATCTCTTATCCGATGAATGATATGCAATTACATCACCTTTAACATGTAGAGTATCATCTACCGTAACCGTACCCGACGCATTAACCGTTAAGATTGGGACTCCTGATATATCTGAAACCTCAAATATGTCACCTGACATATCATCCGATATCGAGAATAATGGTCCTTGTGTTCCATGTACCTCAAATACTGTTGCTCCAGCAGTTGTACCTTCAACATACAGTGGTGTCGATGACGGTGTAGTTGTGTTTCCTTGACCAATAGATAAAGATTTTTTAATATTTGCTCTACCATCAGTGGTAAGTGCCATTGCACCTTGGTTATCTGAATCACCATCTGTTCCCCACCAAAAACCTCTGTCCGCATCTGCATTCATTTGGAATGACATCGCGTAATTATTACCGAGATGACCAAATTGATATCCACTCTTCATACCGATGGTATATTGACTATTCGTCCAAACTCTAATTTTATCTCTTGATTGACTTCCGTTACCATCAATTAAACCGATATTGTATCTCGTACTACTACTAAACACATCAGGTAATGTACCTGTAGTCATATTACTTGCATTTAGTGTTGATGAAGAAGTTAAATAACCACTACTTGCATGATTACCCCAATCATATGCACTTTTCCAATTAGAAGAGGTTCCGTGAGATGTAGTGGTGATTGTACCATCTGTCCATATACCACTACCTATTGCGGTTTTGGTAACACCGTTAGTCATAAACAACGCTTGGTGGGATAATCCAGACTTAGATTGTCCACCTATATTTGTGTGAGTATACGCAATACCATATAAATTACCTGTCGATGTTCCGTCATCATTAAGGTTATAAGCTGTACCCATTGACCAAACGTGTTGGTATCTTGTTGCGGAGTATAAACCATATACTCCTCGTCCGTAGTTGTTGGCAACTAACGCCTTCTGAGTACCCATTGTTATAGTACTTGTGAAAGTGTCCGCCGTGTTACTTCTTAAAAACTCTGAAGAATCAATACCATCAAGTTTCTCAGAGTCAGCGGCCTTACCGGCTATTGGAAGGTAAACACCATCATGATCTCCCCAACCGTATGCAGTCTTGAAGTTTTGAATATTAGTTTTGGTGAGATCTTCTCCATCTAACCTAAGTAAATCCCCTCTAAGTAGTGCGGTTTTTCTTGCCGCCCATCCACCTGACCAATTACCAGTGTCTGAATTAACCTCTAAACCTTGTTCAGCGTTTACATAAACATATTCATTTGTTTGTGCGGTAGCAACACTATAAGATTCACCAGCATTCAATATTAACTGTTGTCCGGTTCCCCTTATATCTCCATTGATTGATAGTGAACCTACAAATGTATCTGTACTGTTTAGTAAGTAACCACTTAAATCTTGGTCACCTGTGTATCCCGCGACACTATGATCACCCCATCCATATGCTGTATCCCAATTACCTGAGTTGTTTGTTAGGTTACCTGAATCCCATATCTTTTTATTAGTACCCCATACAGAATCACTTGTCGCCGTTCTTCTCCATAAATGATCACCAGAAAATATTAATTGTTCTTGTCTGTGAGTTGAAGAATAACCAGTCCATTTAGAAACTGTAAGTAATGCGTGCCATTCGTCACCTCCAACAGTAGTATCTGACTTATTTTGGAAATCCCATTGTGCATATCTATCATTATAATATGATGGTGCTCTCACGGCACCTCTACTGTCTGTGATATAGTTTCTATCGTTACTATCTGTCAGTGTACCCGTATTAGAGGTATATCCCGCTTGTGAATGATCACCCCATCCATATGCAGTATCCCAATTTGTATCTTTTCTTGTTCCAGCTCCTGTTCCCGTAGATGGTGTTGTATAGATTCCCTGAGAATACATTACTTTACCCTTCACCACGAAACTCATACCCGCTTCGGTACCGTCAAATACAAATGCATGTTCCGATCCATACGACGCACCATTAGCATGATAATAACTTAGTGAACCGTATTGTGCTGCCGTAGTTGCCTGATCCGAGAACTTTATAGTGGCTCCGTTTCCGTTTGAGTCATTTCTAAGATGTAACAACTCACCAGGTGCATCATCAGTATGTTGTATAATTAAATCACCCGTAAGTGTTCCACCACTAAGTGGAAGTTTAGTCGCAATACTATTTGTTATTGTGGTTGCAAAGTTTGGATCATCTCCAAGTGCTTCTGCTAATTCATTTAACGTATCTAATGTACCTGGTGCGGAATCAATAAGGGTGTCTATTTGATCCCCAACATACGTTTCGGTTGCGTAATCTTGGTCTGCGTGATTACCCCATCCGTATGCGGTATCCCATTGACTAATTTTAGTACCGAATGTAGAAGTGTCTAAAAGTTGTTTGTTTGTAACACTGTTTATTGTGATTCCGTCTAACGCGGTTTCTTGTGTAATTACCCAACCACTCGTAATATCCATTGAGGAATTGTAGAAGTCAGGATGTGCAACCACATCAACAGTAACGTGACCATATGCCCATGTTGAATCAGTATCACCAAGGATTACGTAATCCTCATTCTCTGCAGTACTAAAACCAAGACTCATAAGTTTACCCGTCCCTTGTACTGTTACACCATTGTTGTACCAACCACTGGTCCAATCGTGACCTGAAACGTAGTAAACAGCATGTGCATTACTATTATATTCGTACGTAGTTATACGTAGAACAAGCATTGACCAATTACTCGTATGTGTACCTGGTATTTTAATTTTTATAGCTCCTGTAGTATTACCACTTCTTGACCAATGTGCCACAGACATTGCTGTTCTGTTATTAACACTTACTTGTTCACTAAACTTACCCTTACCAAATTGTACATCATCAGTGGTTCTAATGTTTTGGTTCATTAAGTGAACTTCAGTTGAACCTTGTCCTGTGTTTATAGTTGATGGTAATATTTCACCATTAAAATAAACCGAATCAGAATTATGGTTATAACTGAAAACTTCACTATCAACACTATTAGTTCTTCTATAGAAGGTAATTCTATCGGCACTTTCACCACTAACAAGTGCCGGACTACCATCACCGTTATATGACATACCCCCACCATGTGATGTGGATTGTCCAAGGTATATATAACCTGTTCCTTGTCCATTACCATAAGCTTCAAATCCTGCCTTATATCCTTGATCCGCCAATACTTTAACTACACTGTCAGATGTCTTACTCACTGAACCAACAATAAGGTTACCTGTTAATGTACCTCCTGCAATTGGTAGGTAATCACCTGTGACGTACCCCTCTTGTGAGTGGTCACCCCATCCATAAGCTGTGTCCCAGTTAGAACTATTGTAACCAGATGCGGTAATTGTACCTAATGTTATAATGTTACCATTACCTTGAATTTTAACAACGTCATTTGCAGTATATGGGTCATAAGTTTTCTTGTTTCTAAAAACCCATGTGTCACCAGATTCAATGTCATCAATGATTTCAAAAATCATTTTAACATCGTTACTTGATGGTGCTTCACCATATAATCTCCAACCATCATTATCCCCTACTTTTTGACCAAAGTAGTAAGACGGTACAGTGGCAACCCCATTACCAAAAGTAGTACCCACAGTATTTTGCTGAAGATTTAAAAAACCAGCATTTTCAGAGTCAAACTTAAAGTAAACTCCATCATGATTATGTGAGGTTAATGAGAATCTACCATCAATATCAACATTGAAGGTGTCACCACCATTATTTCTTGTGAAGGTTATTTTACCATCACCTGTGTTGAATGTTGCACCTGTAACAAATTCATTTGTGTCTGTAAACCCTGTGATGTATCCTTCAGTAGAATGATCACCCCATCCATATGCTGTGTTCCAATTTGTTGAGTTACCACCCGTTGCCGTTATAACATCTATATATGCGTTTCTCCAATACCTATTGGTTGATCCTAAATCATGTGATTTATCTGAGTCTGGTATTGCTTTACCCGAAAATTGAATTAATGTGGTGTTACCATTTCCACCACCCAAATACATTGAAGAACCTTCAGCCGTTATTCTGTCTGCACCTCCCTCAATAATAACACCACCTGTAAAACGTGTGTTTTGAGACGCATCTAATCTTATCGCTTCAATATTGTTTGTTCCAATGGATAATTGTTCAGAACCTCCTGCAGTACCTATGAAAGTAGTTGGAGATACATTAGTTCCATTTCTTATAATAAAAGAACCTCTTGATCCTGTGTTAGACCAAAACCTACCTAATACAGCGTTATCAGTGTCAGGTCCTCTAACGTCTAACATAGCGTTAGTTGATGCTGATACTCCTATACCTACTCTGGTTGCAAAAGTTGCAAATTGCTGTGTGTCTAAAGTTAAAGCGGTACCATTTCCACCATAAAGAAATAAACTTCCGTTATCGTGTGCGTGAAGATAGTTTTTATTACCGGCAATTATTTTAACATTATTATCTGTAAAACTTATTTTAGTATCAGAATCACCACTATGTATAATATCGCTTGCTACTGATAATGTGGATGAGAATTGACCACTTGTTGCGGTAACTCCTTGTAATTCAATGTTCTTATTTACTTCTATGTGTTCACCACCGTTTGTAGTAATGAATCTCATATATAAATCACTACCCTGTTTGAACTCAACAGCCGCACCTGAATTGTCATCCATAAGTATGTCCACATTACCACTAAGGGTAAGATTTCCATCTATAGTAACACTATTATTAAAGTAACTTGTACCATTATTATAAAAATCGTACGATCCATGAACTCCTGTACTCATAACAGCAAACTTACCTACAGAATTACCTGTTTGCATTTGCACATTACCTGTGAAAATCCCATCACCATCTTGATCAATTAAAAATCTACTTGATGGTGTTCCAGCAGCAATAGACAATATTTCAAATGAGTTTTTACCTGCGTAGTTTCTTGTTTCTAAATGAATACCATGTGATTCATCATCGTGTAACATTTTAATAGTTGAATCTAATTGTCCAGTGTCTCCTGAATTCCCACTATCACCTCTTAAAATTAAAGTGGCGGTCCCTGTGGAAGTTACTTTTACTTGATCTGTTGATAAGATGTTACCAACAGTTATATTATTTGTTGTGGTTGCACCTCTATCAGTTACACTATCTAAAGTATCTGTTTCACTATATCCTGTGATGTATCCAGCACTTGCGTGGTCACCCCATCCATATGCGGTTCCCCAATTATTTATTTCTGATTGGGTAAAGTTAGTGTCTGTCCATATTTTTCTCCATACAATGTTGGTAGTATTACTTGTTGTGTTACCATGAAAAAGTTCATCACTATTGTATGATTGTAATAATGCACCATATCCTCCACCACCATCTCTTCTACCTAATATATGGTAGTAACCATGACTCGGTAATGGATTTTGATATGACGATGGTTGAATCATCGTAGAATACCCACTTGGTTTGTTATAATCCTCCAAAACACTAAATAATAATGTTGATTGGACCATCTTATTAAGTCGAAGACTATTTCTCTCCGATGTATAAATTGGATCTGTTTCTGTGAATGATTTTAGATACCCTTCAGTTGAATGGTCTCCCCATCCGTATGCGGTGTTCCAATTCGATATATTTGTATCTGTAATTCCAGCTGAAGGTGATGCCGTAAATATTGGATCTGTTTCTGTAAATGAAGTAAGGTAGTTACTATCATTAGTGAACATTGATATGTTACCTGTCACATTAGATAAAACTCTACTACTATTTATTACTACTGTATTTCCAACTTTATACCCATATGTTGAATTTACACCAGCATCATCTAATATTTGGAAATGTATTTTATTACTATCTTCGGGTTCATAAAAATTTAAACCTTCGGGTGTTGCTTTAATTGCCATATCAACACCAGCGTCTGATGTTCCGTTAAATAGGATTTCAGGATTAGTACTATTAAGTGTTAAATTACCTGTAAGGGTTCCTCCACCTAACTGTAAGTACCTATCGTCAATATCGACAGTGTATGTCGTATTATCATTATTAGTAAATGTAATTATTCCATTACTGTCGTTGAACGTAGCCCCTGTCGTAAATTTAACTGATTCAATTGCAAATCCCGTCACATCCACAGTATCACCATCACTCTTTGTCAATGTTAGTGTTTGTGTACCATCATTATATGTACCTCCTGTCACCGTAACATCGGTTAAAGTACTACTAATATCAACAGTATACTGATCTCCATCGTTTCTTGTAAATGTGATTATACCATTACCACCATTAAATGTGGCACCTGTGGTATATTCATCATTATATGATTTTAGATACCCCTCTTGTGAGTGGTCACCCCATCCATATGCGGTATTCCAATTTGTGGAATTATCGGTAAAATTAGTATCAGTAAAAAACTTAGACCACGTTCCTGTATCATTAGTTAGATCAAGAGTTCTTCCGTATAAATTATTATCATGTATGTCCCAAGCAATTTGTGTCGCGTAAAGACTATCATAAGTAAGTGTAGTCACAGTTCCATATTCGTTGGATTGACTTGAAGCAGGTCTACCTATGGTTGAATTATTCCACCTATGTTTTATAGACTCTGTACCGATTGTGTTTATATTACCAACAGAGGTTGTACCACCATCTTGTATATAATCTCCATCATGATTATGTGAGGTTAATGAGAATCTACCATCAATATCCACAATGTACGTATCCCCACCATTATTTCTTGTGAAGGTTATTTTACCATCACTACTGTTAAAAGTAGCACCTGTCGTAAACTCATTAGTATTTGTAAATCCAGTAATGTACCCCACTTGTGAATGGTCACCCCATCCATATGCAGTGTCCCAATTAGTGTTGTTGTATCCCGAAGCGGATAATGTACCCGGTACGGTTAAGTTTCCTGAAGTAGCCGATATTGATAAGATGTCCACATTGTCCGTACTTCTTCTTATTACGAACTGACTAACATTATTTGTTGATGTTGAGTCTGTTTGAAATTTTAACCATAATCCAGCACCACTTCCTCTTTTCACATTAATGAAAGATTCTTTTGAATTATTATTACCACCATTGAATGTTAGGTTTCCACTAAAAGCGTCGGTAGTATTTAGTAGGTACCCACTTAAATCTTGATCACCAGTGTATCCAGCTTGTGAATGATCACCCCATCCGTATGCGGTGTTCCAATTTGATATGTTGGTATCTGTAATTCCTGCTGAAGGGGATGCCATAAATATTGGATCCGTTTCTGTAAATGAAGTAAGGTATCTTCCATCTAAATCTACTGTAAATGTATCACCTCCGTTATTTCTTGTGAAGGTTATTACACCATCACCACTATTAAATGTGGCACCTGTTGTGAATTCATTTGTGTTTGTAAACCCTGTGATGTATCCAACCTGTGAGTGGTCTCCCCATCCGTATGCCGTATTCCAATTACTATCATTATAACCAGTCGCAACTATTGTTCCACTTACCTCTATACCACCACTTGTAGTTTCAAATTTCTTTAAACCGTTATGGTACAGATTAACTTGTCCATTTGTGTCTCCATAAAAATAAAACTCATCTGAACTTGAGAGTAACGCCAATCCTTGACCACCCTTTATGTTTAAATTACCAGTCCCTTTTTCTGTAATATAAGAATTACTACCATCATGGTATATTTCTAAATCATTACTCGCTCCGTAGTGTGATTTAACTCCGTCTGCAAAAAATTGTGATTTGTAGTAATATAATCCTTGGTTACTCCCATCTATTTTAAAATAAGTGACATCACCATTATTTCCATCATTTCCTAAAAATGTGGTATCATTGGTACGAGTACCGATAAACATACTACCCCCATAATTGAAAAGATATGAGTTAGTTCCGTTGTGCCAAAGTCTCAAATCATTTCCACTTCCCAACTTAAGTTGATCATCATCTAAGAATCTAACATCTCCTGTAATTGTACCCCCACTTAGTGGTAAATGACCTACTGTTGAGTAAGTGTATGCAGAATCCCAATTAGTAATGTTAGTTTCTGTTATTCCCGCTGATGGTGATGCTGTAAATATTGGATCTGTTTCTGTGAACTCAGTTAAGTAACTACCACTATTAGATTCTAAACTATCTAATCTACCATCAACTAAATTATAATTTGTAGTTCCTGTTATATCTATTTGTTCTGAACCACTAACAACCGTTTCAGTGTTTAATTTTGATTTTACTCCATCTAAGAAGTGTGCCGATCCAGTATCAAGTGTTAAACTTCTACTTGTATCAATAGTACCTCCACCGGTTAGACCTTTACCACTACCAATTGTGATTGTTGAGTGATCAATGTGTTCATTACCTACGTAATTTGTAGTTGCATCATGGTCTATCTGTACAGAACCACTTATCACACCATCATTATTTAATTTATCCTTAATTGTTGTACTAATACTACTCGTGAATGAATTTAATGAAGATGTTGATGTTTCAATTCTATCTAACCTGTCATCATTTGACGATGTGAATGAATTTAAATCACCAACTAAAACAATACTATCTTCACTTCCTTTAACACCCGCTTTCCATTTATTGTCTGTACCATCCCATATTAAAGAACCTGACAAAATACCTGGTGACGTAACATCTCTCACTTCAATACCACCATTAGCAGCACCACTTCCATTTAATGAAATTATATTATCGGAAACCTCAACCGTTGTGGAATCCACCCTCGTTTCTGTTCCTTTGACTAATAAATCTCCCTTAATTGTTACGTTAGAACCTGTAAATTCTAATCCACCACCCACAGTGGTTTCAAAAGACTCTAAATTATCTACTCTTATATCGTTAGAAGATGTGTATGTGTTTACTGTTGACCTTATAGACCCACTCTCAGTCTCTAACGAATCTAATCTACCATCATGAGAACCAGAAGTTGTTTCTAAAGACCCAATCTTCCCTTCTATTGTTGAAAGGTCGTTGGATACAAGAAAACTCCCTGTTTTAGACTCAATACTATCTAACCTACCGTCATGTGATCCACTTGTTACTTCTAAAGAATCTAACCTATTGTCATGTGATCCACTTGTTACTTCTAAAGAAACTAATCTGTCTCTATGTTCCCCTAATTTTTGTTTTTGTGATCCACTTGTTACTTCTAAAGAATCTAACCTATTGTCGGTTGATGATGTGTATGTATTTAAATCAGTTCTTATACTACCACTCTCGACTTCTAAACTATCTATTCTATCATCTAAACCATCTAAGTCACTTTCTATTAAGTAACTTCCCGTTAATGATTCGATACTGTTTAATCTTAAATCACGTACACCTAATTCGTCGTCAATTGATGAAGAGTAACTATCGAACGATATTGAACCACTCAATATACCTTCTTTCCATGTAGGTACCCCATTTTCAGTAACCAATGTTTTATAATCACCAGTTTCATATGACGGTAAACCTCCACCAACAGTTGCGGTGACATAACCTATTTGTGGTGAAGCAAAAGACACAACTAATTGTGATTCACTTACTGCTTCAATATTTTGTGGAATAATAACATTATCGTTACCATCGAATACCACAATCGATGGGTATTTTTCACCTAAACCATGATTAAAAGTCCACGTACTACTCGCGGTTGTGACAGTTAGTAGTTTGGTATTACCCACACCACTTTCGTTTTCAGATGCTACACCATCTAAATAAATTTTTGCTATACCTGTTGAGGTATCACCCACAATTTTAATACCTGTGGAATGATCAAAATGAAGTTTGGTAAATGATGAGTCGTAGTTTGTTGATAGGTGACTCGATCCTGAAATATTAACAGGGACATTTGTTAAACCTAACCCACTACCCGTTATTTCTGTTACCGTTAAAGATCCATCAATAACCGTGTCGACATTCACATCGAATCGTGTTTCCGATATTGATGCGGTTGCAGGACCCGAAGTTATTTTATCTAAACTAAGACCTGTAACTCCCGATGCGGGGATGTTATAAAGTCCACGACCATCACCAATAAATGATGAACTAACAACTGATGCGGTTAATGCACCAACTAAGTCAATTGAACCCGTATTTTGGGTGTTTGTCGTGATTATTTCTTCAATCGAAGGTCCTAATGAACCTGATTTGGCAAAGAATAGTTTCCCATCTGCCGTATTTACTGATAACTCACCAAGTTGTAGTTGTGAGTTAATTGGTACCCTACCGGATACCGCGCTTCTGCGCAGTTTAACTGTCTGTCCCATATATATGGATCTCTATGTGTTTAAGTGGTATATACCACTGGTTTATTTTACCTATATAGGTATTATATTAATAAATACTACGTTACTATGATATATAAAAAAAATCCCAAGATTTCTCAAGGGATTTTGTTAATTATTTATGTGTGTTTAATTCTTAGTAAGTTCCTCCATCAATAACAGTAGAAAACGCTAAAGATCCATCACTTGATTTGTAACCTAAAATACCATCTAAAACATCAGTTGTTTCTGAAGTAG
>ERZ1047472.737-NODE-737-length-28095-cov-6.496897_pt1 | contig 28095 bp, 24 predicted proteins | sample MGYA00383095_ERZ1047472 | MGnify/ENA primary metagenome ERZ1047472 (study PRJEB29581, sample SAMEA5548365) | metagenome | biome: marine; feature: coastal; material: water | depth 1 m | study: Short-term variability in the microbial, nano- and picoplankton dynamics... | reverse complement strand
TGCCCTGTAATTTGTGTATGCAAGGACTTCTGGTTTTTGCGTTCTTGCCGTCGCGCCCCTCTCGTTTTCGCTCCGCTATCAGCAGCGAATTTATCAGCGAGATCTGTAGCCGCCCTTTTGTGCCTTTGCTCTTGTCGCTGGATATGGCCTCTACCCAGGGCTTCTATTGTCGTGGCGGCGCTGCGTTTGCGCTCTAGCCCATTCTCCTCTCGAGCTCGGTGTCCCCGAAACACCCTCTGGACTTGTGTCGCGGCAAAGTCACGCCGACCGTCATGACCTCCGTATTTATCATCAATTGCTTGCCGCCCCACCTCTGCTGCATGCTCTTGCAAGCTCTCAAGAAGTGTTCTTTGACGGGCGCCTCTGTATAGCCGCTGGGTTCCTACTGCAAAGGTATTCGCCTCTCGCGCACTAACATCCGCGAGGGCACTCGATCGCTCTGTTATCGCCTGACCCCGTCTCTCTTTCGCGGTTTTTTCGTGGCGATCAAGATGCCGCTCTGCGGCATTGACCACAGGAGCGGCAAGGGTCCCGACTAAATCACTCACTTCTGACGCAAAGGGCGCTATAAAGTTCAGAGCCTCTCTCGCCCCTTTGCCTGCCGCCAACTCAGAATTTGCATCATGTAACTCGGCGCTTTTACTAAAGAACGCTTGCTCGTCCGAGTGGGCTGCCTGGCTCTGCGCTCTTCGCGCAGTCCGCGCGGCGTGGCCGTGAAGCAGTGACTCAGTCCCATTGAGGGTAGTTCTACCTGCAACAAGGCCCTGCCGAACTCCCTCGCTTATCCCAACCACTGGCAAAGCCATACCACCTGTAAGAATAGTGGCAGCGCCGGCGGCTACTTCAAAGGTTTCTACAACTTTCTCCGGTCCCGCAAGTGCGGACGACGTTTGCCCGGCAAACTGCCCATGCTTTGCCGTGTCGCCCCCTGCCCGAGTAACGTAATCTCGTCCGGTTGCCTCGGAGCGCCTTATACCCTCGACTTCAAAAGCTTTCTTTGCAGAAGCGTTCCTCAGGCCTTTGTCGACTCCAGCCTGGCTAGCTCGTTGGCGCAACGAACTCGCCTCAGCACGCGTATTTGCCGTAAGATTGGAGTATGTAGAGCGCCCCATTGCTTGGGGAATCGCGTGATAAGCTCGGCGAAGTAGGTTGCGGTCAGCCCGCACGGCACTTCCCCTAGCAATTTCCAGCCTTTTTTCTTCATCGGTACCAACGGGCCTGCTTGGCCGCTTCTGATACCCAAAAAAACCCGCCATTTCACTGCCTACTTTCAAACCTGCGCGCACGCATTGATTGAACGGTTATCGAACAACCCCAATTACGAAGAATAGCCCCTCGACACCTCGTCTGCCACCAATTAGAAATCGGCAAAACGCTGTGATGGCGGGCTCTGAGCTGGCGTTACCACATAGCGACCGGATTGATGATCATTTGTACCGTGCCCTTAAGCTTGGCGTGACCTAACACGAACATGAATTCTTTGACGTCTTCCCGAGCGAGCCGCCCCGTGTCCATGGTTTCCAAAATGTAGATGCCGTTCTTTTTTAGCAGCGTGACATGTCCATAAAAGAGTTTATCGCCTTCGATGGCGGGTACCGCTTCCACACCCCAGGTATCTGCCCCCACTGCCATGGGGTTAAGCGAGGCGACGTAGGCTGCAGCTTCGTTGGTTAAACCGGGAATGGTGCTACCCCAGGTTTGCGGGTCGGCTTCGAGTTTCGCGTCAGTCCAACCGGTGTGGAACAAGATGACGTCTCCTTGGCTAAAGCGAATGTTCTGGCTCTTGGCGGCAGCTCTGATGTCTGACGAGGTGATGGGCTGACCACCCGTCATGGCATCCACACCAAAGTGCTCGGTCATGTCCAACAAAACCCCGCGGCCAATCAGGGGCGGCACGTTGTGCAAACTCAGCTTGGTAACACCGGTAATTTGGGTAAAGTCCTCACCGCGATTGCAGTTGTAAAACTCACCTGCCTCGCCTAGGTGCGATAACCCATCCAACTGGGGGCCGGTGCCAAGCCACATCTGCACGACGTCATCGTTGTAGCTCATATGCCAACCGTAGGCCGGCGTCGTATCCCGACCAAACTCTTGGCCTGGCTGGACGATTTGCAACTGGGTATCTCGGGGCGGAAATGCGGGCATACCCGATTCGATGACGATACCGAGGCCGTGACTTTGCCCTTTTTTAATCAGCGATGCGGCTGCACTGACTTGGTCTGGGGTCACGTAATTGGCGGCTCCCAGTTCATCGTCAGCACCCCACTTCGAGGGTTGGCATTGGCTTTCTGCCTGAACGGTGCCGGCCACCCAAAGTAGCGAGAAAAGTATGAAATGGTGAAAGTTTTGCATGAGATCACTCCTGCTTAATTGTGTTTTGGTTACAGCCTTGAAACGGCAGCAGAAAACCTCCGAAATCGCCCACGGCTATGACCTGCTGTCTTTTTGGGTTGGGAATATCGCAAAGATGACTTTGGTTCCCAGCTTAGGCAGTTTGTTGCTGCCGGGCCTGTTTGGTATCCCAGCCGCGCTAAAAGCGGCAGTATCTGACGCGTTGTAAGCTAAATCACTTGAGGTAATGGCATGAGTCCGTGGGGCGATAAATTCAACCGCATCATGCCGCGCCTGTCTTACAAACGCCATATCTGCCAGCAACATTCAGCTTCCTGAATGACCTCCATCATGGGCTCGCTGATAGCGCGTCAACTTGGCGATACGATCAACTTTTTCAGCATCAAGAGTGCCCTTGCTGATACCGCCAAGGAATTGCCTTGCGCGTTCTAGCCTGGTCATCCTGCCATAGGTTTTCTCAGTAATACGGGTCTCCACTTCACCGGCCGCGGCTTCCCCGGTCCGCGTCGCGGTCTCTGCCATACGCTCTGTGGCGCCAGAGCTTTTTTCAAAGGTTGATCGTGCTGCATCTGCAGCCATTCCAGTTAACGTTTGCTCTGCGCCAGTGGTCATATAGTTAGCCCCCGGGGTTGCTCCAAACAACGTTTTCCCTACAGCTTTGTGTTTTTGCCGCCTCGCCCTCTCAGCCAAATGACTTTGGTGCAAGGCTTCCGACTCAATCGCCTCTTTCTTAGCAGCAGACACAGAGTCGTCTTCCGCTCCAAACATATATCCTTCCTCGGCCCTACGGTGGGCTCCTTCAGCCTTAGCACGCAGTACCGCCTCCGCTGCGCCGCCCGCTGTGGCGATGCCAGATGTGAGTATTGGATCGCCGGTTGAAATCGTGGCTGCCGCAGCGGCTGCTTGGGTTGCCCCGCGGACGTTCCTAGCGTTAGATGACGCTTGTTGCCCCGAAGCTGCTGCTTTGGACGCTTCTTGTGTACGTTCGTTAGTTGCGTCAATGGATTGTTTGCGTGGCTGAAGAGCTTCTCCGAGATTATTACCCTCCTCCAACTCTGTCGCAGCCTTGCTTGAAAACAAGGCCTTCAGACGTGGCGTTGCTCTCGCTCGCCATCCAGTTTGACCGTCCAGATAGTTACTGGCGTGTATCGCGGCCTGTCGCCCCTGAGCCGCAACTTTTCGCGCAATATCCTGTCTCGCATTCTCATCATAGGTTGGAGGCGGCTTGTACTGGCCGGGTACTGCAGCATTTATGCGCGCGGTCGTCCTCTCTTGTTCCTCCTGGGTTAGCACCTTCGGTTCGGGGTAGGCAGGCCTTCGCGAGGAGAGCGGCCTGACAGGCGCGGCCTTGGCGGCCTGAGATCTACGCTCCTGTGCTGGATGCTGAGGCGGCGTCGCAGGCGGCCCCAAAGGCGCAGCGGATTCAGAGCGGCGGCTTGGTTCACTTCCCGGCGTTTTAGCTGTTCGGCGACCATCGAGTCCTTCGGACCGCTTGAAGGGCTTATAAATTGAGGATTTTCTGCCCTTAAAACCGCCCATAGCTATCCCTTTATTTTTCTTCGTTCATCACACTATATACCCAATTGCGGATGCAAGGTTCAGTATCTTGGACGGAAGAGAGTCCGAGTTCGCGCCTACACCACCGATAGAGGGGTTTTCTGCACTTTGACCGATTAAACTGCAGCGAGCCAACAGGCTGTTCAACTTGCCAAGGGTAATTTGCGACGACCTCATAGAGCGTCACGATAAGGTGCCATATCGATACCAAAGGGTCGGTATCTAGCCTCCACTGCTGCGACGGTTTCCGGCGTCCAGTATGCGTGTCCGGGTAGCGGGAAACCCAATACGCCTCGCTGCGACACAGAGGCCTTGGCGACCAGCCTCTCCATGAGCTTGTCGCGCCTGTACATCGACCAACTCCAGCCGGGATGCAGGACATTCAACCAACCGCAATCGGCTTTTGTGAACGTGAGATTTTGCACCAGTCGTAACCCTCCGGGCTTCACCGGTCTGCCTCGGTGCCAGGTGTCGTGGCGGTAAAAAAGCACTGAACCAAATTGAAAATCAGCCACGACCTCTCGAGCGTATAAATGGTTTTGACGAAACACGGCGGCATCAGGGCTTTGCTCGGCCATGTAGGCTTCGGCCTTAACGCGATCGTTCACGTAATCGAGACCCGCCACACCCGGCGTTTGCACGATGGGCCAACCATAAGCAGGGTCATCGGGACCGTCTCTGGGAACAACTGCCGTGGCCCCCGCACACTCTTCATAGTTGTTTAAATAAAGGATGATCTCTACCGCTTCTGGGCTATCCCATGCCGGCGGGTGCACTAGCGAATGGTTCGGATAATCACAGTGTATGCGTTGATCGGTGTTGCTTTGATCATCATCGGAATTCTGTCCACCATACTTGGGCCACAGATCCGACTGGGTGAGCCTCAGCTCGGCAACGGACACGCCCAACAAGTCCGCCACCGCTTGAAGCAAAAGCGGATGCAAGGTCACCGCGTTGCAGGCGGCTGAGTCGGCTGGGAATACAAACTTTTGCCCACTACCAAAATTATTGAAATGTGCGGCAGCATCCGTGCCGGGCTCGGGATAAAAGTTCAGTGCGTCTTGTTTCAGTTCCTGAAGCAGCGACTCTGGGAAGAGATTGTGGACCAAGGTAAAACCCCTGTGTCGCCAGCTATCGATATGGTCAGATCCTAGGCAACCGTTTGTCAGCTCTTCGGAGTGGATATACTCGCTGGGTGTCTCGCTCATAAATTGCTTTTACTCGTCTCGTTTCGCTCAGTCTAGACACCCTGTAGAGCTTTGGTGCCCCATGAAAATAATCACACATGCTGAGCCTGTCACAACATCAAGCGTTTGGCATATAAACACATTGACCCCCGTAAAAACCCGTCGATAGTCTAGGCGCAGGTCATTTGCTGGACGACTGTCACTTGAACTGGGTAATTGGAGTTTCTTACAGACAGCCTTGTATCTTTTCGACCAGCAGGCATTTCAGAGCCGTACGGGGCAACCTTTTGCAACGTGCACGAAGCTCCTGAGCTGTTTCTCAAGTGACTGGGTCGGCAGCGACGATTGCATTAGCTCCCGCGCCGGCAAAAATTTGATAGCTAACCAACAGCAAAGAGTATGGATTTGCGTGCAAGGGAGAGATTGTGACAACACTGACATCAACTGAAGCGGCCCAAAACGCCCGAACACTGCCTTTCGAATTTAGAGGCCACGGATCCGAGTTTTTCAAAATCTGGATCGTTAATATCATGCTGACCATTGTCACCTTGGGCATTTATTCTGCCTGGGCGACGGTCAGAACTAATCGCTACTTTTACGCCAATACGTACCTTGATAATCAGAGCTTTCGCTACTTGGCTGATCCAATCACCATTCTTAAAGGCAGAATTATCGCAGTAGTCGCTTTCATCCTTTACTCGGTTGCTCTTAACCTGCTTCCTGTTGTGGGGCTGGCACTAGCGGTAGCACTTTTTTTCGCAATACCGTTTTTTGTCATTAGATCCATCGCCTTTAACAACCGCATGACGTCATACCGCAACGTCCAATTCCGCTTCAACGGGGCCTATGGCGAAGCCTTTATGGTTCTTTTGGTTTGGCCGTTGCTGGGTATGCTGACCTTGGGCATTTTGTATCCCCTCGCTTTGTTGAAAGCCAATGAGTTTGTGGTCAGAAATTGCGCCTATGGCACGACGTCGTTCAATTTCGAAGCGAAAACTTGGGATTACGGCAAAGTCTTTTTACTCTTTATCGGCATATTAGCTGCTACCGCCGTGCTCGCCTTCGTCGCAGGCACCGTTTTCGAGATCGCTGCCGTGATCGTTGCCGCCTTAGGCTACGTCCTCGCGCTGGGATATCTAACCGTAGAATTGATCAACATCTACTACAACGCGACGTCATTGGGGTCTCATCGCTTATCAGCGAACCTTGACACCGTCGGCTACCTGAAAGTCTTTGTATCCAACGCAGTTTTAACGGTGCTCACCTTGGGACTTTACCTGCCGTTCGCACAGGTGCGCATGTCAAACTATCGTGCCAACCACACCACATTCCTCGCCAGCGGCTCACTAGACGACTTTACGGCCGCCGAACAACAGCGGGTCAGCGCCTTGGGCGACGAGTTGGGTGACGTGTTTGACTTTGACGTTGGCGCCTTCTAAACCACGTAGACTATGATCGCGACTCGCAATCAATCCGCAGGTATTCATGGTACGAGGGCACTTTTCAGATGGCGAAACCTCCAAGCTGCTTAATGCGAGTTTGGAGGTCGTTGGCGCGACAGTTTTGCTGCGAGACGAACAAGGTACTGTGCTGTACCAGTGCCCGAGAGCCAAGATTTCAGTTTCCTCACGACTGGGCAATACACCACGCCGAATCAACTTGGATACAGATCGTGGTCGTCACCGCTTTGAAACCAACGACAACGACAGCATCGATCAGCTTTTCCAAGTTGATCTGGGCACTTCCTCTTGGCTGCACAAACTCGAAACTAATTTGGCGCTGATCGCAGGAGCCAGCATCTTCACTGTAGCGTTTACTTTCTGGTTGGTCGTCTACGGTTTACCTCAAGGTGCCTCAGCTCTGGCCCATAGTCTGCCCGACAAGCTGATTGGACAAATGGGCGAACGCACTCTGGACATCTTGGATCAAACGCACTTTGAACCCAGCGAGCTCAGCTTGGCAGAGCAACAGCGGGTATATAACGCCTTAGCACCGCATATTCTTAACGGCAACACATCGCTTCATTTTAGAAGCTGGCCGCCCAACGCCATGGCCCTCGCCGACGGCAGTATTATATTCACTGATGAACTCATCCGCTTGGCTGAAAACGACGAGGAACTGATTGCCATCGCCTATCACGAACTAGGGCACGTTGAGCATCGGCACCTGGTGAGGCGCGTGGTGCAGGGCTCTGCCATCGCCGTTCTTTTGTTTTTGTTGACGGGGGACATCAACGATGTCGACATCATGATTTCCCTTCCGACGGCACTGGTTGACCTTGCTTATTCTCGGGAGTTCGAGACAGAGGCTGATCTATTCGCCTTACAGGCGATGACTGAAAATGGCATCGACCCAGAACACTTTTACAACATTATGGTAAAGCTAGAGGCTTGGTACGGACCTGACGCTTCTGCAGCAGACCCATCTCTATCAAAACCTGCTGAGGACGAAGAAGCTGGAGACTTTCTGCGTTATCTTTCTACGCATCCCCAGAACGCTGAACGCTTGGCGACAATCAAGGCCTATGTAAAAAGCAACTGAGCTTGCCGTTCTTTGAGAGATTCCGACATGTCTTGTTGAGAGAAGCTGCTTGCTCATCCCGCAGCGGTGCCTGAGCAGACTTCTCGGCAGAAGACCTATTTCTTGCGGCTATACCCCTCGTCGCCTCGGGTCGCCGGATCATGGGTTGCCTGATGCAAACCGCGAAGGTAGCTTGGAGGGGCCGAACTGTTTGTTAAGCGTTTGTAGGTGGCGGCATTGAATTCTGCCCTGGCCTCGAATCGTTTTGCTCGTTCTTTGACGCTGCCTCCAAGGTCATGGGACGCGGCCCCACCCTTGGGCATCAAGCCACCGCGAATACCATCTGTTTCTCTAAGAGTAGCCACATGCTGCTTTAGCACTGACAATCGCTGCACCGCGGCGTCTCGCTCCTCAGCAGGCAGACTCTCCACGGTCTTGGAGAAGGCCGTCGAATCCATGGCTGTTATGCGCGAGGCTGTGCTCGCATGCAACATAGGTGGCAGCCCCTGCATCTTCGCATGGTTTTCCGGATGATTAACCATGATGCCAAACGCGTAGTCATTGTCGATACCTTGAACGCCTCCGGTTTTGGCATCGTAATATAAATTACCTTGGTGTCGGTCGGCGCCGGCATTAGTGACGTAGTCAACGGCCTGCAAATCAAGTAAATCGCGCTGTGTTCGCGACACGACCGGCCGTCCACTGGCCGAGGTTGCGCCTTCATAGTCATGAGCCCGAAGCTTTGGCATGTCCTGATACCAGCCTTTGCTGTCGCGTTTGGCGCCCGGCATGATTTCTTCCGGGCTCATCATGTCCAACTCTGCACTAACGTCAGAATCAAAGTGTTTCTTAGCCTCGTACAGCGGCGACTGCCCTGGGGCAAACTCCATCGCTGATCCAACAGAACCCTCGGCAATGGCTTTTCGCGTCTCGGGAATGACCGAGGTGCCTAAACTATCAGCAACCTTGGAAACCAGCACGTTCCGTTCGGTAAGATCTGCGTGCTCTAAACGCACCCCGCCCAACTGCTCCAACGGAATATGAGAACCCGCGCCTTGCTCTGTTTCGCCGGAGGCTTTAAAAACCCAGCTCTTGTCGCGTTCAACGTGGGTACCCGGCGCATGACCCGGCGCGTACTCTGAACCACCGTTTGCGAATGTGGCTTTGTGCACCGTGTTCACTCGCCCACTGCCAAGCTCAGTGGTAGGTCCTGTACTGATCATACCGCCGGCATAATATCCTCGGTGGGCCTCCTCGTGCCGCTCTAAGGACGTCATAAGGGAGCGCATGGAGTTCGCCCTTTGCCCTTGCGCGTCCGCAGCACCGCCACGTCGTGCCATCCATTCCGATGCATGGGAGTGCGCTTGACGCAGCAATCCTCGCTGAACAGCTGGATCAGTGCTTCTCGATGCCGCATTGAGTGCGGCCTGTACTTTCGAGTGCGTAGATGTTCTACCGGCCATACCCGACAGCGTCGCCCCAATCGTTTTGCGCCCAGAAGCGTTTCCAAACGCCGCGGCTATCTGTCGGGGCGTTTTTGCGCTGTCCAGTGTATCAGGGGGCTTACGCCCAAAAAACGGCATTTTAGTCGGCGATTTTTGATGACATCTGACGCTATTGGCGCCAGCTATATTTGTCAATCAAAAGTAATCAGCTCCGGGTCGAACGATGCCACCACGTTGGGCGGCCGACAGGCGGTGGCAGCGGGTGAAATAGGCTTGCAGGCTCATTTTACTCCCCAATTCCCAAGCTCACTCAACTTCGAAGTCGTCCAGCACCCAACCACGAATCTGGTCAATTGGCACTTTTGGGGTTCGGTCAAAATACAGTAAGCCATTGATTTCTTGCTGAACATCGGTGAGTTGCGTCCAAACGAAACCGCTGAGTTCCGGTATCCCGTAAATCTCAGTGAACAAGCCCGCACATTTCGTCGCGAAAGCCTCGGTGGAGCCGGGCAAGTCACCGTAAGCAAAATCCGGCTCAGCGTGCTCGTCATGACGTTCGGAAGCCACAAAGCCCACACCACCACACTCGGACAAAACTGTGGGCAGGGATTGAGGATTGGCCCCAGATAGCGCGCCCTGCCGAGCCCGGCCGATATCCGCCACCACGGTTTGAGGCGCCTGACGAAGCGCATGCAGGCGGTCTGCCAAGGCCCCATCGTCGTGCTCGTAGGAATGCAGCGCCCAAATGTCACCGCTGGAGAACTCCCAACCATCATTACCAATAACCGGCCTGCTTGGATCAAATGACTTGGTCAAGTGGTACAGGCCATCGGCAAGGTGACGTTGCTCGGGCCGTTCTCCTTGATGCCATATTCCCCAAGACTCGTTGAACACCACCCAGCCTACGATACTGGGGTGACTTCGATCCCGTCTGAGCGCGTCCGGCCACTGCTGAGTTAGAGCGCTAGACAAGTGATCTGAGAAAATTCGGCCGGCCGGCATTTCAGCCCAAACCATCAACCCGAGTTTATCCGCCCAATACAAATAGCGCGGATCCTCAATTTTTTGATGTTTGCGAACAAAATTGAAACCCATGGCTTTGGTGAGTTCCACATCACGGCGCAAGGTCTCATCGTCTGGGGCCGTATACCAGCCCTGGGGGAAATAGCCCTGATCGAGCACACCTCGTAAAAAAACGGGCTTTTGGTTTACTAAGATTGCCCCAGCCTCGCAGCGCACCTCACGCAGTCCTGTGTAGCTATCCACACGGTCCAGCATGACCTCTGCCGCATCTTGCAGCTCTATGACTAGGTCATACAGATAGGGCCTTTCTGGGGACCACAGCTGGGGCTGTATTACATCCAACACGACGCTGACTTCGTTGCGATTGTTTGCTGACGCCTGCTGCCATTGAGCTGGGCCGTCGTCGCGCATTAAACCAACCCGCGCAGCGCCTTGGGATTGCTGGGCCAACCCAAGAGTCACGCTCAATTGACCGGTATTCATATCAAAGCGGGCAAAAATACTGGTCACATAGTTCTCGGCCACCGGCTCGAGCCAAACGGTCTGCCAGATACCGATGATGGCGTCATAATCTATGGGCCAACGGGTGTCCCCTGCTTGTTTGCCCCGGGGTTGTTGCCAAGAATCCGTATCCGCGGCGCGAACAACAACGCTGTTAGTCCCCGCCTTCAAATAGGGGGCTACGGATAGTTGAATTGGGGTATAGCCGCCTTGGTGGCATCCCACATGATGGCCATTGACGTAAACATCCGTTCGATAGTCACAAGCACCTATGTTCAGCAAAACATCGGTGAGTTTCTGATCCTTGTTTCGCCAGTCCGGGCATTCGAACTGTCGGTGATACCAGACCACTTGGGTGGCGTCGTTCACACTCACGCCACTGGCTTGAGAACCTGGGCTGAAAGGTACTGTAATTGGCACCCAAGACCCTTCCTGCCAGTTTGCGGCTAGGTACCACTGATCATGTACACCTTGGTCCTTAGGGTCTTCTCTGAATGCCCATGTGCCATTTAAGTTCAACCACTCCTGGCGGCGAAGCATTGGCCTTGGGTATTCGGGCCTTGGGTGTTCGGGCCTTGAAAACGCCAAAAGCGTCTTAGGACAGACGCTCTAAAGGCGGTTCGCCCAGAGCTTCTCGGTAATTATTGTGAAAGTGATGTAAGGCGGGTTCATTTCGACCAAAGAGAATCTCCTTCAGCAGCCCGCTTTCTGCAGCTTTTTGCTGCATTTCACCCATGACATAGTCTTCATTTTCTATGGTGGATTTAAACACCTCTAAGCTTGCCGCCAAGCTGTGGGCATTTGCCCCTTGTCTATCTTCGTTGGCATAGACGTTCACCTCTTCTGAACGTTGGGCATCTGCTTCGGTGATTTGCCGAGCTATGTCCGGGGCGTAATAGAAGCTCACCCGGGTCAACGATTGTCCTGGCTGTTTTTGGCCGGGGTAAATACGAATCAAGGTTGTCGATTCCTTACTGACAATGAGCTGAATGTTTGGGAACAGGTGGTAGAGCACGAACGTGCAGTGTCCGATATCCCAATCCTTGGGAGGCAAGGATCGCATGGTCTCAATGCCATGATTAGCCGTCACGAAACGATGATGCCGGCCAAATTCTTCAAAGTGCAGATTGTTGCCGTAATAAATCCGACCAAGAGTATCTTTATGCAGCTTGCCGAAATGATAGGTTTCACCGAAGGTATCGTTCGCAAACTTCCAGTTCAAGGCTCGTTCTATCGTGGTCTGACCTACGCTGACTTGGGTGCGCATGCCATAACTGCCAAGCTCTTCGGATAGCGGCCCCAGAAGTTCATCAATATTCAGCTCGGCATCGGGATTGGGATGCACCCAAAGGAGTCCGTTGGATTCGACCGCTGGGAGTGCAACCAGCCCCGTGCAGGACTTATCGACGGAGCCAAAATGATCGTTGTTGGGAATCGTCAGCAGCTCGCCGCTGTTGGCATAGCTCCAGTGATGAAAGGGACAGGTAAAAACGCTCTTAATTCCCCTCTCTTCTTGAGCCACTTTGACCGACCGATGTCGGCAAGCGTTCAAAAAAGCGCGGAGTTGGCCGTCTTTGTCCCGGGTGGCCAATATCGGTACGCCAAAATCCTCTAAGGTGAGATAGCTGCCTGCTTGAGGTAAATCACCGGACAAGCCAATAAGCTGAGGGTGGTCTAAGAAAAATGACTGGCGCTCTCGCGCCGCAATATCCGGGCACACATAGCTGTTGGTTGGCATCTTGTATTGAACGCCTGCGTCAACGTTCTTGCCTTCATCCAGCTGGCTCATCAGTTCCTTGATGATGGCTACTTGGAGATCGTGCTTCACAGGTCCCTCCCGTTTTTCCGTGCTTTCTCTGCGACCCAAGCGCTTTCGGTCGCTCATCCATCCCTGAACATATCAGAGTCGAGCAAAATAACCACGCCCACAGGCGTGAGCGATACAAAGCGTCCTAAAGTCTCAGTCACCGCATATGAGCCGCTAACTAGGTTTGAACCCTTCAGCTGTGCTTAATTTGATCAGCTGCCCATGGGCGTTCTTGTCCCAGCCGGCGATTTAGATCAATCTTTAGCACCAATAACAACAAAAGGGACCTCTGATGAAATCAATAGCAACTCTAATCTTGGCTTTGCTAGCGGCGCCAGCGTTGGCAGACGATCACAGCAAGCCAACCAATACTGACGAATCGGCAGTGGAACTTTGGGTGTGCAACTACCAGGAAGGCAAATCCATTGCGGACCTGCGGGACTGGTACAAGGACTTCAACGGCTTGTCGGACAACATGGAAAACGGCAATTTCCGATCGTGGCTCTGGACACCCTACTTCGTCAGTGATTTAGAAGGCGCAGATGTGGTGGTCGCGACCGCTTTTCCAAACCTAGAATCCATGGGTCAATCGATGATGGAGTTCTTTGGCGGCGAAGAAACAGGGGCATTGTTTGCCCGCTACGAGACCATTGTCGACTGCCACGGCAGGGAGCTGTGGATGGTAGAGCAAACCCGAAACTAGCCTTTAACCACTGGCCCCGCAGAATCTGCGGGGCAATTTCAAGCCAGACTGAGCAGGCTTGCGCCGCACAAACTTCCACTTCGCGATGATTCGTTTATCATGCATTCCTGCCCGGGCCCACCAGCGCCCGGGCTTATCCAGCCCCTCGCATCCAAACTTAATACCGCACAAGGAATAGACCTTGAATCGCTTCACCCTCGTTTTGCACTGCCCCAACGTTATCGGCATCGTTTACCAAGTTTCGCGTTTTTTGTTTGAGCGCGGAGCCAACATCACGGAAAGCGCCCAATACGATGACGAAGAGTCTGACCGTTTTTTTATGCGCGTTGCCTTCACCGTAGACAGCGCCAATGAAACCAGTGAGAGCCTATCATCTGCCTTTGCTTCGATAGCCAAGGACTTGCATATGGAGTCGAGTTTTTACAGTGATTCAACCAAGACCCGGGTGCTGCTGCTGGCCTCACAGTGGACCCACTGTCTCGCGGACCTGCTCCATAGACACAGCAGCGGCGAATTAGAAGTGGAAATTGTCGGCGTTGCTTCAAATCATCTGGGCGATGCCCAGCGCCTAGCTAGGGAATACGGCATCCCCTTTGAGCACTTGGACACCAAAAACATCGACAAACCGGCCATCGAGGAACACTTGTTAGCGATCATGCGCGACAGACAAGTAGGCCTGACGGTCTTGGCCCGCTACATGCAGATTCTATCTGAGCACTTATGCCTTAACTCACCCTGTCCGATCATCAACATCCATCACTCGTTTTTACCCGGCTTCAAAGGCGCGCGCCCCTATCACCAAGCGTTTGCGCGCGGGGTTAAGATCGTTGGCGCCACCGCCCACTATGTGACGGCCGACCTCGATGAAGGCCCCATCATCGAACAGGATGTGGCGCGGGTAAACCATGCCATGGATGCCAAAGGCATGATGGAGATTGGCCGAGATCTCGAGAAATCCGTGCTGGCACGAGCGGTCAAACTGCATGTGCGTCATCGTGTGTTACCTAATGGTCCACGTACCGTAGTGTTTGCCTGATCAGCCTAGGGGCACACCCTTTTACCAAAGCCGTTGCTTTGATGAATCGGTCAGCCATACTGAACCCTTGAAAGTACAGTGCTCGCTCCACCTTGTTCCACAGCGGCGTTCGCCTAGCCGATCAGAAAGTCTAAATGGCGGAGTCGAGTAAAATCATGGGAAACCAAAACGAATTTGCTTCCAGTGATTGAATCGATAGCCTACTTTCGTGCATAAGTTTTTCGACGCCACTAGGAGCCGCTGACTCCGCCCAATTCAATGCCATAAAAAGGAAAAGATGCCGTGAACACAAATCGCCAATGGCTGCTGGCCAAACGCCCTTCCGGACTTGTTACCCGAGATAACTTTGAATACGCCGAAAATCCCATTCCAGAACCGGCTGACGGACAGGTCTTAGTCAGAAACCTTTATCTATCCTTCGATCCAACTCAGCGAGGCTGGATGGAGGATCGAGAAAGCTACCTACCTCCGGTGGGCATCGGTGAACCCATGCGCGCCGGGGCCATCGGTCAGGTAGCAGACTCACGCCACGCCGATTTTGCCGTTGGCGACCTAGTTCAAACTACTGGCGGTTGGCAGGACTTCGTGATCGCCGCCCCGAATCAGGGGCCCATGGGCCTGACCAAGCTACCTGATGGCGTAACACCTGAAATGATGCTGTCGGTGCTGGGTATTACCGGCCTGACCGCCTACTTTGGCCTTTTAGATTTAGGGACCCCCCAACCGGGAGAAACCGTACTGGTCTCTGGGGCCGCTGGCGCCACGGGCTCTGTTGCCGGGCAAATCGCCAAAATCAAAGGTTGCCGGGTGGTTGGTATCGCCGGCGGACCGGAAAAGTGCGCCTGGCTGAAAGAGGAAGCAGGCTTCGACGATGTCATTGACTACAAACAGGGCAACGTTAGCGAGCAAATCAAGGCCACATGCCCTAACAAGGTTGACGTGTACTTTGACAATGTCGGCGGTGAAATCCTGGAAGCTGCGTTAAACCACATAAATCTAAAAGCTCGCATCGTCATGTGCGGGGGAATATCCGGTTACAACGCCACCGAGCCGGTGCCCGGCCCCACAAACTTGATGAACATCGTCACCAATCGAGCGCGCATGGAAGGCTTTATCGTCTTGGACTATATGCCAAGAGCCGCCGAAGCCATCGGCGATTTGCTGAAATGGATTGGTGCTGGCGAGCTGAAATATCAGATCGATCTGCAGGAAGGTTTCGACAACATCCCCGATACACTGCAACGTCTGTTTACCGGCGCCAACCTCGGCAAACAATTACTGAAGATTGCAGACCCCTCCTAGGTCTTCCCAGCGCCAACAACGTCTTAAAGACAAAGTACCCAAACAGAGTAAGGCAGTTATATGACCCAGTTGTCTCGGGCCGATGTTTCCATCGCCACCCAAACCGATGGTTTTTATCAAGGCTTTAACATTTGGGTCGCCGCCGTCCCTAAGGTCGTTATTTTGTCCTTGATCTTGTGGGTCGCCATGTCCCCGGAACTGGCCGGGGCTCAACTGATGAGTCTGCAGACTTGGTCAACGGCTTCCTTTGGCGGCTGGTATATCTACGCCACCGCTTTTTTCGGTGTCGCGTGCCTAGGCGTCGCCATTTGGCCCAAGACAGGCAAGCTGGTCCTAGGCAAGGCCGGTGACACACCGGAGTTCTCAATGTTTACCTGGCTGTCCATGATGTTTGGCGCTGGCATCGGCATCGGCATGCTGACCTACTCAACCGCAGAGCCCATCTTTCACTTCGCCAACAATCCCGAAACGATACAGGGACTAAGCACGCCATTGGACGCCGACAACGTCCGCAATGCCTATAAGTGGGCGCTCCTGCACTACGGGCTGACGCCGTGGGCCTGTTACGGTGTTGTGGGGATTTCCTTGGGTTACTTGAGCTATGCCAAGGGCTTGCCGCTGACCATCCGATCCGGCTTGCAACCTCTGTTCGGTAAATCTCTGTCGGGGTGGCTGGGACATGGGGTAGACATAGCTGCCATTTTGGCCACGCTGATCGGGCTTGGGGTAACCATCGGCTACGGGGTTTCTCAATTCGCCGCAGGCCTCTACAACATCAGCGCATATGAGGTTCTTGTAGACGCCGCAGGCAAGCCCACTTTAGCGGCACAGGTTATAGGACTGGTTCTTATCGTTTGCGCCTCTTGTTTATCTGCCATGTCTGGCATCCAGCGCGGCATAAAATGGCTGTCCAATATCAATATGGGACTGTCTATTTTTCTTGTGGCCTTCTTCATCGTCTTTGGCTCTACAGCCTTCGCGATCACTACCTTCGGATACGCGATTTGGGACTATCTGCTGGCCCTACCGGCCATGTCCGTCACCGTGTGGAATGACGCCAGCACTGAGATCGGCGCTTCGCTGCAGCAATGGCAAGGGGCTTGGAATATTTTTTATTGGGCATGGTGGATCGCCTTTGCGCCGTTTGTGGGTATGTTCCTTGCGCGAGTTTCAAAGGGTCGTACCGTTCGCGAATACGTGCTCGGGGCCATTATCATGCCAGCCATCATTTGCCTAACGTGGCTAGCCTTTGTGGGAGCAACAGCCATCGATCTGGAACTGCAGGGCATCGCGAATGGCAATATCGTTAATGCGGACATTTCAGCGCAGCTGTTTGCCACCATCAATTTGATGCTCTCGCCCAGTCTTGCGGTGGCACTTTCCGCGGTAGTGGTGGTGCTATTACTTACCTTTCTGGTGACCTCTGCCGACTCCGGTATTTTGATCATCAACACCCTAGCCTCCGGCGGCAGCCAAAGCCAAAAAGGCACTCATCACATAATCATCTGGGGAATCATCTTTACTGTCCTCATAGGCGCTTTGCTGAGCGCTGGAGGCATGAACGCCCTGCGTTCAGCCATGATCATCGGCGCTCTACCCTTCTCCGTTGTCATGGCGCTGATGACCATCGCCATGCTACGAGCGCTGATTACCGATAGCCAGCACTCAAAGCCAGAGTCGAATTAATCCGGTAGACCGCCGAGGGCGATGCTCTTAACCGCGGCTTTGACCGCCCGCTCTGGCGGCGCGACCTCCAAAGAGCCGGTTTCATCGAAGGGATCAGAATAATAACCCAGCGCGTATTCGCCCTGGGTATAGCCCAGCAAGTCTTGAAGTTTGGGATCCAAGTCTTTCGCCACTTCCGGCGGACAGGACAAATACTGGTTTTCTTCTTGACGCAGCCAGCCGAGGCAATAAGTCAAATTCAGTCCCAGTCGAGACTGATCCGAGCGATTTGCCCCGCCATTGTGTAAGACGCTTCCGCTGTAGAAAAACACAGAGCCCCTGCTCATAACAGCTTGGCGAATCTGATCCGGCTGTGCTTTTTGCTTCCAGTCCCAGCGGTGGCTTCCCGGCACACAGTGGGTGGCGCCATTTTCTTCTGTAAAATCGGTCATGGCCCAGATCGTGTTCAGTTGGGGCTCGATATCCCGTGGCATATAGGAACCCCAAGCGTATCGATCTCGATGAATTTCTTGGGCTGGACTGTGCGGATGAATCTCAATGGTTTGGGTCAAATGCAGCAAAATCTTGCGTGTAAACGGCTGCAAATACTGCTCGGCAGCGCCCAGGACCAACTCGTTCAGTATCAGGTCCCGGCAGGTTGCCGAGCGGGCCGCCAAGGCACCTGTGCGCTTCGTGCCCTTGCCGGAAAATGCGTCTCGGCCCGTTGGCGTCCGATCGATATAAGGCCGCACCTCTGATTCAAAACGCCCGACAACATCCTCGCTGATCAGGTCTTTCACGATCACCGCACCGGCAACTTCCAGCGCCTGAAGAACGTCTTCCTGACTCGCCGTGGCCTCCAGCGTTTGTAGTTCCATATCACACGTCTCCAATCAGTTTCAGCAGTGTCTGCCGAGTATCGGTTCGTTCTTGAGGCGTCAAACAGTATTCAGACGCCGCAAAACTCGTCACACCGGCCTCGGCCAAACCGGCGATTTCATCCTTAACCTGTTCGGCGCTACCAACGATGGCCAAATCCGCCGGGCCGTCGACGCCTTCGCGCTGAAACATAGCTTGATAGGATGGTAGCTTGCCGTACATGGACAACCCTCGGCCAATAGACTGCCGCAGGACTTCCGGCTGATCAGTTACACACACTGGCAGCGTGGCCAGGACGCGCGGCCGTTGGCGCCCACTGGCAGCCGCAGACTCTCTGATTCGCGGCACGATGTGCTCTTTTACGGTCTTCGGTCCCACCCAGGCAAGGGTTGTACCGTCCGCTAACCGCCCGGCCACACCGAGGGCTTGTGGTCCCAAGGCCGCTACAAGCACGGGCACCGGGCGTTCTGGCGGTTGAAAGAATTGTCCCGTACAGCTCAAGAGCTCCCCGTCAAAGGTCACAGCGCCACTGTGCAGTAAGGGCATCAAAATGCTCAGATACTCACGTAGGTGACGAATGGGTTTTTCAAAAGCCAGACCCAGCTGAGCCATCATTGGTTCGTGAGACAGCCCGATGCCAAGGGTGAAGTTTCCACCCATGGCGTTGCTTGCAGTCAGGGCCTGCCCAGCCAACGTCATTGGATGACGAGGGAATGTGGGTACGATGGCCGTGCCCAGCTCAATATCCGGCACTTGTGCACCAACCATGGCCAGCGCCGTGATGGCATCGAAACCCCCAGTGGGGTGTTCTGCCAACCAATAGTGGCTAAAACCATCGGCCTTGGCCTGTCGCGCACTTTCTGTCACCGCTGCAATTGAGGCTTTTTGCACTAGCCCGGTTCCGTTGATGCCTAAATCCATTGATCCTCTCCCTTGATTTACCTAGACCCTTGCCTTCCTAAACACCTTTTGGGGTCACATGATTGCAGACACGATGCCCACAACTCGACAAAAAGCACCATAAATCCCTACCCGATGAGCGTGTCTAAGTAGATACTTGCATAGTGCAAGGTACATTTTGCTCGCCGGTTCTGGTACCTTTTTTCACAAAATAATAAGGACGCGCGAATGAGTTCTGGGGATATTTTTGACCACGAAACTTCCGTATTAGAAAGCGCATTGGCGCTGTCTGAATCCGAGAATGCTTCACAAGCGGATCATCAAAAGCTAACCAAGGAATACCAAAAGTTGCTGAAAACCACGCGACGCATTATCAAGCTGAGCGACAAAAGTGAAAAGCGACTGACCGAGTTGTCCCAAGAAGCCCAAGAAACTAATCGGCAGTTAGAGGGGCTTTCTACTCAGTTGTCCAAGTACCTATCACCCCAACTGTACCAGTCCATTTTTAGCGGCAACAAAGCCGTTGCTCGGGTTAGCTCGCGCAAAAAGTTAACGGTGTTTTTCGCAGACCTTTGTGGTTTCACTACCATCGCGGAAAATCTGGAGTCGGAAGACGTTACGGAAATATTAAATCTGTATTTGGGCACCATGACGGAAATCGCCCTGCGCTACGGTGCTACCGTCGACAAGTACATTGGCGACGCAATTATGCTCTTCTTTGGGGACCCCGATACCAAGGGGGTCAAGGAAGACGCCATAGCCTGCGTCAACATGGCCATGGAAATGCAGCGCACCCTAAAAGACATGCAGCATCATTGGCACCACCACGGTCTGCAGGAACCACTGGAAATGCGGATCGGAATTGCCACGGGCTTCGCTACTGTGGGTAATTTTGGCAGTGACCTGCGTTTAGAGTACACGGCCGTTGGCTCTGGCGTGAACACGGCTTCCCGCCTTGAGACAGCAGCAGATAACGGCGACATTCTTATGTCCTTCGATACCTACTCCTTAGTCAGCGATCGCATTCCCTGCCAGGAGGGAGAAACCATCCATGCCAAAGGACTCGGCATGGTGCGAACATTTCGCCCTGTCAGCGATGATGCCGATCTGTCATCCCGCCTGTCGCTGGAAATCGGCGACTCTATGGTAAATACGGATATCAGTCAGTTAACGCCAGCACAGCTGGAGGCCGCCCGAACATCTCTCGAGGAAGCTGTAGATAAGCTCAACTTGAAAATTAAAGAAGAATCGGCCCAGGAATCCCTGCTTTAAATCCCGGTTGCGGATACCGGGATAGCATCTAACAGCGCTGTCGATTCAGCGGCGCTGGGCTAGTTACGAGACGTAGCCTCGGTACACAAAGACCGGACCACTTTCCGTATCGGCAATTTCGAATTCGAAGCGCTGGACTCTACGCGCCATCTCAATAAAGCCCAGACCCGCGCCTTTTGATCCCTCAGGAGGACCACTGCGCAGCCGTTCTTTGTACATTTTGCGCAGTTCTTTAGCGTCTTTCATGCTCAGTTCTAGCAGCGTGCTTTCTAAGGCCGTGCGTTTGGTGGAATCGATGGCGTTCACCGCCTCAATCAGAAACCCATCGTCCTCTGTGACACTGATAGCAATGGTACCAACGCCCTCACCGGTATCCGCCCGCAGCGTCGCATAACGAATTATGTTTTGGGCTTGTTCGATGAAAACACCAAACACCCGCTTCGCTACGCCCTCATCAGAATCTGACTCCGACAATTGCTGGCGCACCGGATTAGAGATGGAGGTTAGCAGGTCCTCTGATAAGGGGCCGGAGTAGCAAAAGAGCGTCCGCCGAGTTTGCATGAACTTATGAAGCTCGAGAGTTTCGTCGTTGATCATGGATTTATCTCCAATGGATTCCGAGGCGATGAAGACCAGCTATGAACGCTAGTCACTAGGACTCGACGTCGTTTGGTACCTCGACTTCGACCAGTTCAAACTGGCAGGACTCTGCGTCTTCCGAAAAATCTTCACCAGCTTCGAGCATCGTGTCGTCGTCGGCTCGGTAGTTCCAATTGATCTTGACGGTCAAACCCGCTGCCGCTTTTTCTTCGAAAAATTCGAAAAAATCAAAAAAGAACTTCGCGGAGGAACTATTGAAGTAAAACAGCTCCAACTCCACTGTAAAGGAGCCCGTTTCTGGCACCATGGATCTAAGCGATTCCATCACTGGTGCTGAGAACTCTTGTATGTTCTCTGGATAGCACTCTCCCACCATACGGCAGACCGCTTCGTTGATTTCAATCAGCGGAGTCCGCTGGGTCGCTGCTTGTTCCATCATTACCCTTCCTCAGCCTCATTAACGACAATTTCATCATCCCCATTGATCGAGAATGCCAACAACGTCAGATCGTCCCGATACGGCGCACCGCCTCGGTAAAGATCCACATTGGTCATGATATTGCTCACCAAACCATCTGGAGTGGTCTGAGTAGCATTCTGTAGTGTCCGCAACACTCGGCGCCGCCCAAATGCGATAGGCCGATCCTCTGCGCTCATAACGTCGGTGATTCCGTCGGTCAGCATCACAAAGGCCCCTTCTGGGTTCTCGATGGAATGCGTGTTGAATTGAAATGCACCGCCGGATCGAGAGGAGCCAACCGACTTACGGTCCCCTTTGATCTCGGATGCACCACCGGCATTGACCCGGAATAACGATGACTTGGCGCCAGCAAACTCTAAGCGCCGCTCTTTTCTATGATAAATACAAACACCGCCGTCGAAGCCTTCATCAATTTTTTCGTTAGCGCTGTCTTGCTGGCTCAGAGTCTCCATAACCAAGGCATGAGCCTTCGTTAGGTAATCGCCAGCGTTTTGTATTTCGTGTTCATCAATGGCTCTTTCCAAGACCGAGCGAGCAATAATGGACAGGAACGCACCAGGAACACCATGACCGGTACAATCTACTACGGCGATATAGACTCGATCCGGCAGGCTATGGACAAAGTAAATATCTCCGCCCACTAAATCGCGAGGCCGCCAGTGCACCTTGAACGAGATGTCCCCCGGATACTGTTTAGGTAATAGGGCGTTCTGTAGCCGAGCTGCGTAGCGAATAGAACTGTCGATTTCGTCACGAGTACGAACCAACTCCTCGGTACGAGCATTGATTAGCGACGTCACCTCGTCAGACATACGCGAAAATGCGACCCCCATCAATTCAATGGAGGCCCGCTCCTTGGCTTGATCATCGCCGGTATCGACTTCATGACGCATATGCTCAATGTCGCTGAGCATCAATTCTTTAGCCCCACCCTCCAGTTCAGACGCTAACGTCTCCATCTTTTCAAACATCAGGTTATCGCGCTCGATACGTCTACGAGATCGCTCGACACGCTGCTCTTCTGCCTCGAGCAGTTTGACTCGGTATTGATCGATGGCACCAGAGAGGCGCCCGACTTCGTCGTTGTCTGACGCCAAAATGCGATTTCGCTCTGGCATCTCTGCCTTTAAGTCCCCTTCGGCCATGCCTCGCAGTACATCGATGGCTACCTTAATCTGGCCAAATGCGCCCCAGGTCAGTCCTAAGATCACGCCAATCACCAGCAGCACCACGACACCAAGACTCGCGTAGGTATTGAAAGATGTTTGCTGCTGTTGTTGGATGCTTGCGCTCTGATCTTTGAAGATCATCAAACTGATTTCTTTTGCTGTGGCCTGATAGCTCAGCGGGATGGAAGTGATCGAAACGCCCAAGTCCGGCACGATCTCACTGAACGTGGCGTCTGAGGATTCGTTCGAAAGAAGTTCCCCTTCCGCTACCAATTTACGCAGGTTCGAAACTCCGTACTCAGTTGAATCTGCCCCACCGTCGTCATAGTAGTCGTCTAGGCTGATGCTTTGACCATTTGAGCGTATCGCCAAACGCACCTCAAAGTCCTCACTGAACAGCTCTAGGTTGTCCACCAAGTTTTTGCCTACAACCACTAAGGCCACAGACTCTTCATCCGCATTGATCACACCAAAGGACAGAGAATCATTAATGGACAGTGGTTTCTCACCTGCAGTATCTGTAATTCGGACGATATTACGGGTTGGGCTTTGCAGCGCATCCCGCAGAAAACTGTCAAAGTTTAAAAAGAAATCTGGTCGAGCGTTCTTGCCGCAGGGGTCTGCGCCATGCAAAAACAAACCGGACAGACAGTACACTTGTCGGCCGGTTGTGGTGTACGCCATAACAAAGCTTATCTGCTCTAAGTCAATGGCTTCGGCAAACAACGTATCAAAGTAATCCACCGCCAGATCTGGGCGATCGGACTCCAGGGCTGTTACCAGCGGGTTCGCCTCACCACTGTCGTCAAAAGCGTTCTCATAGGGATCCCAGTAACGCACAATTTCCGGCGCACCTAACTCGGGGTCAAATTGCTCCACCGAGCGTTCGAACTGTGCATCCGATGCGGACAACCAAGCGGCGCTATAGGTTTGAGCTAAGGAATCCGACGTGAAGTTTTTAGCTGCGGAATTCAACGTCTGAGTAGACGCAAAGAAGATGGAGAGAAGAACAGCAAACCCAGTGATGAGCAGCGTGAGCAATTTGTTGCGTATAGACATAGTTATTTATAGTTCTTGTGTCATTTTTTGTTTTTGAACGCGGTTTCGGATTAGCCCTCTAAAACGTAAGCCACCGTCATCAAAACGTCTTTCACCTCTGTGGCCTTTCCATCTACCTCAACGGGCTTGAATTTCAGGGTTTCCATGTAACGCATAGCAGACCGATCGAACATTCGCCGGGGCTTTGATTCTACAATCACAGGGCTAATGGCATTGCCTTCGGCATCGACGGAAAACCGGACCACTACTGCACCGCTGACACCGTAGGACTTAGCGCGTCGCGGGAACTTTGGCGTTCCGCGAACAATCAGCTCCACATCGACCTCGCCCACGCCGGCCACCTGTCCTGAAAAGGTTTCAGCCCAGCTAGCGCTACCGACACTCAAGAGCGCAGCCAACACACAAGCGGAGAAGATTCTCGATATCATTTTTGTCTCTCTAAATTTGGGTGAGGAATTATTATTTTGGTCGGACAAACCTTTTTCTACGGCTCGCCCTGATTCGCCCAATGTTAACCATTAGTTAACACCCGCGTAAATACAAAAAGATTGGCTAATCGACTTCCTGAGATCAGGATGATCTGTCCGCGTGCTTGGACCTAAATAAGGAAATGAACCTGAATCGGTGGGCGAACAGCTGAGCGGTCGAGCAAACAAAAAACAAGAGCAGCTCAGACTTTTTGTTCGATCTGCCCCAAGGAACAAACGAAAACAGCGCCGAAGAGTAAGATCACCCACACCAAAAATAGCCAAATCAAAAAAGCCGGCAAGGCTGCTAGGGCGCCGTAAATGGCGTCATAGACAAAGTAACTGGAGAGCCACGCGAAGAGCGAAAAAGCGCACTTGAAAATAGCGGCAGTGACCATGCCCCCCAAGGCAGCGTTAGACCAACTCACCCGGGTGTTGGGCACTGTTTTAAACAACAAGCCAAAGACAAGAAATAGGCAAACAATTGGCATGTATTGCAAGACGTTAGCCGCCTCAACGAGGCTGTCCACATCCGATATCAAAGGCAATGACAGTATCAAGGTGGAAATCCACAAGCCCGTTAGGACCAACGACGGCCCAACCGTCAGCACACCAACCAGTAGCGCCACCCGCTTGCCGCCCCAGACTGGCGTCGGGACGCGCCATATCGCATTAAATTGCTTTTCGATGCTTAGAATCAGCATGAAGGCCGTTACCGCCAAACTGATCAAACCAAAAACCGTCAAGTTTTCTGCTCTTCCCGCAAATTCGCTGAGTTTCGCCTGTATTTGCGCCGAACTGTTGGGCACGAAGTTTTGAAAAATAAAACTCTCGACGTCGACGGCCAGAGAGGCGTATTGGGGTAAATAGGCCAGCCCAAGATAAATAACCGTCATCACCGGCACTAAGGCAAGCATGGAAGTAAACGTTAAGGAGCCCGCCATGGTGAGGCAATCTTGAGCGGCAAACCGGTCTGTGATCCAACGCAGTTGCCGCAGATAGCCTTTTAGCACGTCAGTCCAAACCATACTCGGTCTCCACACTCTTGCTCTTGTCCTTGCGCCTACCCTAGCGGCGTCATTGCCCTTTCCACCCAACCAATAGAGCCCAAACAACGCAGGATCAACCGCCGGACGCTAGGGTGCCTTGCCTGTGTTCAGGGGCAAGGATGGATCCGATGCCCACTCGGACATGGAACCATCGTATACCCCGACATTTGACTGTCCTAGCAACATGCAGGCAAAACCGTCCAAGGTTGCTGCGATACCGCCACCGCAATAGATCAGCGTTCTAGTGGCACTCAACATTTGTTGGGATTCCAAGATCTCCCTCAGTTCATCCGCCGGCAGAAAAAACTCATCTCGCAAAATATCGGCAAAGTACACGGACTTGCTGCCGGGAATATGCCCTCGGCGACCGTAAAAGAAGTCCCCGGTTCCCTCATACAAGGCCGGCGACAGCGCGTTAATTGTGCACACCGAATCAGCCATTCCCTTAGCCATTTCTTGTGTATCAACAAACAGTTCTGACAACGGGTTTGGTGTAAAGGAAGTAGCCGGATATCTAGCCTGCCCAGCTTGCGTGGCCCTGCCGGAGGCAATCCAGGCTCCCAAATTACCGTTGAGCACCCTGACGTTGGTGTGGCCTGCATAACGCAACAACCACCAGGCCCGGGTTGCCCACATCAAGTGGCTGGAGGAATACAGCACCACCAAGTTGTCGTTGCCGATACCATCAGCGCCAATGGCTTGAGCCAAGGCCTCAACACTGGGCAGGGTATTGTTAAAGCCGGACTGGGTGTTGGACCAGTCCTGGGTCAAATTAATGAAGCCGGCACCGGGAATATGTTCCTTGAGGTATCGCTCCCGCCCGGGCTCCGATCGATAGCCACCGTCGGTTGGGTGCAGCAAAACTGATGTATCAAAGACACGCAGAGACGGGTCGGCAAGCTGCTCGTCAAGTTCATCAACGCTAATCAGAAACTCTGGATGGGCATAGGACACTGCTTTTCTCCATATTCAAACAAACAGATCAGCAAGGGGCATAGGTCAATGCCCACCTACTATCGAAGGCTTGGTAGCACCACCATTGCACTATTCGTCAGGCGGCCAAACCCATGCCGATACCTTAAGCGTTTTCTTTTGCACATGAAAAGCGCTTCTTCCCGAGCAGGTGTTGTTCTACTCTTGGTTAGATTCGTATTACCCGAAAGGTCTGGGAGGAACCCTGTGGATACACACATAAAACTGGACGGCAACCGCACTGGGCCACTGAGCGGTATTCGCGTGGCTGATTTTTCCGCGATTTTTTCTGGACCCATCGCAGGGGCCATGTTGGCAGACCAAGGCGCCGATGTGATCAAGGTTGAAGCATTCACCGGCGATCTAATGCGCAAGGGCTACCCTCAAAGCGGTGGCATGGCCAGCGCCTTCACCAGCATGAATCGCAACAAACGGGGCATCAGCCTTAACCTGCAAACCGAGGCCGGCAAAGCCGCCGCCATCAAGTTAATTCAATCTGCGGACGTGGTGCTGGAGAATTTTCGCCCAGGCGTGATGGATCGCTTGGGCTTGGGTTACGACGTCTTTAAAGACGCTCAGCCGAAGCTAGTGTACGCGTCCATAAACGGCGTGGGCGCTACTGGCCCCTATGCTAACCGCCGAGTTTATGACGCGGTAATTCAGGCTGTATCTGGATTCACCGCTCTGCGGGTGGATGGCAAACCCGAAATGGTTAACAGCCTGATTTGCGATAAGGTCACCTCGCTAACCGCCGCGGAGGCCATTGTTGCAGCCCTGTTCAGCGCTGAACGCACCGGACAAGGTCAACGAGTGGACATTTCCATGTTGGATGCTGCCCTATCCTTTCTGTGGCCAGATACGATGAACAACTTCACGTTCATGGATGACGGCATTGAGCCAGTCGCGCCTTTGGATCATTCGGTATTCCTGCACGAAACGAAGGATGGTTGGATTGCCAGCATGCCAGTACAGGAGTCTGAATTCTTTGGCGTATTTAGAGCCTTGGAGTTGCCCGAACTCGTTGATGATGAGCGCTTTCAAAGCGCAGCCTCGCGCTTAGAGTATAGGCTGCAGCTACGCGAGTTAATGGACGAGGCTTACCCGAAATTCACCACCGACGAACTCTGCCAGCGCTTCGAAACCGAAGACGTACCCTACTCCAGACTCAACAGCCGGGAAGAGGTCCTGGAGGATCCGCAGGTTAACGCCATGGGTGCGCTGCTAACTTACCAACACCCAATCGCAGGCTTGGTGAGAACTCCGCGACCAGCAGCCCAATTCGCTCGAACACCGAGCAACCTCCATACCCATACCCCAACCCTCGGCGAGCACACTGACGAGATTTTGTTAGAGTTGGGCTACAGCCAAGCTGAGATCGAGGACATGGCCCTGTCCGGCGCTGTATTACGCCATTCCCCAAATCTGTAGGTTAGATCACAGCTTTTTCTCTCGATACCGGTAGACAATGCGGCTACCGGCACAGGTGTGTGTCGCTAATGTTCGAGTGCCGCTTTGAGACGATTACAGATAGTTCTTGGCTTCCTAGCACTTGGTGGGTTCATGTCTGAGCTTACCTATGCCGAGTCGAGCGCGTTTCCACAAAATCTGCCGAGCTTTGCTTGTGAGGTCAAACCCTTAACCCGGGAGGGCTTGAAAATAGCCAAGGCAAACCGCCAGCGCTTTGCCAAAGCCTGCTTGGCCTGTGTGGGAAACGAATGCGCGATGCGAATTTGGCCAGCAGGCTACGAGGAACGGGAGGCCTTGTGCCGCAACACCTATTGTTTACCAAAAAAAGTAAAACGCCTCGCCTTTGCAGAGGGCTACAACATGCGCTATCGCTACCGGTACGCCATTTCCGCAGAGGGCAAAGCCACATTGATGGACGGTGAATATCTCGAAGGCGAACCCAAGGGGGTGACCGGTAAAAAGACTCGAGAAACCCATTTGGCTATGCTCAATAAATTTCTTTCTCGGGCCGAGTACGAACCCGTCGTCCTCGACGGCGAGCCAAAAGCCTTGATCAATTTATCTGCTGAGTTGGAGATTGGTGCGAACTATCAGGAGTAGCCGCATGTCGGTGCCCCGGGGCACCCGGCTACTAGACAACACGCGCGCCTGCCGTTGCACTACCTCTGTAAAACTTCGAACC
>ERZ1047472.734-NODE-734-length-28145-cov-6.511499_pt1 | contig 28145 bp, 26 predicted proteins | sample MGYA00383095_ERZ1047472 | MGnify/ENA primary metagenome ERZ1047472 (study PRJEB29581, sample SAMEA5548365) | metagenome | biome: marine; feature: coastal; material: water | depth 1 m | study: Short-term variability in the microbial, nano- and picoplankton dynamics... | reverse complement strand
ATCTGCTGATATCCAAAGTGGGTTGAGTCAGTCTGCTTTTTCACCCTCGGGTCTTCACCTTCCTCGTGATCATTAATCACGGGTAGCTCCTGCTTTTTTTAAACGGTCTAGATATTCAGACCAGTTGACTTCATATTCTTTACCCAAAGACCATAGATAATCCCAAGAATAAATACCTGTGTCATGCCCATCAGTAAATGTTAGCTTTAAAGCATAGTGTCCGACGGCCTCAATATGCCTAATATTTACCTCCTTTTTGCCAATTTGCAATACCTCCTGGCCTGGACCGTGTCCACGCACTTCTGCGGAGGGGGAGTAGACCCGTAGATATTCGCACGATAATAAAAACTGGTCTTCGTTGTTAAAGGTAATCTCTAGCGACCGACTCTTTTGATGGTGCACAATATTCGTAGGAACTAACGAATCACTTCGTGATTTGGTATTCAATTTAACCTCTTTTGATGTAATACTTTTGCAACAACTTGCCCGTAATATAATTCGTTTGTTGATTTATTATAAAGAACAATTAAATGGCCAGCACTATTCTTGTCGTTGAGGATGAAACAGCTATCTCAGAGCTGATCGATATCACATTGATTCGAAATAATCATGTCACGATGTGTGCTGGCTCCGCAGAGGAAGCGATACAGTTAATCGACGAAGTACTGCCAGATCTTGCGCTAATTGACTGGATGTTGCCTGGAATATCAGGTGTCGAGCTGATTAAAAGGTTGAGATCAAACAAACGAACACAATTCATACCGATAATCATGTTAACAGCCAGAGCTGAGGAAAGCGATAAGGTTACAGGGCTCGACAAAGGAGCAGACGACTACATCACAAAACCATTTTCTCCAAAAGAGCTGACCGCGCGCATCAATGCACTATTGCGACGGCGCGCACCGCAGTTAACTGACGACGCAGTAGAATTTGACGGCCTTCGTATCGACCCAGTAACTCAGCAGTTATCGGTAAACAAAAACAATGTTACCGCAGGCCGATCAGAGTTTCGGTTGCTTCATTTTTTTATGACGCATACCGAACGAATTTATACTCGCGGCCAATTACTAGACCAAGTTTGGGGAGATCACGTTTTTATAGAAGAGCGTACTGTAGATGTCCATATTCGACGACTAAGGCAAATATTGGAAGACACTGGATATGACACTTATATTCAAACGGTAAGGGGAGCGGGGTATCGTTTTTCGAAACCCTAAGTTTTAACGTTTTGAATTTGTTACCATGCCATGGTCTACCCTATAAATAGGTACTTTTGCTTTTGAAACACTGGGGCACCGCTCTGCTAACACTCATACTGCCGGCGACAGTAGCTGCTGTGGTTGGTATGGTCTGGGGAACCACCATCGGGTTGATCACGCTGTGCTTTTGGCTAGTTCTAGCGCTTTGGTCGGAGCGGCAGAAACTATTTGTTTTTGATGAATGGCTCAACTCTCCTAAAGCCACCGCACTTCCAACGTTGACTTCTAGTTGGGATCGCGTGCTCAAAAGTTTTGTGAAGATTCAAAAACGCCAGCGCGCTACAGAAACAGAACTCAGTCGGGCTCTTGACCGATTTGAGCAGGCTGCCCGAGCTTTACCCGACGGAGTCATCGTTTTAAATAATGCAAATCAAATCGACTGGTGCAACACTAAGGCAGAGGAATACTTTAGATTAACACTTGCTCGTGACAGAGGCGTCAAAATTGACTATCTGCTGAGGCACCCCTCTTTTAGGACCTTTATTAAGGCCCTTAACCCAGAAGACACGCTAACTCTTAGGTTACCTAGATCCGGACTAGACCGTTTAATTTCCATACAAACAATACCTTTCGGTAACAAGCAAGCTCTTTTGCTCGCGCGAGACATCACGGAGAGGGAACAGTTGGAAATAACACGGCGGGATTTTGTTGCCAACATATCACATGAGCTTCGCACGCCCCTCACTGTAATTCAGGGTTTTCTCGAAACATTCGATGGTAACCCTGCGGAAAACCCTCAACTCTTATCACGGGGCGTCAAGTTAATGTCAGATCAAAGCCACCGAATGAACCGACTCATCACGGACTTGTTGGCATTATCACGGCTTGAGACATCAAACGCGCCGCCAGAGGAAGTTATTTATATGTCCAAATTAATTGATGATGTACGCACTGAAGGACAAGCCTTATCAACGAGTAATCATGAATTTGAAATCCAAGCATTACCGGACCTTAATATCTTAGGGGCTGAAGATGAGATTCGCAGCGCTGTATCGAATATTGTGAGTAATGCAGTACGCTACTCACCCGCCGGCGGCAAGATTTCTATCGTATGGTCTTTAATAAACGGCGAACCGGTTTTCTCATGCGAGGATCAAGGCGTGGGCATTCCGCTAGAGCATTTAGGACGCATCACGGAGAGGTTTTATCGAGTAGACAAAAGCCGGTCTCAAGAAACGGGAGGCACAGGCTTGGGTTTAGCCATCGTAAAGCATGTTCTGAATCGGCACGGCGCGACCTTGCGGATCGATAGTGAACCTCGCCGAGGCAGTAAGTTCACAATACATTTTTTAAACGAGAAAATAGCGCCACAAAAGAGTTTATTTAGCTAAACCTTGCTGTCTAAGCTTTCTTTAATAGCTTGACTAAAAATTTTCCAAAACCCAGCTTCGGGATGAAAAGGTTGTCCACCAGCCGACTCTCCCCATATTGGATTTGGGTAGTGCGGGTCACCTTCAAAGCGAGGAATAATATGCCAATGTAAATGTGGCACTACATTTCCAAATGAAGCAATATTGACTTTAATCGGATTTAATAATGTTCTCAGCGTTTTCTCCACTACATAAACTACATTCATAACTCGTACTCGATCTAATGACGACAAATCAGAAAACTCAGGCCAATGTTCTTGGGTGACGATACGACAAAATACGGGATAGGAATCGTCACCGACAGCAATCAGCCTACAAAATTCATCTTGCCAGATAACCGTCTCCTCACCCGGAACACATAACGAACAGCTTAAAGGAAGAACGCTCATAACAATTTTAATCTCTGATGGTCTTATTAGCTGGCACGTTTAATATAAGCATTAAGTAATCCCAGCCATTAAAACCCAATATCTAATTAATTTTCCTGTGGATAGACACAAAAGAGATAGTATGACACCGGTTCGTAACCACCCAGCCGTGATGCAGATAACATCTCCCAAAAACGGCACCCACGAGAATAACAGAGAAAATCCGCCCCATTTTTCTGTCCACAACAAGACCCTCTCGTTAGGCAGCCGAGTGCTAGGTATGAATCGACCTACAAAAAACGTTGTCACGCCACCCAATGTGTTTCCAGCCGTGGCGACCCATAAAATCGTGCTGTCTGGCGCTATTTTATTTATCAACATTGTTATGAACACGAGCTCAGAACTCCCGGGCAACACACTGGCTGATAAAAAACTTACTATAAATAAACCGACCAAGGATAAATCTTCCAATTGGAGCTCTCCTATTAATTTCTATATTTTATAGTTTTTATAATGAAACTTAAGGACAACTCAACGAATCGTAAACTAGATCAAATCAGGAGCTACTAAGGAAATTCGCTTATAATCTGTATTCAATTTAACAACAGAAAATTCATCGAAACATTCGTCCCCGGGCGATAAGCTTAAACATACCTTATAGGAGCACCCCTTGATTCGCACCCCGAAACAACTCGTTACCGTAGTCATACTTGCCTTTGTCGTGCCACTCGCGATTATTCTACTCGCTGTGCAATTCATCACAGGGGGCATTAAAGTTGACCCAAATGGCTCCGCAATGAGTGATAAAGCCGTCGCGGAAAGAATGGATGTTCTAAACAGCGGAACTCCTGCACAGATTGCTGACACCTCCTCAACGAAAAGTATTACAGTCGCATCTGATCCAGGAGAATCCCTCTACAATACTGTTTGCCAAGCGTGCCATTCTGCAGGTATCGCTGGCGCACCTAAGACTGGTGATAAAACAGCATGGTCCTCACGCATTGATCTAAGTAATGATGTCTTATACGCAAGCGTGATAAACGGAAAAAATATGATGCCTGCCCGAGGAGGCGCAACCGGCGCGACAGATGACGACATTCGCGAAGCAGTCGATTACATGTTGTCCAAAGTCAGATAGCATTAGCCTCACATGCTAATTTGATACATGGGCCTTGATTGAGCATGTCCACGTATGCCATTGGTGACGTTCAAGGATGTGCGAAAACGTTCTCGACACTCTTAGAAACCCTGCAGTTTAATCCCAGCAAGGATAGACTTTGGTTGGCTGGAGATCTTGTTAATCGAGGGCCGAATTCATTATCGGTCCTAACGTATATTTATGACAACCGAGCCGCTATCGATATAGTGCTTGGTAATCATGATTTGCATTTATTAGCCGTAGCCAGTGGAGCTGTTGAATCACGGCCTGACGACACCATTGACGATATTTTAAATGCCTCAGACAAAGAGAAACTCCTTCATTGGCTTCGTCAACAACCTCTTTTCCATAAAAAAGAAGGGTACGCAATGGTCCATGCAGGATTGTTACCTTCCTGGGATTTGAGCACTGTACAAAGGCTTTCTGCTGAGATCGAGACTATATTAAAAAGTGACTCTTACGCCGAGCTCTTCTTGAATATGAAGGGTAACGAACCCGCTCGCTGGAACGACAATCTTACAAGTTGGTCCCGATATCGATTCATCATCAACGCGCTCACCCGAATGAGATCCTGCATAACCGCTGACGAAATAGACCTTACCTATAAAGGTTTATACGAGAACATACCAAGAAACTCACATGCCTGGTTTGACCTTCCTATGAAAATGTCGCCCGAAATCACTTTAATTTTCGGTCACTGGTCCGCACTCGGACTGTATCAAAAGGCGAATGTAATCTGCTTAGATTCTGGATGTATTTGGGGTGGTCCGCTTACAGCTTATTGCTTGGAAACCCAACAAATCACACAAGTGGCTAATCAAGATATGTGACCTACCAATCAAGAGACTGACCAAAACTTTCCTTATATTTGGCCTCTATAAAACTCCGATCAAAGGTGTGGTTTTGCGGCCCTTTATTTGCGATCTTAATCGCCCCTAATAGTGATGCTAATCTACCCGTTGTCTCCCAATCGAATCCCGATTGAATTCCGTAAAGAAGGCCAGACCGATAGGAATCACCGCAACCCGTAGGGTCAACAATTTCATCTGCGGTCACTAAAGGAATGTCTATATGCCTACCACCTGTATAGATCGCCGACCCATCACCGCCTCGCGTGACAACCAATGCCTTCAAAGAGCCCGCAATATCAGAGAGCGTTTTACCAGTCTTCTCTTCAAGCATCTTTGCTTCATAGTCATTCATAGCAGCATAGTCTGCCAAATCAATAAACCTCAGTAATTCATCTCGATTAAACATCGGCAAACCTTGACCCGGATCAAAGACGAATGGAATTCCAGCTTCGGCGAATTCCTCTGAGTGTTGAATCATGCCATCCCGACCGTCAGGTGCGACTATACCCAAACTTATATTAGCGGCATCTGCAACATGGTTATTAGCTGAAAAGTTCATCGCTCCCGGGTGAAATGCAGTAATTTGGTTATCGTCCAGATCTGTTGTGATGAATGCTTGAGCGGTAAATGTATCGGGAATAACAGTTACGTGCCCTATTGACAGCCCCTTTTCTAACATGAGATCGGTATACGGCTTGTGATCTTGCCCGACAGTCGCCATGACTAGTGGGTTTCCACCAAGTAATTGTAATGTATGTGCAATATTCCCTGCGCAACCTCCAAACTCCCTCCGCATCTCCGGGACAAGAAATGCCACATTCAGAATGTGAACCTGATCGGGGAGGATATGATTTTTAAAACGGTCCTCAAAAAGCATAATTGAATCGTAAGCAATCGATCCACAAATTAAAGTATTCATTGACAATCCTTGATCAAAATAAGTGCGAATTACGACAATATTGTACGCGGTAAATTGCTGTTTGACTTCAAGTCTGGACTAACCGATGGTTCGCACGAAAATTCATTAACACTCCGAAACCTATTGAAATAGTAACCGCCGAAGAGCCTCCTAAAGAAATAAGAGGAAGAGGCACGCCGACAATAGGTAAAACGCCAATCACCATGCCTATGTTGACAAATGCATAAATAAAAAACGTTAATACAATCGACATTGCGGCTAAACGAGAGAAGTTGTTCGGCGCTTGAATTGCAATTGTGAGACTTCTCCAAATCAACAAGAAGTAAATTAAAAAAACAAGTAATACACCAATAAACCCAAATTCTTCCGCTAAAACGGCAAAAATAAAATCAGTCGTGCCCTCTGGCAAGAAATTCAGTTGAGACTGCGTTCCAGATAACCACCCTTTTCCCCAAAAACCACCTGAACCAATAGCGATAGTTGACTGAATAGTATGATATCCAGCACCCAGCGGGTCTGAGGAAGGGTTTAATAACGTAAGGATCCTCACTTGCTGATAAGGCTCAAGTACGGACCAAGCAAACGGCATAAGGAGCACCGTTAACGTAACGATAAAGCCAATAATACGTAAGGATACACCTGAAAAAAAAATTACAAATACTCCGGATGCGAGAACTAAAATAGCTGTTCCTAAATCTGGTTGTTTTAATATTAGGATCGTTGGTATCAGAAGTAAAAATATCGCAAATAAGTAATGACGAGGACGAAGAACTCTCTCGAACCGGTCAAAATACCAAGCAAGCGTTAATGGCAACGCGATTTTCATTAATTCCGAAGGCTGAACACGAATAACCTGAAGATCAAGCCAGCGTTGTGCACCTTTAGCTTGGTCACCCACCAACATCGTCAAGACCAACAAGATTAGTGCAAGGCAATACAACGGTAATGCTAGTCGGCTTAAATATCCGAACGGAATTTTAGCTACAGACCACATCACAATTAGTGCAAATATAAAATTTTTCGCCTGCGCACTAACCTTGGCAACATCGCCCTGCGACGAACTATAAAGGGCAAAAAGGCTAACAGCCATTAACAAGAGCACCAATATTAATAGTGGAAAGTCGAATCGTTTTGTTAATTCGTTCTTCAATCGCAAGGAAAAGGACATGGCTTATTAGTTTATTCCGACGGAGCGCCAAGTAACGTTGATTTGAAGTAAGCATCCAAAACTTTTCTTGCGATCGGTGCAGCAACGCTCCCGCCACCGCCGCCATTTTCTACAACGACCGCCAATGCGATAGAAGGATCTTCAGCCGGAGCGTATGCGACAAATAAAGCATGATCTTGTAACCGCTTCTGAATGGAATCCTCATCATACTCACCACCCCTCAGACTGAAAACTTGCGCAGTACCTGTTTTTCCAGCAATAGTGTAAGAAGCTCCAGCCCCGGCTCTAGCCGCCGTACCGCCGGCTCTCATGACACCTTCCATGGCTGTTCGCAATGTATCAAGATTTTTTGAAGATAAATTCAGCGGTCTAGAAGAGGTCGCGTTCGCTCGCGTTAAACCTTTTTGAGTACGTTCGACTGTTTCTTTCCGAAGTAAGGTCGGCCGCAACACAAACCCTCCGTTTGCAATGCTCGCCGTTGCGACCGCTAGTTGCAACGGGGTAACTAAATTATAACCCTGACCAATCCCTACAGATATCGTATCTCCAGGATACCAAGGCGCTTTAAACCGTTTCCTTTTCCAATCTCGAGAGGGCGCAATGCCAATCGACTCTGTTGGCAAATCGATGCCAGTTTTTTGGCCGAACCCAAAGAGAGTTAAATAAGTATGAATCTTATCTATCTCGAGCTCATGAGCTAACTTGTAGAAATAAGTGTCAACCGATTCGACAATTGCTTTATGAAGGTTTACTTGCCCATGCCCCTCTTTCTTCCAGTCTCTGAATTTATGTTTACTACCAGGGATCGAAAAGAAACCCGGATCCCACATTGACCAATCTGGGCTTCTAACGTTCTCTTCTAAACCAGCTAGAGCTAAAAACGGCTTAAGTGTTGAGCCAGGGGGATATACCCCGCTGCTGGCACGGTTAACTAACGGTCTGTCGGGTGAATTTCTTAGCTCACTCCAACTCGCTTGGTCAAACCCGAGCACGAATTTACTTGGGTCGTATCCTGGTTTCGACACGAAAGCCAAAATACTGCCATCGTTTGGATTCAGAGCAACAAGAGCACCGTTGTGATCACCAAGAGCCTCAAACGCCTGCCTCTGGAGTCCTATATCGATACTCAACGTTAAACTTTTTCCTGAAATTGCATTCTGCCGATCCAGGAGTCTGAGTTCTGTTCCTCTCGCGTCCACCTCAACATGACGCAGCCCTAATTGCCCCCTTAAAACCGACTCATAAAAAGCCTCTATACCTCGCTTACCTATCCAATCGGAATTCGTGTACCCAGCCCTTAGGCCTCTATCTTCCAAAACCCGGAGATCCGACTTGCTAATTCGCCTCACGTATCCCAGTAAATGCGAGGTCAATTCCCCATAAGGGTATTCTCTGTATAGTTGGGCGCTTAATTTAACATCTGGGAACCGATAAGCATTAGAGGTAAATAAGGCAATTTCTCCCTCCGTCAAATCATCACGAATAATTACATTTGAGAATCGACCCGTGTCTGCCATCGCAGCCCTTATACGGATTTTCTCTTCGTCAGTGATCGAAATTAATCTACTTAGGTTTGCCAAAATTAATTCTGGATTATCGACACCATACGGCAAAAATTCGAGCGCATACGATGAATAATTTCTTGCAAGAACGTTTCCGTTTCTGTCAAAAATCAAACCGCGGTTGGGTGCAATAGGCGAGACGTTAATACGATTTTCTTCTGCTTTAACCTGAAAATAATCTGTTTTAATGACCTGTAAATAGAATAATCTACACACTAAAAAAAAAGACATGATGACCATTGCTATGACAGTCCACCTCATGCGGAAAGCAAAATCATTCAGTCTATTTCTTGCAGTTCTATAGTTCGGTGTGGGCAAAGTTATTCTCTATTCCATTTACATCGAATCAATACGGCCAACCTACTTTACAACAACACGCGAATAATCCTTTTGAATTAAAAATCCCATAAGAGGCCAAATCAGCCCCCAAACACCTGCGGCTATAAGTCTTTCAGTAAAGAGTGGCATGCTCATATAGAGCGAAAGCAAACCGCTCAAAAGGAGCTCCACCAAGAAAAAAGTAATCATTACAAAAGTTATTTTATGCAATGGAGTGCTCATGCGAAATCGGTTATCAAACTGCATCGAGACCAACACCAGCAAAAGATATTTTAAAGAATGTAGTCCTACGATTTGTCCAGACAAAATATCAACGAAGCATCCCAAAACAAAGGCCGTACCCAGTTTAGGTCTCGCATCACCACCCACCATCGCCCAATAAAAAAGTACCAAACCCAACACGTCCGGAGAAATTATTAGAGATACCCCTGATAGTCCAAAAATCGATAAGATCATTCCAAAAGATATCGAAAAAAATATTTTTTTAGTTGTTATGTTGGTTCTGTAAACAGTCATGTTGGCTCGTTTCCCTTATGCTTACTTAGTGTTCAGGGGAGAAAACATCATCACTGACAAGGTCTGTCAAAATTAAAAAATCTCGCTCAGAATTTGGATCGGCCGAGGTTTTAACAATTATTCTTGAAAAACTAGATGCAATCTCCTTATTTACAGAAGTGACTTTACCCACGGGCACGCCAAACGGGTATTGATCACCTATTCCGGAGGTAATCAATACATCTCCCTCTTTAACGTCTACTGACTCAGGAACAAATTTAAGCTTTAGGAGACCATATTCACCACTGCCAAAGAGGACTGCTCTGAACCCGGTCCTGAGTACTTCCACGTGCACACTCGCGCGCTGATCAGAAATCAACCTCACCAATCCCGTATCTTCATTAATGCTCAAAATTTGTCCAGCAAGCCCGTCACCATTGACTACGTAGTCACCGGCACTTATGGGTGCGTTAACGTTAAATCGAACTTTCAACCACTGCTCGTAAGGTGAATCAGAGGCGTCGATTACGGTGGCAATAAACATCGAGGAATTGCTTTTTAACTTTAAGTTTAGAAGTTCCTCTAACTCTACCAAACGGTTTTCTAACGAACTCAATCTCTGTAGCTGCACATCGGTGACTAATTGCTTTTGCTTAAGCTCCTCATGCTTCTTCGCAATCTCTGCTTTCGAAGAAAAGTGAGCATACAATCCATCAGTGTAGGTTTTTATTGGTGAGAGTTTTTCGTTGATTAGGACGTCAAAATCTGACAACTTCTCTTTTATTGGGTTAAACGCTTGCTTTTTCGTATCCAAAACAATCAAAGTCAGAGCAAATGAAACATATACGAATAGCCGGAAAAAAAAAGAAAATTTAATCCCTTTAATGGTGCTAGTCGCTAGTGGCATATCCTAGTGCAGCAAGCCATGTGTCAAATTCGTTCTGCAATAACGAGGACATAACACCAAAAACTTACTCGCTCGAAAAGACGCCCGTGAAAGGGTCATCAAGCTTTTCGAGCGCCATACCCGAACCTCTCACGACACAAGTTAAAGGGTTATCACTAACCACTACAGGTAAACCCGTCTCTTCCATGAGCAAGCGATCTAAATCTCTTAAGAGTGCGCCGCCGCCAGTAAGGACCATTCCTCGCTCAGCAATATCACCGCCAAGCTCAGGCGGCGTTTGTTCAAGTGCGTTTTTCACAGCAGACACAATGCTATTCAAGGGGTCTGTTAAGGCCTCAAGAATCTCTGTACTAGTAATTTTAAAACTGCGCGGAATACCTTCGGCTAAATTCCGTCCTTTGACTTCTTTTTCACGAATTTCTCCGCCAGGAAAAGCTAAGCCGATGTCTTTTTTTAATTCTTCCGCCGTCGACTCACCAATTAACATTCCATAATTTCGACGAACATAATTAATAATAGATTCATCAAATTTATCCCCACCAGTTCTAACCGAGCCAGAATAAACTACTCCCCCTAAAGAGATAACACCCACCTCTGTCGTGCCGCCTCCAACATCTACAACCATCGAACCCATCGCCTCTTCAACTTCCATACCCGCACCAATCGCTGCCGCCATCGGTTCTTCGATCAATTCTACTTTTCGCGCTCCAGCGCCGTAAGCCGATTCCCGGATGGCTCGTCGCTCTACTTGAGTCGAGCCGCAGGGAACACAGATCACAATTCTTGGGCTTGGCGCAAAGAATCGCGTATCGTGTACCTTCTTGATGAAATGCCTAAGCATTTGCTCAGTCACGGTAAAATCGGCAATTACGCCGTCTTTCATCGGTCGTATCGCACGTATATTTCCTGGTGTCCTGCCAAGCATATTCTTCGCCTGACTGCCGACCGCGCGAATAGTCTTCGTGCCTCCGCCAAAAGACTCATGCCGAATTGCAACAACAGACGGCTCATCTAAAACGATCCCTCTACCACTGACAAAAATAAGTGTGTTAGCAGTCCCCAAATCAATGGCGATGTCATTTGAAAAAAAACGAGTAAACAATCCGAGCATAATGCACTCCCACGAGCGGGTTGGAATGGAGTAAAAAATCAATGATATATAATAACTCAATGCTTTATTTATGGCTAAAAACTTTTAACCAAAAATCCTCAATGAACCATAAACTGTGTTTCGGCGAGAGGCCACACTTTAAAACTCGTTATTCAGGCTAAAGATTAACTGATTTAATTCACCCAACTGGTCCAACATGCCACTCAACAAACAAGACGTCAAAAAAGCTGCTGACCTTGCTAGAATTGCGATTTCCGACGACGAGGCCGAAGCTGCCTTAGCCCCATTAAAGCAGGTCTTTACTCTGATTGAGCAAATGCAAACGCAGGATACAGATGGTGTGGAGCCTATGGCACACGCACAAGATATTTCTTCGCGGCTCAGAGAGGATATTGTTACAGAAACAAACAAACGTGAAGCACTTCAAGCCTCAGCGCCAGCAACCGAAAAAGGGCTTTTCCTTGTTCCTAAAGTAATTGATTAACGATGTTCGATAAAACAGTAAAGCAATTAGGTGACGCGCTGCGAAAAAAAGAATTTTCCAGTACTGAGTTAACGCAAGCTTACTTGGAGCGCAGCAAATCGATCAATTCCAAACTAAATGCATTTATTTCCTTTGATGAAGAACGCACACTTATGCAGGCAAGGGCTGCTGATAAAACTCTTGCCACTGAAAAAAGTACCGCGCTCACTGGAATACCTATCGCGCACAAAGACATTTGGTGTGCCAAAGACTGGGTCACAACCTGCGGGTCTAGAATGTTGGAAACGTTTCGGGCTCCTTACAACGCGCACATCATCAATCGGTTCAATGAGTATGGCGCGGTCATCCAAGGAAAAACGAATATGGATGAATTTGCGATGGGATCATCAAATGAAACCTCGTGGTTTGGTAATGTTAAAAATCCTTGGGACCTTACCCGCGTTCCTGGTGGCAGCTCTGGCGGTTCGGCTGCGGCTGTAGCTGCTGGCATGACCCCGGCCGCTACTGGCACCGATACCGGCGGCTCGATTCGACAGCCTGCGGCTCTTTGCGGCGTTTCCGGCCTTAAGCCCACCTATGGACTTGTGTCACGATACGGAATGATTGCGTTTGCATCCAGCCTCGACCAAGGCGGACCAATGGCGAAATCAGCTGAAGATCTCGCGATTTTACTTGAAGCCATGGTAGGTTTCGATCCGAATGACAGCACCAGCCTCGAGAGGCCTGCGGTGGACTACTCAAACTCGATCTCCGATTCCATCGCGGGCTTGAGAATCGGAATCCCAAAAGAATACTTTAGCGATCAAATAGCTCCAGACGTGCAAACTAGCATCGCACTCGCACTTACTGAGTATCAAAAACTCGGGGCAACGTTAGTCGATATCAGCCTGCCAACGAGCCCATTATCGGTGGCTGCCTACTACGTCATTGCGCCCGCGGAAGCTTCGAGTAATTTATCTCGCTTTGACGGGGTCCGCTACGGATATAGAGCACCAGAGTACAAAGACCTAACGGAGATGTATTCAAAGACTCGGGCCCAAGGTTTTGGAGCGGAAGTTCGAAGACGAATCCTTATTGGGACTTATGTACTCTCACATGGATACTATGATGCGTATTACATCAAAGCACAGAAAGTTCGTAGACTAATATCTGAAGATTTCGCGCGCGCCTTCAGTTCGTGTGATGTGATCATGTCCCCGACAACTCCCAGCACCGCTTTTAAACTCGGAGAAAAAGTATCGGATCCCGTGCAAATGTACCTTTCAGATACGTTTACCATTGCTGCTAATTTAGCTGGGTTGCCCGCAATGTCAATACCATGCGGTTTAGATAAGAACAATTTACCAGTCGGGCTGCAACTTATTGGCAACTACTTTGACGAAGCCCGCATGATTGCCGCCGCCCATCAGTATCAACTTGCGACTGATTGGCATCTTAAAAAGCCACCCTTAAGTATTGCGTGAAATTATGGAATGGGAAATAGTTATTGGAATTGAGACCCACGTTCAATTATCAACACGGTCAAAAATATTCTCCGGGGCCTCCACAGATTTCGGTGCATCAGCTAATACGCATGCTTGCGAAGTAGACTTAGCGCTACCTGGGGTGCTTCCCGTATTGAACCGAGAAGCCGTAGAAAAAGCCATTCGATTTGGTCTTTCCACGAAAGCTGTAATTAATCGGCGATCAATCTTTGCAAGAAAAAATTATTTTTATCCGGATCTTCCAAAAGGATATCAAATCAGTCAATTTGAAATACCTATTATTGAAGGTGGTTCTTTAACTTTTAACTTAGACGGCTCTGAAAAGACGATCAATCTAACACGCGCCCACCTAGAAGAAGACGCGGGAAAATCTCTTCATGAAGACTTTACCGACATGACTGGTATTGATCTAAACCGAGCAGGGACGCCACTGCTTGAAATTGTATCTGAGCCAGAAATGCGGTCGTCCAACGAAGCGGTGGAATACGCAAAAACACTGCACGCACTTGTTCGTTGGATCGGCATATGCGAAGGAAATATGCAAGAAGGTAACTTTAGATGTGATGCAAACGTCTCCGTACGAAGAAAAGGGCATCAAAAACTCGGCACCCGCCGAGAAATTAAGAATTTAAATTCCTTTAAATTTCTACAACAAGCGATTGAGTACGAAGCAAACTGGCAAATAAATCAGATTGAGGATGGATTATCCATAGTTCAAGCGACAGTACTTTTCGACCCAGACAATGGCGAGACAAGGTTGATGAGGACTAAAGAAGATGCTCACGACTACCGTTATTTTCCGGATCCTGACCTTCTTCCACTTGTTGTTAAGGATAGCTGGATAGAGGAAGTTCGCACCTCACTACCCGAACTGCCGAAATCTAAAGCCAGGCGCTACCAAGATGAATTCAACCTTAATGAATCAGACGCAATTTCCCTCGTATCTAGTCTAGAGGTTGCTACGTATTTTGAATCCACACTTAATGAATTTAACGAAGAAAAAGAGCAAGAAGCTTCAAAGCTAATCGCCAACTGGATAAATGGAGAAGTCGCTGCCTCGCTCAATAGAGAACAAAAAAACTTTTCCGAATGTCCTGTCTCCGCGGCTCGACTTGCGACACTTGTTAAGCGCATCCTCGATAAAACGTTGTCCTCCAAGTTGGCCCGACTAGTCTTTGAAGAACTTTGGAATAGTAACTCGTCGGTGGATGAAATTATCAAGGAAAAAGGGTTTACCCAATTGTCAGATTCTGGAGAAATTGAGTCTTTTGTCTCTCAAGTCATCGAGGCGCATCCTCAACAAGTTGATGACTTTAGAGCGGGGAAGGAAAAAGCGCTCAACTCATTAGTGGGCCAAGTTATGAAATTAACTAAAGGCAAAGCTGACCCCACGCAAGTAAACCAGATCTTACGATCAAAGCTAGGTTAACTTAGGAAGCGCCATATTTTTCTCGATACTGTCGTACTCGACTCAGGTCGTTAGCCATCTCTGTTCTAGTGGATAAAAAATCAACCAAGTCATCCAAACAAAATAAGTTAATAACTGGCACTTTAAATTCTCGTTCAATTTCCTGAATAGCAGACTCCGAGCCCATTCCTCGCTCTTGTCGGTCGAGAGAAACAACAATGCCGCATGGAGAACCTCCATAGGCCTCGATCACCTCGATAGACTCACGAACCGAAGTGCCAGCCGAAATAACATCGTCCACAATTAACACCTTCCCGGCCACCGGCGCTCCAATTGTTGATCCGCCTTCCCCGTGATTTTTGACCTCTTTGCGATTGAAAGCAAATGGTACATTTCTATCAAAACTTGATAACGCTATTGCAGTTGATGCTGCTAAAGTGATCCCTTTGTAAGCAGGACCATACAACATATCAAACTCAATACCCGCGTTCAAAATAGCTTGGGCATAGAAGCGGCCTAATTGTGATACCGAGTTTCCATCAATAAATAATCCGGTATTAAAAAAATAAGGGGACTGTCTCCCCGCCTTAGTTGTAAACTCTCCAAAGCGCAACACATTCGCGCTTAGTGTGAATTCGATAAACTCTACTTTTGAAAAAACCTGTGACGTCATGTTAAGAATTGTTTCATTAAATTTAAATGGTATACGCGCCGCTGTTCGAAAAGGGCTTCCCTCTTGGATTAAGCAATCAAACGCAGATGTTGTTTGTCTGCAAGAGCTAAAAGCCCAAGAAAAAGATATCGATAACGACACCAGAAACATTGCTGATTACAGTAGTTATTTCCATTGTGCTCAGCGACCTGGTTACAGCGGTGTTGGTATCTATTCTAAACGAGAGCCCGATGACGTGATTGAAGGGTTAGGATTTGAGGATATTGACGCGGAAGGACGATACATTGAAGCTCGCTTCAACAATCTCTCAGTTGTCTCTGTTTATGTTCCATCTGGAACCAGCTCAGAAGAGCGCCTAGCTTTTAAATTCAGGTTTATGGAGCGCTTTATAGCGCCGCTTAACGCACTCATGCATAGCGGGAGGGAAGTTGTTATTTGCGGTGACTGGAATACCGCTCATAAAGAAATTGATCTCAAGAATTGGAAAGGAAATAAAAAAAATTCAGGCTTCCTCCCTGAGGAGCGCGAGTGGCTCAATGGAGTTATCGATACACTCGGATATGTTGATGTGTTCAGAAAATTAAATATAAAGCCAGATCAATATACCTGGTGGTCAAATCGCGGACAAGCTTGGGCGAATAATGTCGGCTGGCGAATTGATTACCAACTTTGCACCCCTGGAATTGCCAATACAGCTAAACGTGAAAAAATCTATACGTCGAAACGATTCAGCGATCATGCTCCGCTAACCATAGATTATGACTTCAAGCTTTGACACTCCAGAAATATTTGAATAAATCAAGGGTGAGTAAATATGCGCCTCAATTCATTTCTACTGATTTATACGCAACCTAACGTAATACGAATTCTTTTTCTGGGATTCTCGGCCGGACTACCATTGCTTTTAGTGTTCGGAACGCTATCGTTTTGGCTACGAGAAGCAGGGCTCGAGCTCTCAACCATAGGATTTTTTTCTTGGATAGGATTGGTGTACGCGTTTAAATGGATATGGTCTCCTTTAGTTGACCAAATGCCTATCCCTCTTATGACGCGAATACTTGGTAGGCGAAGGGCATGGCTTTTGATCTCTCAAATCACGATAATCATTGGCCTTATCGGAATCGCAATGACAGATCCCGCAGAAAATGTGTCTCCGATAATTGGATTCGCACTTCTAACAGCTTTTGCCTCAGCCACTCAAGATATCGCGCTGGATGCGTTTCGCATAGAGTCAGGCGAAATCGAGGAACAGGGAGCTATGGCGGCGACGTACCAGATGGGATACAGAATCGCAATGATTACGTCATCAGCAGGCGCGTTACTACTCGCATCATGGTTTGACTATACAGAACACACATATGAATCAACGCCGTGGATGTACGCTTACATTATTATGGCTGCTTTCATGCTAGTTGGAATTACGACTACACTTATTTCCCCGGAACCTATAGCCGACAAAAACCTATCAAAAACACCAATCGCTGGCAGCACGATCCAGCGACTCATCGGTTGGACTAAGAGCGCGGCCATAATGCCGTTTTTAGATTTCATTTACCGTTACCGATTACAAGCCATTTTATTACTAGCAATGATTAGCCTTTACCGTATCTCTGATATTGTCATGGGGGTCATGTCCAATCCGTTTTACTTAGATATGGGTTTTTCTAAGAACGAAATCGCTACAGTTTCTAAGATATTCGGCGTCATTATGACTATTTTGGGCGCACTGATTGGTGGGGCTTTTATTAAGCATCTAGGTATTTTCAAAGTGCTCTTCGTAGGCGCCGCCTTAAGCAGCTTGACTAACTTGTTATTTGCCTGGCTTGCCAGCAATGAGCCTTCCATTTTCGCTCTTACGATTACTGTTAGTGCTGATAACTTCAGCGCCGGCCTGGCAAGCGCCGCCTTTATCGCCTATCTCTCAAGCCTCACCAATATTCAATACTCTGCCACCCAATATGCGCTATTTAGCTCGCTTATGTTTTTATTTCCAAAATCCCTCGCAGGTTGGTCTGGTGTTTTTGTCGAACAGTGGGGCTATATCAATTTTTTTTACACAACCGCGCTTATCGGGATACCCAGTTTGATATTAGTTTGGTTCGCGAGCAAGGTCTCACTTCCTAACAGAAACTAATAAAATATCAGGGGTTTACTTAGCAACCTTATTAAAACGATAAATTGCCAACGCACCTAACAAGTTAGGAAAGACGCCAACCATATTACCAGCCTCATTAATTACGATCCGTTCAAGTATAGATATACCATGCGTCTTACAATATTCTTCAAAATCCTTGATCGTCAACACATGTACATTTGGCGTGTCATACCACTGGTAAGGTAATTCCTTAGATGTTGGCGTCTCACCAAAAAAAATTTGTAACCGATGCCGCCATAATCCAAAATTTGGAAAAGTTACGATCACTTGTTTACCAACGCGAAGCATCTCCTCAATAATCGTTTCAGTTTCATGGACAGCTTGCAACGTCAACGAAAGAATCACATAATCAAACGCGTCAGTAGCAAAACCTGACAGACCTTGTTCCAGGTCTGCTTGGATTACATTGATACCATTACTCAAGCTCGCTAAAACTTTCTTATCGTCCCGCTCCACTCCGTAGCCTGAAATATTTCGCGTATCGCTTAAATGACTCAGAAGTGAGCCGTCACCACACCCCAGGTCCAGAACGGTTGCCTCATCACTCACAAGCGCAGTGATAATTTCATAATCCTGCCGCTTTATCACCTGGTCAGCAAACACTGTTACTATCCCTCCAAATTCGAGTAAAGTACGCACGAACTAAGTTATGGTAAACCGGCTCATCCATTAAAAATGCATCGTGGCCGTGCGGTGAATCAATTTCCGCGTAAGAGACATCTAATTTATTTGCCACAAGCGCCTCAACGATTTCACGAGATCGACTCGGAGAAAAACGCCAATCAGACGTAAAGGAAATAATTAGATAATTCGATTCCGACTGTGTAAGCGTCGCCGAGAGATTTCCGGCGTTTTTCGCCGCCGGATCAAAATAATCTAAAGCTTTAGTAATTCGCAAGTAAGTATTAGCATCAAACGTTTCTGCAAATTTATCTCCTTGATACCTTAAATACGATTCGATCTGAAAATCAGTGTCAAAATTAAACTGCAGTGCGTCCTCACGAAGAGCTCTGCCAAATTTTAAATCCATTGAATCATCAGACAGATAAGTAATATGACCGATCATTCTGGCAATCTTTAGCCCTCTACGTGGGACAGCCTTTTGTTGATAATAATCACCACCATAAAATTCTTGATCTAAAGTTATCGCTTGTCTCGCCACCTCGTTAAAAGCAATATTTTGTGCTGATAATCGAGGCGCCGCAGCAATCACGACAGCATTTTTAAGCCTCTTAGGCTGATCAATTGTCCATTGCAAGGCCTGCATGCCGCCGAGGCTTCCACCCATTACTGCAGCAAAAACCTCAATTTTAAGCCTCGTGGCAAGTCGTGCCTGAGCCTCAACCCAATCCTCAACAGTGACCATGGGAAAGGAGCTGCCCCAAGGCTCATTTGTCGCGGGGTTTATTGAAGAAGGCCCTGTTGAACCGTGACAACCTCCGATATTGTTAACTCCAATTACAAAAAAGTGGTCGGTATCGAGCGGCTTCCCTGGACCGATGAGGTTATCCCACCAACCGAGGGTTTTCTCATCTCCATCATACGTTCCGGCAACATGATGTGAGGCGTTGAGCGCATGGCATACCAACACAGCGTTGCTTTTATCTTCATTTAGCGAGCCGTATGTCTCATAGGTCAATTGATAGTCCGTGAGCGTCTCCCCACTTTTAAGTAGCAACGGCTCATCGAACATCATATTTTGCGGCTTAACATCGCCAATCGAGGATGTCATTTCATACTCCGTCATAGAAATAAACACGTCCAGAAGACAAAATCGAATTCACTACAAACGTCATAACCTAACTTCCTTCCCGCGAAAGGCGAACCAAAATTCTCGTCGCAGCCTCAGATGCCATATCAGAAATTAATGCGTCCTCTTCATTCGATTTCGCCGCGATTTCTAAATCGCTATGTGTGATCTTTCGGCGCAAGACTAACTGACTCTCGATATCCATCGAGGCATCGTTTGGAGAGTAAAATTTATAACGTACCGTATAAATCAATTCGTACTCGTCAACACTACCCGCGTTCGATAACACGGAAACTTCTCGCATGGAATTTTCACCCAAAACAGTAACGACTATTGCGGCCAAGTTCACCTGATCAACAAGGTCGACGTTTGACTTCCTACTGATCTTCTTTTTTAAAGCTCTACCAACCTGGGAATTCATATCTGTTTGCAGATAAACAGTTTCGTAAGGAATCTCCCAGCCTCCCTTAAGCTTAAACCCGCACCCGGAGAGAAAGGCAACAATCAGCAGAAATAGTAAAAATTTTGTTTTCATTACAACAAATAATCCCAAGATTCCTTAAATTAAATAACGATATTGACTAACCGGCCAGGCACCACCACAAATTTCTTAATCGGCTGACTTTGAACGTAATTTTGAATCGACTCTTCAGTGATGGCTATCTGTTGAATTTCCTCTCTTGAGGCGCCTACGGAGACTTTAATCTTCCCTCTCAACTTCCCATTTACTTGTACTACTAGCTCCACCGAATCTTGAGTGAGGGCTTCCTCGTCGACGCATGGCCATGACGCATATTGTAACTCTCCACTAAATTTTAACTCGCTCCATAAACGCTCAGTAACGTGCGGAACGATCGGAAATAATATTCTCAACAAAATACCCATTCCTTCAGCGCGCAAGCTCGACTTCAAATCTGTCGCAATACCCTGATCTTCAATACGGTCAAGCGTGTTGAGCATTTTCATGCCCGCCGATGCTACGGTGTTAAATTGTTTCCTTTCGTAGTCAAAATTTGCCTGCTTTAATAACAAATGTAAATCTCGGCGTATCTCTTTCCCGTCTCCTGACTCAACTCGCAACTCAGCCAACGTTACGCCGTCAATTATGGAATCTTTAAATTGATAGCAATATCGCCATAATCGTTTGAGGAAACGATAAGCCCCCTCAACTCCGTCGTCATTCCAAGCCAAAGTATCTTCTGGAGGAGACGTAAACATCATAAAGAACCGAGCAGTATCGGCGCCATAACGCGTAATAAGCGACTGGGGATCGACGCCATTATTTTTTGACTTTGACATCGTTCGAATACCACCTGCATCGACTTCCTGACCATCGCTAATCAGTCGCTGTCCTATTCTTTTCCCATTATCATCAAACGTTAACTCTACATCCTGCGGGTTAAAATAAACGGTTCGGCCAGCGTCTTCCGTTCTTGAAAATATCTCATTTAAAACCATTCCTTGCGTGAGTAAATTTGAAAATGGCTCACTGATCTGCGTAACGTTAAGGTCGCGCATAACCTTAGTCCAAAATCGAGAATATAGTAAATGTAGAATCGCATGCTCAATCCCTCCGATATACTGATCGACCGGAAGCCAATAATTTGCCCGGTCATCGACCATCCGCTCATCAGAATCCGCGCTGGCAAAACGTAAAAAATACCAAGAAGAATCTACAAAGGTATCCATTGTGTCGGTTTCCCGCCTAGCCTCCTCACCACAAACAGGACATTCGCAATTTAAAAAATCTGGGCGCTTATTTAAGGGATTTCCTGATCCGTCAGGGACACAATCTTCCGGCAAAATAACAGGCAAATCCTTCTCTGGGACCGGTACGTCGCCACAAGCCGGACAATGGATGATCGGTATTGGTGTTCCCCAATATCTCTGCCTTGATATCCCCCAATCTCTTAGCCGCCACTGCGTGTGTTTTCCTCCTAAATTTTTCTCCGACAAATCCCTGGTAATCGCTTCTAGCGAATCATGAAATTGCATGTCATCGTAACTACCCGAATTAATACATGTTCCTTTTTCGACATACCAATCTTCCCAAGCTGTCTCCAAGTAGTCTCTACCTGGAACCTGTATGACTTGCTGGATATCGATTCCATATTTCTTAGCAAATTGAAAATCTCGTTCATCGTGAGCCGGCACGCCCATTACCGCACCCTCTCCATAAGTCATTAAGACATAATTTCCAACCCACACTTCAACCTGTCTGCCATCTATTGGGTGCGTGACAAACACACCCGTAGGCACGCCTTTTTTCTCCAAAGCGGCGACGTCGGCCTCCATCGTACTGCCCCGCTTACATTCCTCGATGAATGCTGCGACCTCAGGGTTAGACTTAGCGACGTACTCGGCAATTCTATGTTCCGCAGCGACCGCACAAAAAGTTACGCCCATAATCGTATCGACCCGAGTTGTGAAAACTTTCAGTGTTTGCTCTTCACCTTCTAAGGTGTACGGAAACGATACATTGGCTCCTTCACTGAGACCGATCCAATTCGCCTGCATCGTTTTGACTCGATCCGGCCATCCTGGCAATTCCTTCAGGGCCTCTAAAAGTTCTGGCGCATAATCAGTTATGCGCATGTAATACATCGGGATCTCTCGTTTCTCAACAACAGCACCGGTTCTCCAGCCTTTACCATCGATTACTTGCTCATTAGCTAGTACCGTCTGGTCTACGGGATCCCAATTAACCGACCCTGTTTTCCGGTACACGAGGCCTTTTTCAAGCATCTTAGTGAATAACCATTGGTTCCAACGGTAATATGTCGGGTCACAAGTTGCTAGTTCGCGGCTCCAATCAATAGCAAACCCCAAAGATTGCAGTTGCTGTTTCATGTAAGCGATATTGTCTCGAGTCCACGCAGAGGGCGACACGCCATTAGCCATAGCTGCATTTTCTGCTGGCAATCCAAATGCGTCCCAACCCATCGGTTGCAGAACGTTGTAACCATTCATGCGTTGATGTCGGGTAAGAACATCACCTATGGTGTAATTCCTAACATGGCCCATATGCAACTTACCTGAAGGGTAAGGAAACATGGACAGGCAGTAATATTTCGGCTTAGTCTGATCTTCTGAAGCCTTAAAAGACTGACGCTTATTCCAGCCGTTCTGAACCTCTTCCTCTATCAATGCGGGGTGATATTGACTTTCCATGGGTAACCAATGTTGTAAACTAATGTCCAATTATAACTTTTGGTCTGCATTGATGATGCGTAATATTAAAGATCTGCACAAATTTAAGTCGACATGAACAAAATTCACTTCTTGATTAAACAATGAATATACGAATTTAATGTCCCGAGCACACCCAATTGTTGCTGTTACAGGCGCGTCTGGTGCTGGTACCACGAGCGTCCAAAAGACCTTTAAATCTATTTGCGCCCAGGAAAAATACCACGCATGTTTTGTTGAGGGCGACAGCTTCCATAAATATGATCGCGACGCAATGCGACAACTGATAGATGCCTGGGAGCGAACTGCCGGACGGAGTATCAGCCATTTCGGGCCAGAGGCGAATCTCCTTAATGAATTAGAAACCTTATTTTCGAATTACGGAATGAACGGAACTGGTCAAACTAGACAATACTTACACAATGATGAATCAGCTCGGACCCATGGGCAGAAAGTAGGTACATTCACGGAATGGACAGCCGTAGATAAATCCGACCTTTTGATTTACGAAGGCCTACATGGTGGCATCATTACCGACGAGGTCAATGTTGCGCAACACGTTGATTTACTGATTGGGATTACGCCAACTATTAACTTGGAATGGATTCAAAAGCTGCATAGAGATCAAAGGGATAGGGGCCATACCGTTGACGACGTTACCCAAACAATACTTCGACGGATGCCAGATTACATAGAATATATCGTTCCACAATTTTCTCGAACCCATATTAACTTCCAAAGGGTCCCAACCGTTGACACATCAAATCCATTTTCAAATACAGGCATCCCTAGCGCCGGTGAAAGCTTAATTGTCGTAAGATTCAATGATCCTAATCAGCAAGAAATTGACGATATCATTAATGGCATTGGGGGCTCATTTCAGACTAAAGATGATTGTATTGTTGTTCCCGGACAGTCCTTCGAGCAAACCTTGGCGTTAGTGATCACGCCCAGGCTTAATAAACTCATCTTAAATAGTCAACTAGATTAATCTAGCGACCGATCAAACTTTTTTTCAAAATCTTATCGAATGTCAGAATTACTCAAAGGACTTAACCCGCCACAGTTGGAAGCGGCAACCCACACAAGCTCGTCTGTATTAGTGTTAGCTGGAGCTGGCTCAGGAAAAACAAAAGTTTTAACCACTCGCATTGCTTGGCTAATTCAAACCGGCCAAATCAATGCGTTCGAGCTATTAGCAGTGACATTTACGAATAAGGCTGCGAAAGAAATGCTCCTTCGCATCACTACAATCCTGCCCATTAATTCACGCGGCATGTGGGTAGGTACTTTTCACGGCCTATGCAACCGACTTCTTAGAACGCATTACAAAGAAGCGAACCTCCCCCAAACTTTTCAAATACTTGATTCGTCTGACCAACTATCACTGATAAAAAGGATCATGAAAAGTCAATCGATTGATGAGGTGCGATATCCGTTTAGACAAGCACAGTACTTCATTAACTCTCACAAAGAAGAAGGTTTGCGACCAGAAAAAGTGGAGCTTATTGATGATTTTAGTCGAACTTTTTTAGAGGTTTACCTCGAATACGATCGCGCTTGTAGAAACGAAGGCGTAGTCGACTTCGCAGAATTGCTACTGCGGTCTTACGAACTTTTACTAAAAAATGAGCGATTGCTTAAGCATTATCAACAACGATTTAAACACGTACTCGTGGACGAGTTCCAAGATACCAATAAACTGCAGTATGCCTGGCTCAAGCTGATAGCAAATCAAGGGGCATGCGTCATGGCCGTAGGCGACGACGATCAATCAATTTACGCTTTTCGCGGAGCGCACTCCGGAAATATGCTCAATTTCGAGACGGACTTTGCTGTCGATAAAGTAGTAAAGCTCGAGCAAAATTACCGCTCACTCGGAAATATACTTGATGGCGCAAATGCTCTGATTAAAAATAATGATGGTCGACTTGGGAAAAACCTTTGGACAGACCAAGGTGAAGGAGAGCCGATACGAGTCTACAGAGCGATGACAGACGGCGAAGAGGCATCGTTTATTATCGAAGAAATACAGGCGCTCAAAAACGCTGGTGCTGAACTTAAGAATATTGCCCTGCTCTACAGATCAAACGCACAGTCTCGGGTGCTCGAACACAACTTGTTTAGATCGGGACTACCATACAAAGTATACGGCGGCTTGAGGTTCTTCGAGAGGCAAGAGGTGAAACACGCCTTAGCGTATCTAAGATTGATTGCCAACGACAACGATGACGGGGCGCTTTTAAGGATCATCAATTTCCCGACACGTGGTATAGGAAATCGGACGATCGAGCAAATTCGGGATTCAGCTGAGCTGAGCGGGGCCTCCTTATGGCAAGCTGCATGTGCCGCACGTTTATCTGGTCGAGCAAAAAGCGCCGTTTCGAACTTCGTGACACTAATAGAAAAGATTAAAACTGATACTCACGGTTTTCTGCTTCCAGACCTCATTGAGCACGTAGTTGATAAAAGCGGTCTGACAGAACATTATCAAAAAGACCGAGAAGGCCAAGATCGTATTGAGAACCTAAACGAGCTCATAACCGCTGCATCCGTATTTGTTTCAGAACGGACAAGCTCAGCTTACGTGGAAGAACCATACCCCGATGCTGATGGAAGCGATTCAAACATAGCTGAAATTGACCCTTTAATCGAGTTTCTCGCACACGCGTCACTTGAGGCCGGCGATAACCAAGCTAACGCAGGTGAGGATGCACTTCAATTAATGACTGTACATTCGGCAAAAGGTCTAGAATTTCATAGCGTATTTATTAGCGGCTTAGAGGAAGGCCTATTCCCGCATGAGAACAGCATCAACGAACACGGCGGGCTAGAGGAAGAGCGACGGCTGATGTATGTCGCTATGACACGAGCGATGCGTCGACTTTACCTGTCACACTCTCAGATGAGGATGTTACATGGTCAGACTAGATACAATATCGAGTCTCGATTCATTGATGAAATCCCAGAGAATTTGCTAAAAAAAATAAACCATGTAGAGCCGTCAGTAAATAATTCTTTTTCAACTAGTTACGCCGGATCTCAAAAAACACAAAATACTGTTAGTGGATTCCGAATAGGGCAGCAGGTAACCCATGCGAAATTTGGTCCTGGCGTTATTGTTCAGGCTGAGGGTCAAGGTGCCGATGCCAGACTTGAAGTTAATTTTAGGGAAGTAGGTCGAAAATGGCTCGCCCTTGAATATGCGAAACTATCGAGCACCTAAGCACGAGAGACTTTCAACTAGGAAAGACTTGTCGCTGCTTCCTATGCATCCTTAAAATTTGCTTAAAAACCGCAGGATTGTGTGCATGAGTTAATTCGCCTGGTCGGGGCAAATGAAAATCATATAAACGAGAAACCCAAAATCTCAGTGCCCCAGCCCGCAACATATCCGGCCAGGCAGCTTTTTCCGAATTCGTGAATTCTCGAACACTCCTGTATCCGGCAAGCAGCAAATGCAATCTGTCGCTATCTAAGCTCCCGTCAAGATTAGTACACCAATCATTAGCTGTTATGGCCACATCGTAGACCCATGCGTCTACGCAAGCGAAATAAAAATCAATAAAGCCGCCGACTCGCGGCCCGTCAAACAACACGTTATCTTTGAATAGATCAGCATGTATCGGGCCGCTTGGAAGCGCGTGGCTTCCGAACTCGGCTTGATGCTCTATCTCGGAGCGTAACAACTCCGCGTCATCATCACCCAAAAACCGATAAACCTCGTTCGCAGTCTCGGTCCACCAGGACCTAGCTCTTAAATTATTTAACTTACTGCTAAAAGTTTGTCCGGCCAAATGCATATTTGCGAGCTGCTCTCCGACCAAACGAATATGCGTACCGATCGGTGTTGTCGTGGGAGAACCTGGTATACAGCTAACAATTGCGGCAGGCTTTCCATTTAGCTCACCTAAAAATTGATTATCTAATTTTTTAATTGGCGTGGGCACAGGAACACCGTGACTACTTAGATGCGCCATTAAATTTAAATAAAAAGGCAACTCTGCCGCCGTTAGCTTTTCGAATAAAGTGAGTACGTAGGTCCCAGCATCGGTATCCAGGAAGTAATTAGTATTCTCAATGCCAGATTGGATTCCACGCAAATTAGCGACCTTACCAATCGAATAATATTGCCGGAGCCACTGAGACGCCTCTTTTATGCTTACCTTAGTGAATACTGACATGATCTAACTCGCCACCATATCGACAAGAACATTAATTAAAGAAGGCTATCTTACCGAAATTATCGATCGAGCAACTCTGACATAATGTAGCGTGCTCAACTCATCTCCGCTGACAACAAATTAAAATGAAAAAACTACTGTTAATAGACGGCTCCTCTTACCTTTATAGGGCTTTTCACGCGCTTCCCGATTTTCGAAATAAAGCAGATGAACCAACCGGCGCTATTTACGGTGTAATCAATATGCTTAAAAGAGCTAAGAGCGAGGTCAATCCAGATTATATTGCTTGTATTTTTGACGCTAAAGGAAAGACATTTCGTGATGAACTGTACTCAAAATACAAAGCAAACCGTCCCAGTATGCCAACCGAACTAAGAGTACAGATTGAACCTCTTTATGACTGCATTAAAGCTATGGGTATCCCCCTCCTGGTGGTGCCTAATGTGGAAGCAGACGATGTCATTGCAACCCTAACTCAAATGGGACTGGAAAAAAATCTTGAAACTCTCATCTCCACAGGCGACAAAGATATTGCGCAACTGATCAAGCCGGGCGTCACAATCGTAAATACGATGTCCGGAGAGGTCCTTGACGAGGAAGGGGTAAAAGCCAAGTTTGGTGTTCCTCCTGACAAAATGATCGATTTCCAAAGCTTAGTGGGGGACTCAGTGGATAACGTCCCAGGCGTTAGTAAAGTTGGTCCAAAAACTGCTGTTAAATGGCTAAACGAGTACGGAAGCCTAGACTCAATAATAGAAAATGCCGATAAATTTGGAGGTAAAGTCGGAGAAAATCTGAGAGAAGCAATTGATTGGTTACCAACCACCCGATCACTCGTCACTTTAAAACGAGATCTTGATCTAGACGTTAGTTTAGATGCATTGGTCTACAAAGAGACTGACAAAGACTCGCTTGCAGTCTTATTTGAAAAACTTAACTTTAGAACATGGCTAACCGAACTTCATGGGCCAACGACAACAACCGCAAACGAAGAAAAAGTTTCAACGCCAAAAAATACCGTTCCGCGCGAATACGAGCTCATCACCACCATCAGCGCGCTTGACGCTTGGATTGAACAAATAACTGACGCCGAGCTCACGGCCATTGATACGGAAACTACAGGCCTCAACACTATGCAAGCGAGATTAGTAGGTATATCGCTCGCCACGGAACCAGGCAAAGCCTGTTACATACCACTGGGACATAACTACGTTGATTGCCCAAAACAGCTAGACCTAGATCTAACCCTCGGTAAACTAAAGCCTTGGCTTGAAAATAAGGAATGTAAGAAACTCGGACAAAACATTAAA
>ERZ1047472.732-NODE-732-length-28199-cov-46.664724_pt1 | contig 28199 bp, 20 predicted proteins | sample MGYA00383095_ERZ1047472 | MGnify/ENA primary metagenome ERZ1047472 (study PRJEB29581, sample SAMEA5548365) | metagenome | biome: marine; feature: coastal; material: water | depth 1 m | study: Short-term variability in the microbial, nano- and picoplankton... | reverse complement strand
CTTTCCCGCCTACTGTAGGTATAATTCCTTGTTGAATTAAACTTAATGCATCTGAAGCTGCAGGACCAAACGGTAAAGTACCATAAGCTAAGTTGCTGCGACTATACTTTGCTGCAGTTTGAGCACGTTGGAGACTGTCGAGCAAAATACCATTACCACCCCAACGAGCAATAGAAGCTGTGATAATTTCATCAGTGTCTTTGCCCCTTTCGTTTTCACCACCTGTACGCAAGTAGTTTGTCCAGCGAGCCATTCCAGTCATAATAGTACCTGCAGCTACTAGCTTGCCTGCATTACGCTTAGGATTCTTTATAAACTGTTTAGCCGCACCCTTCATTACAGTGTTTGTAAAAGCTGCAGGATAACTTAACAACTGAAACATTACGGAAGTTCTAGGGTTAGAGTAAAGCATAGGCTTCAAACCAGACATTGCAGTAGGCTGTAAAACTACAGAGTTTGTATAACGTGCAGCGCCTCCTAAGAAGTCTGACTTATAAAACTCATCATCTGTTTTAGCACCTGCTTTATGCCAACTTACAGCTTTCTTATAATCAATACCTAACTCAGCTAACTCTCCTGCAAGAGTCTCTCCTGTTTTATCTAAAGGTTTTGAGCCATAGCTTGCAAGTTTTGTAATGTTGTCGTTAATGAGGTGCTTACCACTAGAAAACGATACGCTTTGTACAAACTTAGTCCACTGGTCTAGCATGTTAAATCTAAAGAATTTATTACTTGCTGTTTGTAGCGTTTCACTTACAAGCTCATCGCCTGCTAACCTGTCGCCTACTTGAGCTAGTGCTTGGTCTACGTGAATGCTAAAGTTACGCATTTCCGACAAAGCCTCTTTAGCAGTTAAACCATGAGTTGTTTGTAGTTTAGTCTGCAAGTCTTTAGTAATAGTTTTGTGTGACTGCTTCATAGCGTCACTAAAACCTTTTGCAGAGTTTCGAACACCTGACTTACCTACGTTAATCATAACTTCTGTTAAACTTGATAGTGTTGCCAAACCTAGTAAAGATACACGATTAGTAAAGCTGTAAGCATCTACAACATTTTGAACTTTTTTACCGTAACGCTGCATATCTTCTCCAGTAGCAGTACGATATAGCTTTTCTATCTGTAGTTGTATTTTTGGAGTAAACTTTTGACCTGCCTTTTCCATTTCTTCACGAATGCGGTTTACATAAAACCCTCTAAACTCGTTTAAATTCTTAACGCCTAATACACGATGTTTAGCTAAAGACTTACCTGCTTGATAAGTATATGCATGTAAAGTACCTAGAACATCGTTATTTAAAAACTCTTCAAAATCTGCATCGTTACCAATAGTATCAATTTTACGTTTAGCAGAAAAGAAGTAGCCGCCACCTGTTCCTTGGTCTACTTGGTTTTCAACTTCAAGCATTTTTTCTACAGTTCTTGCAGCCTCTGATTCAGACATTCCTGCTTTTGTAACAAACAAACCCCTAAGTTTTTTCTGATTATTTTCGACAGCGCTTCTCTTCCACATACGAGGAACATAATTGTCTACCATCTTTGTAAACACACCTATGTCAAGAAGACGTACACCCATATCATTGTAAAGACTTTTAATTTCTTTTGCTGCTGTGTTGATAGCTTTGTTAGCAGATTCATCAAAACCTTCATGCTTAATAGGCTTTGTGCTTCGTAAACTTAAACTTAAAGCTGCGTTCATTTCTTCAGCAAGTTTTGTATCTATTTCACTCATAGATAGCTCATCTACAATAGCTCTAAAACGCTCATTGTACTTACCAGTAATTTCACGCTGAACTTCTGCTAAGTCTTTTTCAACTAGTCTATCTTGAGTTTTATATTTAATACCAAACTCATGGCTTAGTTTTTTCTGAAGCTGAGCTGCAGTACCAGAAAACTTAGTAATAGGGCTAAGCACACCTGCAGCCTTTCCAAAAAAGTTACCGCTAATATCTGATGCAACAGTATATAAACCCTGTACTAATCTATTAGTTTTACCAGTTACTGTGTCTTCTGCATCTGAAGCAGCACGAATAATGCGTTGTATTTCAGCTCTTGTTTTTTCACCACCACCTAAGTCTTCAGAAAATTTAGTTACTAGTGTCGTAACTTGTTCAGGAGTAATGTCTTTTACAGTTGTTGTAGGTCCTTCAAGAAGCTTTTGAACTTCGTCTACTAACTTTTTACCAGACGCAGGAATCCACTCGCCTTCGATTCCTTCATCAAAAACTTGGCGGGCTTCTTTTAAACTAACTTCTTTAGAAACTTTTGTGCCTTCACGAAAATAATCAGCAGCGAGTTTACTGCCCTTTCCAAACAAACCTACAGCTCCTGTAAATCCTGCACCTATCGTAGCACCTACAGTAGCACCAAAAGCTGTTTCACCTACACTATAATCTTCTTCGTCTTTTATATCCGCAGCAATAGCTAATTCTTGTTGTAAGTGCGTAGCTCCGCCACCATACATGCTACTAATAAGTGCTGAAGATTTTAAAGGATTTTTAGTTGTTACAGCTTTTGTAGCTTTGACTGCATTCATTAAGGCTTGGGTAGCTTTCTGTTGAGCAACCTTACGAGCACCTGCAGTAGCCACTGTACTTGTACCAAAAGTGGTTACGCCAGAAAGTAATCCACCAATTGTAGCTAAACCTTCTGGGCTAAAAATTGCATCGGCAGTATAGTCTGTAACAGCGTCAAACCACTCTTTGCCGCCTTTAAGTTCGGCTTTATCCCAACGAGATTTCAGTACACGAAAAGCGTCTTTTACATCTTCTGGAGCATCTTCTAAAGCTTTAGCGGTCATAAGCGGAGCACCTAATCGTGCTTCTAGGTCTCGCATAAACTCATCAGGATTGTCGGTTTGTCCCGTAGTTCCTTGGTCAAATAAGTAGTTACCTAATCCTTTTTCTTCAGTAAGGTAATCAGTAAGTTTTTCAAACTTTGACAAAACTATTTTATCAGTATTAAAGTTTGTAACCGAGTAATCTTCCGGAGTTGAATAAGCTTCTATTTCACGCTCTTGTCTAGATTTAGCAACGTCCCCTAATCCTTTAGAAAACTTATTTACGCCTGAGCTGTCAAAAGAAAAATCAAAATTTTTATTAGACATTAATTTATATTCCTTTTAAATTTTATCGTGGTGAAAAAAGCGATGTTCTACGTCTAACCGTAGTTTTTGGCATTATCTCTTCTTCTTCCTCATCATCTTTATTTTCTTGGTTGTACAGCTGTGATGCTTTTAATTTTGCATACTCCAACATTTGACTTTTACCACCAAAATCTTCTGGGTTTAAAAAATTATCAGCTGCATATTTAACAGTAGCTATTGCAGCTTCAATGCGCCCACCATCTGCATAGTCATCAAAATAATCCAATTGTTCTAATTTGCCAGTTAAAGTTTCTTTAGACTTACCATCTAGTGCATAATACGCATCATATAATTTAACGCCTTTCATTGCAATTTCTGATATAGTTTCATCGCCACTTAACTCACCTTTTTCTTGTAATTCGTGTGCAGCAATCATAGTTTCAAAAGGATTGTCTAGTCCAGTAATTACATTATCACCGTAACCACCGCCATCAATATCTTTTAAAATCATGTGTAACGAAAGCTTACGTCCTGCAGTAGGAGTTGACCAACCCTCATTGCGAGCCGTTAAGCCACTCATTGCAATATGTCTAGCTAATAAATCATTACGTCCTTCTATTATTTTACCGTACAAAGGACTGCTTTTAGGAACTTTAGACTCAGAAAATGCTTCATCTACATATTCTTTTTGGGCTGCTAAAATTTTAGAGCTTTGTTTAGCGTCAACGCCTTGTAATACAACCTTGCCAGTTTCAACTATGTCATCGCTTAAAAGACCTGCACCAGTTAAAAAATCACTAAAACCTTGAAAGTTTTCAGTACTTACAGGCTTATAGCCTTCACCAGTAAGCTGAACTTTTCGAATCATTTTAACACTGCCGTCTTTATTAAATGAAGTTTCAGAACGAACTAAAATTTCTCTTTCTCCACCAAGACCGTTAGGAACTTTAATTTTTTGTTCTTTTCCATAGTCATTAGCCGGAGCGCCTAAATCTATGTCTTTAATATGTTTAGCTACATGGGCTGCAAGCTCAACATCTCTAGTTTGACGATAAGCATTCTGATAAGTTTGTAAACCTTTTTCGCCCTGTAGCTGAGCAATAATTTCTTGGTTAGTTTGTCGTAAATCTTCGTTAATATTTCCAGTAAGCTTAGAAACCCCCGGAATCTTTTTAATTAGTTGAGTTAAACTAGAACCAATAGTGCCATCACCTGTCATAGTTTTTATGTTATTATAGTAAGTGTCTTTATCTCCTGAAATTAAAAACTGTTTATGTGCTTTTTTTCGTTTTGAGAAAGACTCAAAAAAAGTATCAGAGTAGCCACTAACTAAAGAATCTTCTAAAGATTTAAATTTAGATTTACTATACGTTCCATCAGAATAACGAGATTTTAAATCTGCACTAATAAGAGGTCTAAGTATTTCTTCTGTAGCATACGCTTTTTCGCCACCTGCATAATCATCAGATTCTTTTACTGTGTTTGAAAAATTATTAAATTCAGAATACACATTATCCATTACAATCTTTTTCTGCATTTTAGATTCGTTAGCTACTAGTTTTTGGTGTCGTGCTTTAAGTGAATCCTGCACAACATTCATAGCTATTTTAGCGCCTACTGCTTTCCATGCTTCTCTCTTAGCACGTTTTTCAGCTCGTCTTTGCTCTTCCTTATTCTTTTCACGAATATCAGAAAGTAAGCTTTGTCCAAATTCAGATGCTTTCATATTTACTGTCCTTCAGTTGGAGCCATTAGGCTAGGTTGTTCAATAGGTGTTTCTTCTTTTTTTACTGTGGGCTCTAATAAACTTGGAAGTTCTGGAAGATTTTGCATGTCACGTAATTGCTCGTCAGTTAGCATTCCTTCAGGAACTTTTTTCATTGGTCCCGCAGCTTCTCTAAGTTTATTTAACTTTTCTTCTTTTATAGAAACCCCGAAGACCTCACCTTCATCTTCTTCGGTATCAATTTCTACGTCAATATCTAAACGCTCTGCTAATGCAATAATCATATAGGCTGTTGGCTCAACAAGCATCATCATTAAATCTGGATTAAAAGTACCCTTTTGAAATTCATTAAACAATATTACTTGTACAACAGGCATAACTGGAACACCTTGAGATAGTCCCGTCATTAAACTTTCATAGGCTTCATCGTCTGTAATCTTATCCCAAATAAATTGTGTGCCTTCGTGTACATTAGTTATCTGAGGAGCTTGTTCAAATGGGGCAGGATTTTCAGGGTCGTTTGTTAATGACTGTCCCGGAACAGGTCTGTCCATTTTAGACGCTTGTTCCATGTAAATTTGTTCATCCATATCTAGCTCCTAGTTCTTGTTGATAAGTATTTGCCGGACTTCCCCAAGGATTAGATGAAGCAAATCCTGTTGGGTTTACAGACATTTGATATGCTCTATCGTTAATCTCAGGCGAAGAATAGAATCCCGGAGTTGGCATTTCTATTGGTGCTATGTTTACGCTTCCTTCTTGTATAGTTGTATATTCAGGTTTTTCTACTAAATCTGTTTCTTGTAAAACTTTAGTAGTTACAGCTGAAGTTATACCCTCCGATACGCTTTCGTCAAGCTCACGTACAAGCTTATCTGGCATGTCTAAAATTTTATCTGGAATTTCTTTTACTGCTTTAACACTTCTATCAGCAAGCTCACCCACGTAATCTTTACCTCTTTCTAAAAGACTTTTTTCAGGAGATATTTCGCCTATTGTAGGTTTTTTCATTACAATATCATCATGGGTAAACTTGTCAACTTTAAATGTTTCGGAGCCTGCACCCATATCTTTAGCAGAAACTGTAGCATCTTTAACAGTAACAGTTTTAGCCGCAGTGCTTCCGACTTTGCTTACTGCTGTTGAAGTTCCTTTGCCGATAGCTTTATCAAAGTTTGCAAGAACCTCACTGCCGTTTTTCATTACATTGTCTGATACTTTACTCCAAGCGCTGTCTTTTCCTTTAAAGAAACTGTCTGGCGCATTTTGAAGACTTGGAAAAAGCTTATCAGCTCCCGGAATCTTTTTAAGTGCTGTGCCTGTAAACTCTTTTACAAAACTACCAATACCTTCAGTTACAGTTTTAAATGCTGAGTGTCCTGCTTTTGCAAAGTTACCTGCCGCTTTTAATACATGACCTGCACCACGAATAATAGCGCTGCTGCTGCCTAACATACCTGTACCGGCTGTAAAAGTCCCTGTTGTACCTGCAGTTGTAAACACAGCAGACTTACCAACAAGGGCGTTAAAGCCTGTACCGAGCCCTTTCATTAGTGCACCCCCTATTGCCGGAAGCACAAACATCATAGCAATCTGACCGACAACTCCAACCTTACCCATGAACTTGCCAACGCTTTTTACAGCCTTTTTAACTGTTTTACCAATTTTCTTTACAACTTTTTTAACACCGCTAAAACCTTTTTTAACTGCTTTTTTTATCTTGCTGAGAAATCCCATTATTAAATACCTTTATTATATATATTTTGAAATAGCTTGTATCCATTTTCCAATATCAGATGTACTCTTTTTAGCTACAGTTTCATTTGAAATGGCTGTTTGAACTAACGCTGCTTTACGTGCTTCATCACTTTCATAAGCTTGGCGAATGTAAGTGGCTTCATCACGCAACTGCTGCCAAAGTTGAGTTTGCTCTTGAGAAGTTAAGTTATAAGCAATCTGAACATTTTGTTGGTTTGCTGCATTAGTAGCTGCTGTGTCAGCCATGTTCGCTTGCCTACGCCATGCAACATTGGATTGCTGAATAGCTTGTGCATTAGCAGCATTCCACTGGTCACGCTGAAACTCTTGTTGAGTATTAAATTTATCTATATCTGCTAAAAGTTGAGCGCTAAAAGTTTCTGCTTGAAGTTCGTTTCCTGCTTCTAGTGCAGCTTTTCTGTTAGCTTCTGTAGCGTTAAATTGCTGCCTAGCTGCTTGGGAACTAGAATTAAACTGTTGTATTTGAGCGCCTAAGCTTGCCATAAATTGTTCAACTTGATTTTTTGAACTAGCGTTAAATTGTTTTTCAGCGTTTTCAGCTGCTACATTAGTTAACAATCTTTGTTGATTCAGCTGTGCTTGCATCACGTTTGATTGCTGTTCATTGCTTAAATTAGTCATGTCCATTTGTAAAAACGCTTGAGCGTTAGTTATAGCTAGTTTAGTTTCTTGGTCCGCATTTGCTAAATCCATAGAGGCCATTGCACTAGCGTTTTGAAGCATTGCTTGTTGCTCAGCATTAAACTCTGTTTGAACCATTGTTTGTAAAAACTTACTGTTAGATAAAACAGCTTGTTGTTCAAACTCAAATGACTGAATATCTAAATTAGCATTAATCTGAGCATTAAACATAGCTGTGCTTTGCTCATTGGTCAAGTTAGCAATTCCCATCTGCTGAGCTAGTTGGGCGTTTACTTCACCGGCTCGCATAAGCTTTTCATACTTCTGTAACTCTGCTGTATTTTCTGCAGACATAGATTCTGAATCAGCTTGGTTTTTGAATTGCAAATTAGAAAGAGATATTTTTTCTTCCATGCTTAATTTAGCTAAGTCTGCTTGTCTAGCTAATTGCTCATTTTGAGACATTACTTCTACATAAGTATTTAACTCTTGTAATCTAAATCTATTTTCTTCAGTAAAGTTTGCAGCATCTGTAGAAGCTCTTTCAGATAAGTTAGCCATCTCCATTTGCTGTTCATTTGCTAAATTAGATAAATCCATTCTTTGTGCAAGTTCAGCATTAGTCTTTTTAAAGTCTACTAAAGCATTGATATTAGCTAGTCTAGTTTGTTGCTCTGAGCTCATATTAGCACGAGCTGTAGAGTTCTTTTCAGATAGTTCAGACAGTTCTACTTTTAAACGTGCGTCTAAGTTTACGCCCTCTAGCTGTTGATTTAATTCAGCTTGACGTATCTTTTTATTTACTTGAGCATTATACTCTGTTAGCTTTGCTTGCTGCTCAGCATTTAAATTATCTGCACCCGCTTTATTTAAAGCTTCTAAATTTGCAAGTTCTGTTTGCTGACGCTGACTAAAGTCTTGGGTTATAACTTGCTGACGCATCTGAGCGTTTTGAGCCGCTGTTTGAACTTTAGAATTTAAATTAGCTAACTCTACTTGCTGCTTAGCATTTAAGTTATCCGAAGATGATTGATTAAGAGCAGTTAAATTTGCTAGGTTTATCTTTTCTTCTGCGCTTAAATTAGCTAATTCAGCTTGCTGCTTTAACTGAGTGTTTTGGGACATTACTTCTGTATACGTTTGAAGTCTCGATAACTCAAAACGATTAGCTTCAGTAAAGTTGGCTGTATCTGCCGCAGCTTTTTCAGACAAGCTAGCAAGGCGCATTTGCTGCTCATTAGATAAATTAGCTATATCCATTTGCTGAGCTAATTGAGCATTAGTCTTTTTAAAATCTACAAGAGTTTGCAAGTTAGTCAATCTTTCTTGATTTTTTGAACTCATTGTATCACGAGAAGCAACATTTTGCTCTGTTAGATTTTTTAGCTCTACTTGCAGTGCTGTACTTAAATTTGCTTTAGTCATGTCTTGTTCTAACTCAGACTGACGCATAGTTCTATTTATTATAGCTTGATAGTTAGTAAGACGAGTTTGTTGTTCTGCATTTAAGTTTTGTTCACCTGCAGCATTCATAGCTTGTAAATTTGCTAGGTCCATTTGTTGTTCAGCGTTAAGATTTTGTACAGCAGCTTGTTGACTTTGAGCTGACTCTTGCTGCGCTTTTTGTTGAGCAAACTCAGTAGTAGCCATGCTAGATTGTTGCTGTTGTTGAGCAGTAAGTATTTGAGCCTGTTGTCTAAACTCACCTTGCTGTACTTTAATTTGCTGAGCCATCTGAGCTGTCTGCGAAGCTGCTGTTTGACGATTAGCTAAGTTTTGTAAACGTAGTTCTGAGATTCGTCTAGACTGCTCTAGATTAGCTTGTTGTTGATTGTTTAAGTTTTGAGTTGCACGTTCTTGTAGTGCTTGAGCATTCGCAGAAGCTATTGGTAAAGCACTTTGAATAATAGCATTAAACAACGAATCTCTACCTACAGAAGAGCGTGACATCCCACGAGCCGCTAGTTTTCTTTCAACCGCATCTAGTGCAGGTCTAGCCCAAGCAGGGGTTTCACCGTCTTCCATTCCTGCAAGAAGGCTTTCCATTTGAGTAGAAACTAAAGCTTCTGCAGGCAATGCAGCTACAGCGGCATTAACTTGCGGAGATTCTCCAGAATCTATTTGAGCTTCTACAGTTGCAGGGTCTTCTGAAATAGCTGCAGTAACCTCTGGGGGCACTTCAGCTACAACCACAGCCATGTCTGCTGCTGCCATTTTACGTGCTTGACCTGTAACGGCTTGCATCTGTGCTGCTTCTGCGGTGGGGATACCACCTATCTGAGAGGCGGTTCCTTGAGGAGATTCACCAAGAATAGCCTCACGTTCTTCTAAATCAACAGCGGGAGCATCGCCTAGCTTTTGTGCGATGCCTTCTGCAGCTTCTGCTACTTGCGCTGTACGCTTGGCTACTAGCTCGTATGTAGGTAAACTATCCAAATCTGTTTGTGACGCTACTACGTCTTCTGGGGCTTGTCCAGTTATAGCTTCACGGCTACTAGCAGCTGCTTGAATGGCTTCTTCTATTTGAGCAGCCTCTGCAGCATCAATATTTAAAGCTGTGTAAGCTTCTCGCTTTGCAGGCGATAAAGATTCAAAGTCTGCAATTTGAACTTGCTCAGCTTGGGGAGTTTCCCCTGCACCTATAAATTCCGCTTGAGCTGCTTGAGCTTCAGGAGTATCACCTAAACGGTCAACATACTCTCCTGTAGCTGCTTCGCCTTGTTGAGCTTCTCTTTGTTGAATTACATTTTTATATTCTGGAAGGTCTTCTAATGCTACTCCTCGTTCTTGGGCAATACTACTTAGTCGGTCTACTTCTGATTGTGGTAGTGTCGCACCTTCTCGTGTAGTTACTTCAGGACCTTCTACAGTTCCTACTTCTGTAGCTACACCTTCTTCAACAGGCTGCATATAGTCTTGTTGGTCAGGTCTGTCAGCTGCTTGCGCTAAAGCCGCTTGTTCAGCGCCAGCGTCTCTTTGAGTTGCTGTAGCTCTTTCAGACATTGTAGCTTTATCAGCTTCTGCAATAGCTTCTTCTGATACTTCGCCTTGAGCTGCTTTAACTTTCTGCTTTCTATCTACAGTTTCTGCATCATAGGTAGCAGGCTCCATACCTTTAGGACCTTTAACTCGTTGCGTCCTACCTTGGAGTTTTACATTGTCCATTTCTGGAGCTTCTACAGTTGAAGCTGTTGCGTCTTTAGCTTCATCTAATTGTTCGATATCTTTTTCTTCGGTATAAGTTCCTTCGGTATCCATAAGCGCAGCAGCTACTCTAGGAGCTACAACTTTAGGCCCTTTAGTCCTAACTGTAGGGGCATCTTTTACACGTTTACCGCCTGTTACAGCTACTGAACCTGCTAAAGATGCTGCTTTAGTTACTCCACCAGAAGTCCCTTTAGATGTGTCTGTTGTTTGCTTTGCCATTATTCCTTTAGTAGGTGTAATCGGCTGAGGAGCGCTAGAAACCGAAGTGTCTGTGGTTGTAGCTTGTGTTTTAGCCCCTGAAAAAGCCGCTGCTTCTGCTTTTTGAGCTGCTTCAAATTCTTTTTTCTGTTTAGCTACTGCTGCTTTTTGAGCTGCTACCTTTGCTGCTGCTGCTTTTTTAGCTGCTGCAACTCTTGCCGCTTCTTTCTTTTTAGCTGCGGCTACAGCTGCCGTCTGCTTTTGAGCTGATTTGTTTGCATAATGAAATGCATTTGTTAATTGGGCTACACGCCTTCCGTTGCGTTCTTTCATTTTTTTAGAAACACCAGTTCTGCCTCTTACAGCTTTAGGCATAAAATCAGACAAAGGCTTGCCGTCTGCAACAGCGCCATATTGTCGAGCGATTTTTTTATAGATTTGTCCGTCATAGTCTGCTTTATGAGCGCCCGGACCTGTAGGTCTCTTGCCAGCAGTAACGCCTAATCGTTCAGCATACTTTTCAATTTTTTCGCCTTTTTTACGTGCAGGAAGACCAGTACGTTTAGCAAAAGCCGCATCAGATTCTTTTGCGCCTTTTGTAAACTTCTTTTGGTTAGCGGTGAGTGGTACCGGTTTTGGGTGAGGCCGGTGCGGAGTATATTGAACGCCTCTCACAGTTCTGTATGATTTGTGTCCACCACTGTGCAGTTTAGCTCTTGGAGTTTTTTTCTCTTCCATTATTTATTATTCCTATTCACAATTTTTTGAACTGTTTCTGATTCATAAATACGAATGCCTAACCATATAATAGTAAACAAACTAGCTATAGGAGGCAGCCAAGCCGCCAAAGACATTATTCCTGTTGATGCTGCAAAAACGTCTACAGCTTGCTTGGTCTCTTCGTTCATTATTTTATCCTTTTTATTATTAAGCTGCTAATTCAAAGTATATTTCATTTGTGTCTGGAGCATCTACTCCGTAGTATAAATCTACAGTATCTCCAACGCTTAAAGTATAAGCAGGTGTTCGCATAAACGAATAATTATTAATGCCAGCAGTAACACCACTTACTTCAAAATACCCATATCCAGAATTTGAATCAATAAAATTTGAAAGTCTTCCAGTTCCTGAACTACCTGTAGGAGTATTTGTTGACAGACCTACAAACGTTCCAACTACCGTTGAAGTTCTAATGGCTGCCCAACCAGTAGCCGGAAACGCACTGCTCGAAGTAGTTCTAGGAGCATACTGAAAAGAAGTATTAACCGTACTTCCGGATACAATAGGAACGTTTGTTGTAGTTCCTGACTGCGTTACAGACAACATATTTACTTGTACATCACCCCTAAAGCTTGTATGCGTATTTCTAACATATAAACGCTTTGTGCCTGCAGTTGTGTTAGTAATTGTAACTCTACGCCAATAAGTAGTGCCGGTAATCAGAGTATTATTACTTGATGACCCAATTTGCCCCGGTATTGAAGTATCAGTAGCGTTATCGTTTCCTGTTAAAGTAGTAGCCAAATAGCCATTACTTGCGGTTTTACCATAAAAATCAGTTGATAAATTTATTGGCCCAGAAGATACGCCTGCTAAATTTCTAACAGAAGCATCATTTAAAGAAATCTGGTCTGTCGCACTTTGGCCTAGCTCAACAGCTACCGACCTATTTGGAGTAGTCCCACCCAAAGACATTGCACCGCTTGCAGCTAAGGTCATTAGAAATTATCTCCCGTATCCCAAGGATTAACTGTATTGATAGTAGGCGACTGAGACTCAGAAATCTGATTAGTTATTTCTTGTTCAATGTTATTTACTTCTTCAGAACCTAAAGAATTTTTAACCCACTCAATAGCTTTTTCTTTACTTACATTTTCATATGAAACGAAATTTTCACTTTCTGGGTCGCCTTCTACGTACTGAGCTCCGTACATTCTTCCAGTATGGGTTACGTTATTTATTACTAAAAAGTCTATAGCAGTCCAGTGTAAAACTTTACATATTCCAGACGTCATCTCTGATTCTATTCTTACAATATCCCAATTAACTGCCATGCTATTTCTCCATTTCTTTTATTTTTGTTTCTAGTACCGACACTTTTTCAGCAAGTTCTTTAACGGCTTCAATTAATAAAGGAGTTAATTTTTCATACTGTACTGTTTTATAGTCTTTACCTATTGCAGAATCAGTAACAATTTCAGGAAGAACATTTGCTACTTCTTGTGCAGAAACGCCTACCTCTACTCCTTTAGATTCTACACCTAAACTTCGTGCAGTATCGTTAGCTGTATAGTAATATCCGTTTAAAGAATTAACTCGGTCTAAAGCGTTTGGAATAGTTCCTTTTAAATCTTTTAATCTCTCGTCTGAATAGTAGGCTGTTATATTTCCTGTTGCAACAATATTACCTACTACATGAAGTTTTTCTGCAGGAATTGATGTGCCTATACCCACGTTTTTAGTTGATGTAACTCTAAAACTTTCTCCTCCAGAACCGTGAGCAAAACGCATGTCTTGAGCACTTCCAGTGTTAGAGTTAGAAAATAAAGCAAGAGCATTCCCGCTGGTTTCCTTAGTCATTGTACCAATATTGTTACCTGATAATAGCCTTAGAGCAGAACTAGTTCCAGTTCCGTTCTCAACTTCAACTGCGTTAGACTGCATCTTATCGGTAATAATTACCCCGTCTACGCTTGTAGCAAGCTTACTGGAGCCGTTATGGAAAAGAGTAACAGTTCCAGTACTCGCTTGAGTAGATATGTACATTTGGTTTGGGTTGGTCCCTGCTGCGTTTTGCCCTGCAAAAGCAAACCCAGCGTTTCCTCTAAAATAAAATCCGCCTGTATTAACGTCAATATTTCCCCAAGTAGTTCCATCATGATATATTTCCATATCACTTCCGGCACCAAAAACCGCTTTATCGTTATCTCCAAAATTAATATCATTTCCAGAAGTAGTATCACCAATAGCTAAAGTTTGTGCTAAAGACTCTCCACCGCCACTGCCACCACTCACAGTCCCAAAAGTAACATTTCCGTTACCGTCTGTGACTAACGCCTGACCTGCAGTTCCATCAGCAGTAGGAAGCGTGTACACCCCTGCAGTTCCTTGTCCTAAAGACACGGAGCCCGTTGTAGTTACGTTGCCTGTAAAATTAGCGCCTGTAAGCATAGCCGCACCTGCAGCAGCTACGTTGGTTGCATCAGTTACGTCTGCAAGAGCTTCTATATTATCTAATTTAGCACCATCAACAGATAAATTACGACCATCTACTGTTTCTGTACCAGAGAACGTAATGTTGCCCGTCATCTGCCCGCCTGCTTTAGGTAGAGCATTGTCCGCTGTCGTGCCCTGTGCGGATGTAGCATAATCGCTTGAATCAAAAGCCTTAACCTGTGCTAGGTTAGTTACTTCTGAATCCATTAGTGCACCTGCGGCAGTTACGTTAACTGTGTCGGTTACGTCTGCGGTAGCTTCAATATTAGATAGCTTTGTTTTTTCTGCATCGGTAAATGCATTAGTATCTGATTCAGCTTCATAGGCTGTCTTTATTTCTGCACCCGTTTGGTCCGCTGTAGCGTTAGCTTCAATGCCATTTAGCTTAGTATGGTCAGCATTAGTAAAATCATTTGTTGTTAAACCGCCATCACCTACAGTGTATGTTGTATCGGTCCAAGGAACATTAACTACTGCTTGGTCGCTGCTGTTTAGTTGAATACCATATGTTCGAGAGGCGGTATTTGAAACTGAATTAGCAGCTATAGTTTGGTCTGTATTATTAAATAATTTAATAGTTCCTAAAGTTGTATCGGTTGCTAAACTAGTGCTTCCTCCACCACCACTAATAGTAGTCCAAGATAAGTTGCCGCTTCCGTCAGTTACAAGAGATTGGCCGTTTGAACCGTCTGAGCTTGGAAGTGTGAATCCTCCTGTAGCTATAGTTCCACTAGCTTTAATATTTCCGTCAACGTCTAGTTTTTCTGTTGGAGTATGACCACCAATACTTACATAGTTGTAGTAGTTACTAGAAGCATCTATAAACTGTTCTGCTCTTATACAGGCACCAGAATAAACACCTGAAAAGCCTATGTCTACTCTAGCTCCAGCATTTCCCGTTGTTGTTGGGAAATTACTACCATTTTGAAGATGTAGTACATACCCTGAACTAAGCCTTAGTGCTGAGCTACCTGTATGGTTTGTAGTATTGAGCGTTAACCCACAAGTAACGTCATTTCTAAGTTCAAGAGTTTTCCATGTATTGCTTCCCTCACCTTCTATTGTAACAAAGTGGTCGTTAGCGCTATCAGTAGCCAAAACACCTATTCCAACAGCACAATCATAACTACTAGGGTCAGCAGTTGAAAGAATTACATTGCTACCATCTTCTACATAAAGAGTTTCTGCATTTATTTGAGACGTATGTAAATTACTAGCTCTTAAGTTCCCATTAACATATGCTGCATAAGTAGAATAAGCCGAAGGTACAGAAGACCCCGGGGGCATGCCTATCGCTACCTTGCCAAAATCACCAAGGCGTAAAGGCTCAAATACAGTTGTGTTGCTGTTTATAGTTTTATGGTTTTGAAAACGTAATGTCGAATCTGAATGATTAGCAACTATTTTAAATTCTTGTCCGACAGTAGAGTTAGAAGTTCCGTCAGTAAATAAAATTAAACTGGTGTCAGTATCCGCTGCACTTTTAATTTCTAAAGACGTATCTCCTGAGCTTTCTATTGATAGAGTATTATTCGGACTGGAGGTATTGATACCTACACGGTCATTAACGCCATCTACAACTAATGTGTTAGTGTCTAACGTTAAACCTGTAGCAGCGACGGTTCCACTAATATTTAAATCTCCTGAAGCATTGATATTTCCACTAATATCTAAAGCTTCTGTAGGCGCAGCAACATTAACACCTATTCTATTATTAACACTATCTACTACTAATGTATCTGTATCTATAATTAAAGAATTACTATACACAATACCAAAAGGATTAGCTGCTGAGCCTAAGTTCATTGCTGAAGCTGCAGGTATAATAGAAGATTCAGAAACTGTTAAAATCTCAGTAGAAGTAGTTCCCCCGACTTCTACAAACATCTTAATGACGTTATTTGTACCGTCAATTTCAATTTTATTATTAGTATCTGCATCTGCAATAAGTGGGACCGGTGCGCCACCTCCGGCAGTTCCATCATGGTTATGACCTGTAGTCGCACTAAAAGCATTTTGAAGTGCATTAAAATCAGCATTAAATAATGAAGAAGCGATTACGTCTCCATCATTGTATGAGCTTACTTGTTGGTATCCTATAGCCATTTACTATCTCCTAGTTGAGGGGGCATAATTTATATACATCCCGTTAATAGTAAACGGGCTGTCTTGATTGTCTGTTCGTATTTGAAAACTTGCTGTATATCCGCTTCCCTGTAAAAACTTTTTCATTATTGCTGACTGGCCGGTTCCAAACAAAGAGCCTCCAAATATACTCTCTCCAAATATGCCGGCTTTAGATGTCGTAGGAAATGTATAAAGTAAAGGCTGTGGAGTATTTTCATCCCCTGAATTAAATACAACCTTAAGTGTTGCAGTTGCTGAAGCCTCTGGAGTTAAAGAAAGTCTAATATAGTCTAAAGTTTTTCTAGTTCCTAATTCTCCAAAATCAAAATTAGGAGTCTCATATACTGCTGAAATATTCGTCTGTTCTAATACATTACTATTACTATTTAAATGTAAAAAAGAACTCCCTACGTCATGGTTAAATAAATAACCTTTATCGTCTCCGTGATAATGCTGCTCAACTTTTCTATGGTCAAAATCAGAAGTAAGCGCATAAGCTTTAATTCCTAGTGTTTCAGACCACTCAAAGCCGTTTGCTGTTAAAGTTCCTATAATTCCTTTTGAATATTTTGTCTCTTCGAAATCATTAGAATAAAATAATCTATATTGAGACTTGCTTCTGATAACGCAGCTTTGAATTTTATATACATCTATTTGTTGTGCAACCTTAGCAAGAAGTTGTTGTATTTGTCGGCTTATAGAACTTAGCTCTACGTCACCAATACGTGCTGTACCTGCAATTGTACGTATGCCATCAGGGGCTAAAAATACTAAGTCACCGCCAATTTCTTGAATACTAAAAGCGCTCAAGCAGCCTACGTTTTTAGTTATAGGTACAATAGCTATACTGTTAGAATCAAATAAATTTATTAGTTTAAAAATACTATTTTTACAAAATATAATAATGTCGTCACGAAAACTTTTAATTCCAACTACTTCATCATTTAAGGAAATTGCAGCTCCTGAAGCAGTGAAATTAGTGACATCTGGAGTAGAAGTAGAAGAGTGATATACTGTATTGTTTTCATCACCCAAGCCACCCCCAGTTACAAAAACTCCTCGATGCACAGTTCCTGTAGAGGGATTTACTCCGGCATCTATATTTATTTGAGTTATTGTTATGGTTCTAGTATTGAAGTCTCCTGAGCCTGTAATGCTAATTAATAAAGGCTTATTTACTCCATCACAAACTATTACTTTTAATTCTGCGTCAGTGTCACTAAAAACTGTAAATTGCGCTCTGTCTTGGTCTACATAACTTAAGGCTGTTTTGTGTGAAGTATTTGTAACATCTAAATAGACAGACCCTGATAAAGCATGGCCGTCTGTATCATTATCTAAAGGAATGAACTGTTTAGCTCCATTAAGCTCGTAAGAAAAATAAACTTTATTTCCCCCAGTAACTATTAAGCCATCCTTATAAACTTGCATTCCTTTTACTTCTACATCTACAGGAGTTACATCGTCTCTTATGTCACCATAGCTTGAATAGCCATTAATTCTTCGGTAGCCTCCGTCAGGGTCTACTTCAAAGTTTTTAAGCTGTACAGCTGAGCCGGGAGTAGATAGAATTTCAAACTCATTAAGGTTTACATTTAACCCGCCTCTGCATGAAACTCCAAAAGGTTGTGTGCTAGGCATTAAACAAATCTCACTCTATCGTCTTTAAAGTACATAGGGGTGGGTTCTATTAAGTTTGAGCGCATGCTTCTTAGACCTCTTTTATAATCGTCTAACGCAAATGCTGCAGCTTGTGCGCTGTCTTTAAACTGCCATACATAATATCTTGCTCGTGCTGAAAGCACCGAAGCATACATATCAGGAAATACTAAAGTATCTCCATGATTTACTAATTCTGTGGGTTGGTTATATGCAAAAAACCAGACCTTATATTCTTTGTCTGGTATTGGGCTAAGTCCAAACTTACGTGCATCTGGACTTCTAATAACACGTACAGGCTGACCGTAGGTCTGCGTATCCGCATCATCTAAATTTTCTGAGACTCTTACAAAGTCTTTCCACTCTTCGGTGGTAGTGAAACGTAAGTTAGTGCCTACGTAAGGGGCTGTTTCGCCTGTTACGCCTACAGTAGTCATGTAGAAGTTGTCCCAGTCTATTGAACCGTAGTCGTCTCTAAGGTCCGCACTATCAGCTTTTAATGTATACCAACGCTGTCCCGCTACTGTTGATACTGCTACGTTTCCATACATGGGGTCGACATCGCCACTAGCAGCTACAGATAAAAAAGGCCACTGAGGTTCTTTGTTAATTATGTCAAAGTATGCACGATTAATAGAATTTTTAACGTGTACCTGAACACCCCGAGCATCACTAAAATTAAGGGAAGTCAGCGGGACTTCGTTTAGTTCTCGAAGTATTTCGTTTGTCAATTCTAAGTACGTTGTAGCCATAATTCTTTATCCTATTTATTGGATTCTTTTAAAAGATTGGGGGCTAATTAAAGCCCCCGCACTATTTAGACTGAATTAGTCAATTAGGTAGTAAGCTGTTACAATAGCTTCAGGTCGTAGAACCTTAGCACCATAAACATGCAAACCACGACAGATGTCACCAAAGCTATCTGGGTCACGAATAACCTCAGTGCTTGTGATAGTCTGTGCTGTTGCACATGCTGACATGTGACCTGCTACGATAACGCCAGTAGCGTTAGTTTGTTCAGGCATGTTGTTAGAACGATACATGCTGAAACCACGTAGCTTGCCAGAAGTTACAAGACCGTTACGGATTGAACCTTGACCGGCATTGAAGTCTACGTTAAGTAGCTTAGAGCTAGACTGAGACAGTTGCTCGTAGAACGCAGGACCTGCTACTACATAACGACCTTCTTCAGGCACGTTAGCTTCGTCAAGTAGACGAGCCATACGAGCTAGTACATCTAGAGGGTCTGTTTCAGTAGTGCCTAAGTCAATAGCGCCTGCGCCATCATAAACGCCTGCGTTTAGTGGTGTAGCACTGTCTGCGCCTAGGACGTGGTTTGGAGTAGTTCCTGAACCGTCAGCAGCACCGTCAACTAGAGTTGCAAGTACGCCTGCGTCAAACGCATCTTTCAAAGCGTATGCAGCAGAAGATGCTGCTACTTCTTTGAAGTTTACGTGAGACATTTTGCTTTCGATGTCATCTACGATGAATTTGAAAGCGTTAGCAGTGTCAACAACCAATGTAGTTTCATCATCGGTTAGTTTAGTAGCTGCTACGTCTGCGCCACGCTCATACTGATGTACAGAGATTGTAGGCTCTTTGATGATTTTTACTGAGTCACCGAAAGAGCTGATTTCACCTGTGTAGTCAGTGTTAGTTACTGCTTCAATTACCGAAGACTTACGGAAGAAGTTAAGAACTTTCTTCGAGTAAATCGCAGGTAGGAAGTTAGTGCTTCCGCCAAAGTTGTTGCCGTATACAAGCGGGTCGCCTGTGCCAGTTTGTGCGAAGCCTTGGTCTGATACGTTGTTAGCCATGATATGTTTCTCCTAAAAATAGACAATAAAAAAGTTTATTGCACTACTCTGCCTTCCATTAAAGCTTGGTCAATTTCTTGTTCAAACTTTTCATATTGTTGCATAGACAAAGCGGCAATTTCCCGTTGTGTCCAGATTTTCGGCTCATTGGCATCTACAGTTTTGGTTTTGGTAGATACTAAATCTGCTGCCGAACCTGAACTAGATTGCGACTGAGCCCTTTTAGTTTTAGTCGGTGTAGCAATACCGCTTTCCATTTTATAAAGGTCGATAGCTTTAACTGCAAGACCTACGTTATCAGGGTTATTATAAATCCAATCTTGTATTTGCTCAGGCTGAGCTTCTGCCCAAGCATGAAACTCTTCACTTTCTCTAAGCTCAAGGAAGTCAGGATGTGAGGTACGAAGCGTTTCTTCGGCTTCTCTGCGTACAATCTGAGCTTCACGTTGTTCTAATACTGAAAGCTTTTCACGGAGTTCATTTGTTTGGTTAGCAGTTACTGCCTCTACTGCATCATACAAATCTGGATTTTCTTCTTTAAAACTTTCGAGCTGTTCTTCGTAAGCTGACTCTTGTTCGACCTGTTGGGCCATTCGAGCTTCGGCTTCGAGTTCTTGCTCTTTTTGTTTAAATTCGTTAACCTTGGTATCGTAATGTTTCTTTAGGTCATCGTATCTTTTTTTATAATTGGAATCTTGAGAATCGGATTCAGGGGCCGCTTTGCGGGTAGCCTTCTTCTTCTTGGGTTGCTCTGGTTCATGGTAAAGTCCTTGAGCACTAGCGAAAGGTGCGTCTTCTTGTCCTTCGTGCCAGTCTTTTCGGGCGTTATATGGGTTAGCAACTTCTTCTTCTCGTTCTACGTTTTCTTCTACTAAATTGGTCATGTCACACTCCTTTTGGGGCTTGATAGTCTCTTTCAAGGTAGCCAAAATACTAGCTAGGTATTTTAGGGCTTGATACTACAAGGTGGCCTCTAGGTTAAAATAATATAATAAGGGGTTCTTTCGAAGTAGCCTTATCGCTGTGAAAATAAGCTTGGAGTTCGATTAGCTTGAAGCATTTGCTTCTTGATTTCTTCCTCTGTAGTAGTGTCGTACATAACTCCATCTTTTTTCTTTTCTGTTTGAAGAGGGTTATTTACAATACCACCAAAAGCTTTTTTCATTTTGTCGCCACCGTCAGCCTCACGTTCAGCATCATCCATCATAGCCTGAAGCTTGTTAACGCCAATCTGGTCGGTAGCTTTTCTGGTGAAAACAAATTCACCATCCGATAACCTTGCAGGTATCGAATCTGATGTTCCGGTTCCGGGACCTTTAACTTCCCCTTCGCCAGAAAATTCTCCTGCCACATCCATAATTTTATCAAAGATGCCGCTAAGCTCTGAGTCATTTTCCAAAGCTTCTTTTAAATGTTCTTGTTCGTCTTTGTCTAAAGACTTTTCCATGATGAAGCCTGTGTAGTCTTTTTCCATCTCACCGTCTGGTTTTTGAGATGCCTTGACTTTTTCTTTGTCTTCAGTCGGAATGTTGTCGTAAGTATCTATAGGCTTCATAATTAATAACGAACCACCATGAGCTTTAGACTCTCTGTCCTTTTTCATCATTGCTTGAGCAATTACTTCTTGGTCAAAAGAATCTTTTACATCTTGGAACCTGTCTTGTATACGCTCACGAGCTGCAGATGTTTTTGCTTTTTCTATGCTTTGTTCGTAATCTTTTTCAAGCTTTAGATACTTCTTTACGTCTTCATCGTACCAGTTTTCTTCTGCTTTTCCACCTTCTGCAAACTCTTCACGCTCGTGGTCATGGACTTCACCGCCTTCTGCAAATTCCTCAAGTCCTTCAGGTTCCGTACTTTCTACATCTTCTACGGGCTCTTCGGTTTCTACAGTCATGTCTTTAGCAAAAGCTTCTAGTTTTTTAAAGTCTTCTGGAGCTAAAAGCGGTCTTTTTTCTTCTTGTACGTGTGTGCGATGTAAAGAAGTAATGAAATCTGCAATGCCTTCTTTTGTTGTAGCTTCTGGAGATTCAGCAATTTGCGATAAGTTTTCCATTACAAACTGTTTGTTTAGTTTGGAGTCTCCTGCAAATGAAAAAGAATCTACAAGTTGTGAAGCTTCCTGTAAGTTTTCTTGAGCTTCAACTGGGGCTTCTTCAGCAGGAGCGTCTACTTTAGATACAGCTTCTGCCATTTCGGTAGTTGCTTCGTCTACTGCAGGTTCAGGGCTACGTGCAGCTACTACGTCTTTACGTGCTTCAGACAATAAAGAATCAGCGCCTTCCGCTGCTGCTTGAGCTACTGAGCCTACTGCGTATTTCAACTTAGGTACTTTCATTATTCTTCCTCAATTCGATTACGAGCTTCACTTACCTGCTCTTTTAAGTTCATCAGACTAGCCAGTGAACTCGCTCTCCCCTGCTTGCGGTACAGCTCCAGTTCCGATGTTGCCACCGCCAGTCCCTGTAGCTCCAAGTTCCGGAGATTGGTCAGGTGCTTCTTCAACGCCTCCCATGTCTCCTTGTTGTTCGTCAGCGGACTGAGCCTCGCTGCCAGTTCCTTGTCCAACATTTTGTGCTCCTATAATTTGTGCCATGATTGCAGCTTCTTCAGGGTCGTTAAGAATCTCATCAGGGTCGAGGTCAAGGCTGTAAGCCAACTCACTAACAATCTTAGAGATTTTAACAAACGGTGCAATGGCAGGATTCTGTGCAGTCTGCAAGAACATAGTCAATCGCTGACTACGTACTTCTTTTTGCATTAGGCTGTTAGTACCCATAGCTCTGATTTCTAAATCGCCTTGGATGTCTAAATCGCCTTCGAAGAACTGCATGTTCCATTGGTAGTAAGACTCTCCTAGCGGACGTAGCAGGAAGTCATCAATGTTTTTGATTACTGTTTTAATGTTAAGTGACGCAGCACCTAACAGCATAGACATACCAGATGCAGTACGTGTCATGCTCTGTACGCCTGTCTGTCCGTGCGAGTAGCTTGGAATACCTGTTTGTTCGTCAGCAAGCTGTCGGAAACGGTCAAACATCATCATGTTTTCGTTAGATGTGTTCGGAAACTTCATTCCGTAAATAGCTTGTCCCGGCATTCCGGCTTGTCGTCTAAATACTTTTCCGGGATATATCTCCATTGACTGACCGCCAACTAGGGCAGACTCGTCTACGTCAAATACTAGAGACCCTGCAAGTGCAAGGTTGTCAATAGCCATACGTGCATGGCCATTCATTATTTGCTGAGAGTCGTCCATATTTTCTGCAACGCCAATCCCGAAGAAGCTATAAGGGTTACGCTCATATGGAAAGGCATTGTATGGTATTCGGTAAGGAGTAAATGGATTGACAACGCTACGCAGCAGCTTGCCGTTACTAATCCAAGCGTTGACTTGTACTTCATCTAGGTCATCTACCTCATCTGGAAGCTCCATTCCGGCTTCTCGTGCGTATTCGGCATCCATAATGCCCCAATATTCCAAAACTTCGTATTGACCTGAACCGTAATCATCTCCAGTCTGAGCGTCTTGTAATTCGTTTTCGTAGTCTTTTTCTTCGTAATTTGGACCCATTTGCAAGCATTCACGTATAGCGTCCTTGTTAAAGTAAGGAAGCTTAGACAGCGAGCGCAACTGAGACTTATTCATTTTGTGTCTATGGAATGCATACTCACAATCTTCAACAGATGTTGCTGAAGGGTCTGGGAAAAAGTCCCAGATACTTACAAACTCAATGCGTGGTACTCGTACATCAATAGGCGAATACTTACGCTCGCCTTCTTCGTCTTTTGTCCAACGGTTAAGAGTTTTGTTAAAGTTAAACGGTCCTTTTACAATGCCTGTACCAAACAACGCAGACTCAAACAATGCGTTACGTAATTCACTAGAGCCGTTAGACTCGTCAATTTGGTCGTGAATTAATGTCTGCATGTTTCGAGCCGCTTCCTTAGCAGGAGAGCGTTCTAAGACTTGCGGGTCTGGGTGAGCACCATTCTCAAAGTTTGCGTTGTTTTCTTCAATTGCATCTTCTACAACATCAGCTGTGGTTAGTGTTGAGCCTGCGCCCAATACTTTTCCATCGCCCTCATATCCAACATCGTAAGGGTCTGTTTCTTCTTCCGGAGTTTCCAGTTGTTTATTGTCGGGTAAGCTCGTTTCAATTCCGGGAGTAGAGGTATTTAAATGTGTTTGTTTTGCAATGCCTTCAGGTATTTCTGTTTCACGTACACCAATCGGGAATTGACCAGTACCAAAGATAACGTCTACAAGCTGACCGAAAGCCGCTAGTACTTTTGTCTTTGTTACTTTAATGAATACTTTAGATTTTTCTGACTCACGGAAGCGCACGTTGTTGCCATACTTACCTCGGAAGTTGTGGTAAGCTGTTAGCCAACGCCTCTCATCAAAATCACGGGCTTGTTCTGCTCCTGCGAATCTGTCTTCGATTAGTCCCACAAAACGGTTACGCACATCTTCTTCTAGTTCGAGCTCTAAGCCACCTTCGGTTTCTTCGTCGCTGAAATAGATTTCGTTAGCTGTTCCGTAGTTTTCGTCTTCGTTCATCATATATTAATATCCAAAGGTTGAATCAGAAGGAGCAAAATTAGCCTCTCTTTTGAACTGTCGCAACTGAGAAAGCGTATCGTTTATTCTCGGTCTTGACATGATTAAGTAACGTAGTGCATCGTATGCGTGGTCTTGTGCGTGTGTATCTACGTCTTCAGGCTTAGACTTATCCAGAGGAATACTTTGAAGCTCTCGTATCAGGTGAGGGCATGTATTAAATATTTGAATTCGTGGCCTACCGCTTTGAGTCACTTTCAAGTATTCGTGGATTTGTATTTTACCTTGTATTCTATTCTTATCAGCTCTTCTGAGCTTATGTCCTGCTCTTAGGAGGGTTTCTCCTACAGTTGGACCTGATGTACCAGTACGATTCCAACAGGCTGTATCGAGCACTCCGGGGACTGAGAAGGGGTCTTCGTACTCCATCTCGGTCAACATTCCTGCTAGTTCTGTACCTAGTAAACCTTTTCGGTACAACTCTCTGTATATAATCAGTGTGCCATCGCTGGGGTCAACTGCACCCCATACACATGCACTTTCTGATGCATACCCATAGTCAATACCCTTAATTCGTTCCCAACCAATTGGAATCTCAAAAGGTGTAATAACATGGTCAAGAGGATTAAACTCTGTGAATGCTGCGCCTTCTGCAACATCCCAGTTACCTTCTAGAAGCTGCTGTCGCTGTGTAGGCGGCAACGCTGCAAGCATTTGTTCGTATCTTCCGTCTGCTGCTAGGTAAGGGTTATCGTCTAGTCTAGCAGGTATAAACTTTCTTGTCAGCCCGTCATGGCCTCTGAAGCTCTCGTTGGGCGGGGACGGGTCTATGTACCGCTTCTTCACCCAATGCGCTCCTGAGCCACCGGGGTTTGCTGTACAACGCATATAGGTTTCTATCTCTGGGTCTGTGGTACGTAGCCGTGAGGCGAGGTAGTTCCAACTAAACTCAGTGGGTAGATGTGTAATCTCATCAAACCCTATCCAACTATATGCTTGTCCTTGGTAGCGGTAAACATCTGCGTCACGCTCCAAGAATCCAAATTCTATTTTAGCTCCGCTTGGGAATATCCAGAGCTTTTCTACTTCTTTGTACTTAGCCCCCGGAAATGCCTTGGGGTACAACTCTCGACTCTTGTCGATTAGTTCTCTTAGTTCTGGCATAGAACGTCTAATGATTAGACCTCTATGGGCTGCTCGGTGTGCAAAGCGTAGGGGGTCAATAAGCATAGCGTATGACTTACCACCCCCTGCTGCACCACCATACAGTACATCAGTCTCGCCTGAAGCGAGGAAGTCCTCTTGCGGGCCTTCGTTAGCTTGGAAAATAACATCCTCTGTAGCTTCTTGCTTTAGAGAATCAGGGATGTTATCTAACTCGGTTTCTTCGATTAGCTTTGCGCTATTCTCATTTTCGAGCTGCTTGAGAGTCTTTTTAGTTGATTTAATAGACTTCTTGTAATTATCAATTTTGTTCTGGGCTGCTTTTAGTTTCTTTTCTTTTTGCTTTACGTTTCTTTTTGCAGCCATCTTAGCTTTGGTTTTAGAGTGGAAGTTATAACCTCTGCTCTTTGAACCTTTAGCTCTTCCGCTTTTCTTGCGGGGAGTACCATCCCTTTTTAGTATGAACTCCCCGTTTTCATCTGTAGCGTACTTATCGGGGTTTACTTCCCAATCATTCGCCATCTTTTAGAGTTGTAACCTTACGAACAGTAGAAGCTGTACCTTCGGTTGTAAAGGTAACTGTTTCAGAAACATCCTTGCCGATAGCTTGGGTGATTCCGGCAATACCTTCACCTACTGCACCTACAGTTTCGTTTACTACGTCTTGTGCACCATCAACGGTTGCATTAAATGTACCACAGCCTACTAAGCATAAAGCTGAGATTGCTACTAATAATTTCATTTTATATTCCTCTTTTCTGCAATTTTTTTAAGACCCATGTGGGAGATTGCTCTACCTGTTTCGTGGGTCAACCATAAACTTCCTTCTCTTAAACTCAGCGTCTTATCTTTAATGAGGGGTAGTACTTTGTTTAGTATTTCAAGTTCAGATTCTATTGGTTCTAACATTTCGTTATTAGATTCACTGAGCTTATAACCAAACGGTATAGTGCTACTCGTCCTCCTCATCATAGTAGTATTCGTCATCGTCCTCGTACTCCTCGTAGTCTCCGTCTATTACCACTTCCTTTTTAGCGGGTATTACAAATAGACCACCTCCCGTATTAACATTTACATCCAGTCTTTCAGTTTTACCTAAACCTACACGGTCTAGAATCTGCTGTGCTGCTTGTATACGCATGTTAGCTTGTGGTATAGGCTCATTACTGTCCATTATCTGAACAAGCTTAGAGGCTGCTTTAGGGGCACTCTGAGCCATTATTTGCGTAGCTATGTCAAGTATTTCTGTCTTGAGGCTTTTTACTACCATCGGGTACGAATTATCTGCGTAACCGGCAAGTGATGCTGCTTCTTTAACGTCTCCACCACAGGTAACTAAGTGGCCTAAGAAAGCTTCCTGCTTTGTGGTGAGTTGTTTGCTTGACATTTGTATAAGTCCTTTATACTTTTACTACTTTGATGTATTTTACGCCTCGATAGATGCATACTAATTCTTTAGTCATCGTGATACTCCTGTGGGGGTGTATACGATTCTTGTTCACGCATGAATCTGTGCGAGTATTATATATACTATATAGTTATATTATACCCGTAATTTTAGCACTTGTCAAGTTTTTTTATAACTTTTTTGCATATAAGTAAAAAAAACTTGACAAGTGGCGTATCTACGGGTATAATATACTTATAGCCCCCCGGGTTATATATATAGATTATAGAGCATGTGTACATGTGCTAATCTACGTACCCGCTTTCTCGTCCCTTTAAAGCACTTAAAAGCTGCGGCACTATCTGGTTTACATCCATTTCCTTCTAAAAATGTATAAGAATGTATATATATCCATAGTACCCCCCATGGCAGCTTGCCCACCCCCTAAAGCTCTATAGCTTTAGAGGGGTGGTTAGAACTTCAAAGTCTAATAAGACTTTGAAGACTCCCAAGATTCTTTAGAATCTATCGGGTGCGTGTAGAAGACTTACAAGTCTTCCAAGTTTTTCTAGTTTACAAAACTAGAAGAAGTTTAAAACACTTCAAAACCTTTAGGTTTAATCCAAAAACTCCACAGTCTTCAACGACTTACAATCTTTTTAGTCTTCGACTAACTTCCCTCCCCAAAGACTTTAAAAGTCTTCCAGTTCTATCGTGCACAGGTAAATCTTCAAAGAAGATTTTAAAGGAATTTTTAGTAGTTACATAACCTATAAAAGGTTATGTAACTACTAATAAAGTATTCCTTATATTAAAAGTTAAAAAGAAGTTCAGAATGAACTTTTTAACTTTTAATATAAGGAATACTAAAATGGCAACTTCAACTTTCAATCAAATCGACTCAAATCAAATTGCATCGAATCGTCAAGTTTATGCCGTAGCATGTCACTTCGCTAATATCCACTCCAAGTCTCCTTCGGAGAGATATGGATTGACCAAAGTGTTCAATGCAATCATCAACAAATCCTACAAGGATTCAGATAGCTATATGACTCATGGCGATGCCACAGAGTTCTTCGAATGGGACTGTGTCCCTCCTCAGTTTCTTCACATGGTTTCTAAGCCAAAGGCTAAGAAGAAAGTGGTAGCTAAGAAGCCTGTAAAGACTTCTAAGACTCAGAAGAAAACTACCCCGAAGGGGAAGGCGAAAATGACTAACACTCAGCGAATAGATTCTCTTGAATCTAAGATGGATAAAATCCTTGAGATTCTATCTGCTAAATAAATCTATCAGGGGCAAAGGATTGCCCTTTAATTTCTATTTTAACTATGGTATAATGCTTATGTTCTTTGTTATGTTTGATGATAATGCAGTAGTTTGTGAGACTCAGCTAGAAGCTGTAGAGCTTGTAGATTCTTTAACCTTAGATGGATATAGATATATTAGTGTTGGTCATAATCAACCACTAAATGTAGATGAGATGGAGGAAATAGAATATGACGTATAGTTTTATTCAGGGTTTTATTTATGGATTTGTAATTGTAGTTTCGTATAGATATATTGATTCACTTTTAGGAGTATAGAGTTATGAAAAAATATAAAGTATATTATTCAATAGCCCATCATGGCTCAATAGAAGTTGAAGCTGATA
>ERZ1047472.731-NODE-731-length-28337-cov-9.044092_pt1 | contig 28337 bp, 21 predicted proteins | sample MGYA00383095_ERZ1047472 | MGnify/ENA primary metagenome ERZ1047472 (study PRJEB29581, sample SAMEA5548365) | metagenome | biome: marine; feature: coastal; material: water | depth 1 m | study: Short-term variability in the microbial, nano- and picoplankton dynamics... | reverse complement strand
TTTTTTATTTACCCCAGATCCTATTCCAAAGAATAGTCATCACCTCTCCCATTTGTTCCATTTCTGGTTCAGGTTGAGTTACTGTTAGTTCTCCATTACGCTCTAATAGCCGATAGCCAAAGCCATATTGCGGCACATCTTCTTGCACGTACATAGGTCCAAATCTTGCATCATTGAAATTAACACTACTGTCTGCGTTTTCTATTAAAACGTACCAATTCTTCGATAGAAATATTAGCCTATCAATACTCTCTTTATCTTGAAATTGTGCGATGTTTTTGTGATAAGTTGGTATCTTACTGAATTGGATTTGTGGTTCTTTATCAAAAATAGAATAAAGCCCATTGTAATAGAAGGAATCACTATCCGCAGTACCTGACCAGAGAAAAGTATTAAACGGAGTTGGAACTGTTGTTAGTCGAGAATATTCGATGCCCTGGTTAGCTAAGTTTTTTTCAAAGATTGTATACGTATGCCACTTCACTCCTAGTGACCATATTATATATAGACTACTTATAGATATTCCTGATATGACGAGCCATTTTCTTGTACTAGACTGTCGTGAATAAAACATAGCAATCGTTACCAATATCAACAATGGGACAGTATACAAAGGATCTAATACAAAAATATTGTTCCACGCCAGCTTTGCCTTCAAAGGCCAAAGTAGTTGGGTGCCCCAAGTCGTATGACAGTCTAATATAGGGTGAGTAATGAGACTCCAAAACATTAATCGCGTCCAGTCCTTTTGATTTGCTAAATGTCCAGTGTCAAACTTATGCCGGTATACAATGATTAAAAGAGCCAACAGAATAATTACAAGGATAGCTTGGACAAGTAAGTTGCCAGCGGAAATCAACGGGTATCCAAGAATGATGATGAGTAAAGTTGCTAAAGTTGTCTTCTCCTTCTGCTTTACTAACCACGCAAGAATTGGTGCGAATATGATACTAAACAGGATAGAGTGAGAGAATCCTCTATGAAGTTCATTTGCAGTTAGCTTATCATAGAATAAGGATTGGTATACATCTAAGTCAGGAATTGTACCTGCAATAGCACCCCACAGCATTGCTTTGTTTCCTATTTTTTTCCCAAGGACTACTTCTCCTACTGCTGCACCTAATGCAATCTGAGTTAATGAGTCCATGTTCTATTCGTAGTAAGAAGCCTTAAATGGTTTTCTTAAATTGTATTCACTTGGTTTTAAGTTACTAACAAATGGCTTTAAGACCGCATTAGTGATTTTATTTCTATGTTTAGCATAAAAGACCATTTCTACCGGAAGAGCTCCTATCCCACTTTTGATCTCCTCAGCAGTTCTCCCAATTTTTAAATATTTAGCATCGATTTTTATAGCATGCTCTACAAAATCGTAAAGGATACGTTGGTATACAGAATACTCTTTGTTAAAATCATAATTAAGACCAATAAAGTTTCCGTCTAGCACGTCATCAAAAGCAGTAGCAGTACTAAAACCAATTAATCTCTGCTCAATGTAATAACCTCTGAAATAAAACTGGTCACTTAAAGCTCTTTTCACTTCTAGTAGTGTAGTTGCATTTAGTCTACCAAAACTAAAGCTAGCTCGATCGACTATCGTGTTATATAATTCATCAATTTCGTCTAGTCTTTGAGCTATAGATTCAACATCAAAATCTAATATTTCTACCTTTTGTGAAGTTTTTAAGACGTATTTAGCTTTAGTTCTAAATTTTGAAGTCATAGCACTTAGATAATCGTCAAAAGAGGTCCAATCTTCTTGGAGTCTCAGAACCATATTTACATCTATGTTTACCTCACTACATCCTGTATCTTTAAGGAAAGAGACATCGTTGAAAGACTCTGGCCAAAACTCTTTTATTAGAGTGACCGCTATCTTGTTTCCAGCTTTTTTCTCCCTTAAGTGTACTTCGTCAGTGGCACGTGTTAGGAAAGTTAGCCCTCTTTGCTTATCTATCTCATCGTTAAACAAGAACCCGTTTTCACCACTAGCAAAAGAATTCCCACATATAAGAATGCGTAAGTCGATATTATCGATAAGTGACTTTGGAAGCATACCTCCCATTCTTTTAGAGAGTTCATGAGCATTTATCTCATTTGAAGTGATTTTGATAATCTGACAATATCCAATTCCTATTATTTCATCATTCGCATAAAAAGAGAAATATCTAAAGTCGTAAGCTGGTAAGCTGGACTCTAGAGCGTTGAGATACGGAATAGTGAGATAAATATTTTTTTCTTCAACTATTTTATTCCAATCCACAAATTCAACTTCGTCTATGGATGAAGCGAACACAATATCTGGCAGAGCTAGTGTCTGCTTAGGAGAACAATGATCTATCAATATTCTATATTATTTCAGAGTTTTCTGAATGTGGGAATCTAAGGTTGAGAATATTTTAGTCTTATTCTCCGTTACTTCAAAAACTACGTTCAACTCTTTATCTATAACTAAGACTTGAGGGAAATGTTTCACTAATCCCGTTTTTAATTTATCACTATATGCTTTAGAGTCTACAATATGTTGAAACGAAAATGGAAATCTCTTGAGAGATTTATTTACTATAGTTTCATCTTCATCACTAAAAGCTATGAAATTTACATCACTGTTGTCTTTATATTTTTCTACTAGTTCATTTAGTTCTGGTATTTCTCGAATGCAATCTCCACACCAAGTAGCCCAAACACAAATAACTGTAGCCTTGTTTTTAAGGTCATTTCTCGAGATGTTTCTCCCATCCAATGTCTTGTAGTTGAAATCCGGTATCATATTGTTTTCAGGTGATTGGCACGCAAAAAGACCAATTAGACAAAATGTTAGAAGTGTTGTTTTGATCATTTATTATTCAAGTTTATGTCTTCTTAAACGATTAAGACCGAAAACTTCGACAAATGAGTCTAGGTTTTCGGTCTTATGTATTTGTTCTACATTTATAGTTAGACTATCTAATCAGATGAACTTCACCTTTATAGTGGTACCATTGAGATCTTTTAGTATCAGTAAAAGAAATTACATAAACATATACACCTTGCTGAGCTCGTTTACCTTTATAATTTCCATCCCATCTGTCATCCACATTAGTAGATTCAAATATTTGTTCTCCCCACTTATTATAAATTTTGAAATTTAGATCTACCACTCCCTGAGTAAGTCCACCTAGTCCGTAGGTGTTATTCAAACGATCTCCATTCGGAGAAAATGAGTTAGGGATATGAATAAACAAGTCAGCATTCACATAAATATCTTTCACTGCTTCGTTAATACATCCATTTTCATCGGCAACTAGTAGTGTGACTTGAAATGCTCCTGAATCTGTAAAGGTGTGTCTTACTTCTCTTCCGCCGTAAATACCACCATCGCTAGTACTCCAATCCCACTGTGTAACATCGGAATCTGAACTATCTTTAAAGGTTATAAACTCAGTAAGCGTATTAGATTCTTTTGGACTGTACGAAAAGTCTACACGAGGCAGTGGGTATACTTCTACTTGATTTACTAGCAATAAACTATCGTTACATCCTTTATCGGAAGTAGCTTTTACTTTGATACTATAAAGTCCAGGTTGAGAATACGTATAAGAAGGATTGTCATCTTGCGAGATATTGCCGTCACCCCAATACCATTGGTAATTAAGTATAGAGCCAGATGAAATACTAGAACTGTTTAAAATCACGGGTGTAAATGGCGTACAATCATTGTAGTCTTCTAAGTCAATATTTAATTGTGGAAGAGGATGAATGATAATACTTTGTAAGATTGTATCTCTACAACTATTATTTGACTCGGTAATCAATTTAATATCGTATTCACCTACTCCCTGAAATTGCTTTTCTACAGTTGTACCAGCTAGCTCTGAGCTTTCTAAGGTCCAAATGGTAGAGGATATAAATCCAGAACTTAATGTAGAGGTACTTGAAAATTCTGTAAAGTCGCCATCGCAAAAATTAAGAGCTGTGAAGGAACTTACAGGATTTGGGTTGACAATAGCTAATTTAGTAATCTCATCAGTGCAACCATTTGTACTTTCGACTACAAGCTTCAATGAAATACTACCCACAACTTTGGTTGGAATTATTAGGTTTTTATCTGTCGAGACTTCTACATCATCAAAAATCCACTTATGAGTATCTATGTCTTCTGGAGATACAATAGTGGCAGTACTTATTGGTTTTAGTTCATCTCCACGGCATTCCGGAGATATAAGGAAGTCAGCTTGAGGCAATGCATAAACTTGAAAACTATCCAAAAGGGATATTTCACAAGTGTTTTTTGTTTTCATTGACAGTTTGACGATGTTTTTTCCTATTTGAGTCCCGATGTGTGAAAATACCGAATCTGAGGAAACTTGAACATTATTTATCTCCCAAGTATAACTCACAAAGCTATCTAGACCAAGAGTATTCGTAGAGGAAACAGATTGAGATTCATCCTTGCATAAGTCATTAATAATAATGCTGTTTATACTTGGATATGTAATAACAACATCTTTGATGGTGTCTGCAGTGCAGCCTTGATCAGATGTAGTTGTTAGCTTAATCGTTTTGATTCCACCTGCACTGTAAGTTACGGAAGTGGCTACACCTTGTCTACTTAAGCCATCATCCAAATCCCAAGTTATATTCATAGAACCAGAGTAAATAGAAGATAAATCAGTGAATTGAGTTAAGTCACCAAAGCAGGTATTATCCACCTTAAAACGGGGAGTTGGTATCGGATCAGCTTGGACTACTTGCTTAAAGGTATCTGAACACAACTCATTTTGCTGCATAGTAAGATAGACATTATAAGTACCTGGGGTGTTGAAGGTTTTTGATACATCATAAGTATACAGAGTATCATTTACTCCAATATACCAGGTTGTATCTGTAAATATACCACCCTCTATGACAGTTGTATTAATAAAGTCACTTTCAAGGCCTATGCAAGTATCCTTGTGAAAAAATGAAACATCAAGTCTCGGATATTTGTAAACTACAGTATCAAAAGTAGCGAAACAGCCTTTGGCCGTTTTTACCTTAAGTTCTGCTTTATGATAGCCGGAATCTAAGAAAAAGTAGTTCTGATCTTCATTAAAGTAAGTATTAGAATCCGCTGGGAAATTCCAAAAAAAGGAGTCAATTGTGCCACTAATCACAGAAGATTCATTTACGAAATATGAAGAATCATAAAAACATACTTCATCCGAGCTAAAGAATGCAATTGGCTTAGGGTTTATAGTAAGGGTATCTGTTATAGTATCTCTGCACAGTTTCAGTGTTGCTACTTCCATGCTTATTGGAATTTTGCCGGTTGTATCAAAAGTATACTGAGCTATTTTACCACCTACTATATCTTCACCTATTGTCCATTTTGTAAATGAATACTCCTCGCCCACTGGAATTGAAGAGGAATCAATAAATGTAGTTGCGGCAGCGTCGCAAAGACTAGTCCATCCCATTTTAGCGGTAGGATTGTCATAAATCGTCAATTCAACTTCGGACGAATCAAAATTCGAACAACCATCAAACAGAGATTTATATGTATACATTTTTACAATGTAAGTTCCTGTATCTAAATATATGTGGGTAGGGTTTTGAAGGGTATCAGTATTGCCATCACCAAAATCCCACTCCCATTTGACCACGGGATATTCTGCACTGCCTTCAAACTTCATTGGTTGTCCAAGACAACCTGAAGTTTCCACACTTTGAGCAGAATTTGTGACTTTAGCAATTGCAGTCAAATCTTTAACGTTTGCACCTGCGGCATATCCATAACTCTCCACCCGACCTTCACCATATGCGGTAGCTATGAAACCAGCATCCGCTTTAAGATTGTGTGTACCTTTATTTACAGTTATTCTCGCGTAACTATATTGAGCATACCTCGGAACAGGCGTAAATGTTGCTGATTGTCCGTCTACTCTGAATGAGCTTGCTGCATAAGTAGGAATGACAATGTTTAAGTAGTGATTGTCAATATTGAAGAACTCACTTGAATAGAGCGTCACTTCTTTAAGTGTTTGTTCGATTGGATTCAGTATGGTCATTGAGGGATCTCCAATGATATTCCCACCACCATCACATCCAGCTGTTTTCTGAAACTGGGCAACAAGAATTGGATTGTTTGCAAAGGCATATCTTACCTCATCCTCACTTAATACATCAAATTTCTCTCCTGAGTTAAGGTTAGCGATGGTAGGTGGACCAGATTTTTTATATATAATAATACGTGTATTATCGTCTTTTGCAATAAATCGAAAATTGTCACTAACTCTTCCTAAAGCAGGCACAAGAATAAATCTATTTCCCCAAGAAATCGTAGGATATAACTGTTCAGTAAGATTATCAGCAGTACCTCCTGAGGAGCAACCGTTAGTAATCCTAGTAAATGAACTGCCAGAAAAAACTGCAACCTTTTGGCAACTAGCCGAAGCCCCAGTATCTATAACCTCTATATGAGTACCCGTTAAGTCTCCGGTGCTACTAGATGCTATACCTTGATAAATCTGTCCTGTATTTAGCGTTATTTGGTACGTAGATCCCGCAGGCCTTGTGCCACCAAAGTTTTTACTAATAGCTGCAGTTGGAGTAATATTAACTTTAGTATTGTCATTATTTGCAACAACAATAAATTGACTCCGACCAGTACCTACAGCTTCCTGATACGTCATAATATAGTACTCTTTACCTAAGGTACGAGTAGGAAGAACTAAGGTAGCGTCGCTTCTGGCTCCTTGATAGTGATGGGCATAGACTACAACATCCTTATTAGAAGTAACTTTAACTGCTTTCGAAGCTATACAATCAGAGCAACTAAAGTATGCTTTCGGGACATCAACATTCACAACTGTAATTTTATTAGCGGTTACAGTGAAATTTGTAGACCAATTTTGTCCTGGTATTGAAACAGTACCAGTAGTACTAGAATCACTTGTAATATATAACGACATACCTGCACGGGTATCGTCGATATGCTTCATAAAACCTAATAAAAATTCAGTCCCTTTGTTTGACTTTGATTGGGCAAGAACTCCACTAGAGGCGAATAGAAGTAAGACAAGGCTTATGCAAATATTTACTACTAATCGTTTCAATGAAATTTTATAAGTACCAACAAATTTAACCTTTTAGATTCAAAGGTTAAATCATTGGAATAAACTCCATTCTTACAGCTATATTTCAAATTTTCAAACTGGAAAACATTGCGTTTTTTTTACAATTAATCAGTTTATCTTAAGAGATGAATCTCACCTTTATAATAATACCATTGAGATCTTTTCGGATTAGTAAACTGGATTAAGTAAACGTATACCCCTTGAGGGACTGGCTTACCTTTATAAGTGCCGTCCCATCTGTCATCCACATTTGTAGATTCAAATATTTGTTCTCCCCATCTGTTGTATATTCTAAGATTTAGATCTACCACTCCTTGTGTAAGGCCACCTAGTCCATATGTATTATTTAGTGGGTCACCGTTTGGTGTAAATGAGTTTGGTATATGTATAAATAGGTCAGCATTTACATACACATCTTTCACCTCTTCATCCGTACACCCATTATCATTTGTTACTAGCAGTGATACTTGGAATGTACCTGAATCAGCGAACGTATGTCTTACTTCACTACCACTGTACATACCACCATCGCTGATACTCCAATCCCATTGAGTTACATCAGAACTCGAGCTATCCTTAAACGTTACAAATTCTGTAATTGTGCTTGGCTCTAACGGCGAGAATCTAAAGTCAGCATTAGGTAAATCGTAAACAGTAACTTGGTTTGATATATCTAAGCTATCTGAACATCCTTGATCTGAAGTAGCGTGCACTCTTATGTTATAGGTTCCAGGATTTTGATAGGTATAATTAGTTATGTCTCCTGTCTGAACATTTCCATCTCCAAATTCCCACCTGTAAGAGCTAATACTTCCACTTGTTATTTGGGTATTATTAATAATATCAATCTCAAATGGCATACATCCATCATAATCAGCTAGAGTAACATCTAACAACGGTAACGGATGAATAACCACATCAGTGGTAGTTGAGTCTAGACAGCCTTGATCAGACTCTTCCACAAGTTTGACACTGTAAGTTCCTGCAGAAGGGAACTGAAAATCAACAAAACTAACGTACAAGTAATTGTTTCTTTCAATGGTCCATTGATGGTCATTGATACTTCCAGAAGCAATAGTTGATGTGCTTGAAATCAGAGTAATATCGTTTTCACAATTATCAGCAGAACTAAATGATACAACGGGTAATGGATTTACCAATAATGATTTAATTAAAGTGTCTAAGCAACCGTTGTCACTTTCAACCACTTGCATAAGTGAGCTAGAGCCTACGTCTGTAGAAACGAAACTAGGATTTTGTCTGTCAGATACTTGTACTCCGTCTACAAACCATTTATAAGACGATATCACCCCAGGACTATTAATCGTTGAATTGTCTGTAGGAGTCACATCTTCACCAAGGCATACAGGAGTTATAAAGAAGTTGGCACTAGGTCCTACAAAAACCTCAAAACTGTCTAATAAGCTTACAGAACAGCCATTTTTGGTTATAACATCTAATGTGATCATTTTCACGCCAGCAATATTTGTAGTATAACTAAAAGACGAATCCATAGAAACAACAGCTCCATCTATACTCCACGAGTATGAATCAAAGCTATCTAAACCAAGTATATTACTTGAGCTGAGTTCTTGTGCAACTCCTGTACAAATATCTACAGAATTAATGTCTGTTATTTCAGGATATGTAATTGTAATCTCAGTACTAGAATCAGATACACAGCCTTTATCTGTGGTTGTCTGTAACGATATAGTTTTTACTCCTCCATTTACATAGTCAACACTCTCTGGACTTCCTGACCCCGTAAAGAGGTCGTCAAAGTTCCAGTCTAAAGTGTAAGTACCCTGAGCTAAAGCTGAATTGTCAGTAAAAATAGTCGACTCACCAAGACATGTATTCTGAATATCAAAAGCTATATCAACAAGCGGATCTACTGTAATAGTCTGGCTAAACGTATCTCTACAGAAGCTATCCTGCTCCATAATGAGGTCAACCGTAAAAGATGTGGCATCTTCAAAAGTTTTAGAATAATTGAATGAATAAGCCGTATCAGGTACGGATGTATACCAAATGGTGTCAGTATACCTTCCACCTTCTAAAATTGATGTGTTTAAAAAACTATTTTCGATACCAAGACAAGTGTCATTGTAGGAAAAGGATACATCAAAGCGTGGATATTTGTAGGCGAAGCTATCAAATAAATTGGTACATCCACTATCAGACATAACGGTCAATATGATGTCGTGATACCCAGAATCTGGTAAAAACCAAGTAGGATTCTTATCATATAAAGTTGAATCTGTAATATCTTTATACACTGTCCAAAAGAAGGAATCTATGGTACCCGAGGAGATTGTTGAACGGTTATTGAGTACTGATGAATCATAGAAACATGCATCATCAACATCGAATAAAGCAACGGGATTTGGGTTTATGACTATCGAATCTTGGAAGGTATCCCTGCAAACATTTGCAGTAGCTACTTCCATGAATATAGGAAACTTACCTATTGTATCAAACTTATGCGTCACCGCAAGTCCGCCTTTGGTTGTTGTATTATCAAAAATCCATTTAGTGAATGAGTAAACCTCAGGATCAGGAATAGAACTCGAATCTACAAATCTTAAATTTTTACCTACACACAAGGGTTCCCAAACTACTTTGGCTTCAGGTTTGGCATAAATTGTTACTTCTACAAAGCTCGAATCATAGTTGGAACAGCCATCAAATGTAGGTTTGTAAGTATAGAGTTTGGCTATATAAATACCAGTATCTGCGTATGTATGAGAAGGATTTTGAACAGTATCAGTGTTTCCATCACCAAAGTCCCACTCCCACTTTACTACATCGTACTCAGCTTCTCCTTCAAATTGAGTAGGTCTACCGATACAACCACTAACTTCATTAAGTTGAGTAGAGTTGCCCACGGACGCTACAGCGGTTAAATCTTTCACATTCGCTCCAGCAGCATACCCATAGCTTTCAAATTCACCTTTCCCATATGCAGTAGCAATAAAACCAGCATCTGCAGTTAACCTATGATTACCTGGAGTTACATTAACTCTTGCATAACTATAGCTTGTCTTTCTAGGAACAGGAGCAAATGTCACCGATGCTCCATCTAACTTAAATGAAGATTTGTAAAATGTAGGAATCACAATATTGATATGATGATCATCAATATCAAAAAAGCTACTAGAATATAGCGTAATATCTTTTAGCGTCTGCTCTAATGGGTTCAGGATAGTCATAGACGGATCTCCTATTCTATTTCGTGAACCATCGCATCTTGCTTGTTGTTGAAACTGAGCCACCATAACGGGCTTATCTGCTACCACGTTTCTGACATTTGACTCATCATCTATGAACATCACTTCTCCTTGATCTAAATCTTCTATATCAGGAGCTCCTGATGTATTAAATACAAGTACTCGTGTCCCGTCTTCTGCAGCCATAATTTTAAAGTCATCACTACTTCTATCTACTGCAGGCACAAGGACAAAGTTTTTACCCCAGGATCCGATGGGAAACATTTGTTCAATGAGATTATCCCCCGAGTTTATGGAAAATCGTGCACTACAGTCTCCTATTCTTGCATATGAATTCCCACCGAATACAGCAACTGTTCTGCAGTTTGCTGTCGCACCGGTATCTATTACCTCTACGTGAGTTCCTGTGACATCACCGTTATTGTCATCTCTTGCTATACCTTGATAGACTTCTCCTTCATTAAGTGTAATTTGAAATGTTGTATTAGCAGATCTCGACCCACCTCCAGCTCTATCAAGATCAGTAGACGGAGTAATGTTGACTTTCGTATTGTCTTTTACACCTACGATTATAAACTGACTATTTTCTTCATAACTCATTACGAAGTAGTCTTTACCTAAGGTTGTAGTAGGTAAAATTAATGTTGCATCACTTTTATTTCCTTCATAATGGTGTGCATAGACGATGACATTGTCATCCGAAACTATTTTAACTCCTCTAGCTTCTATACAATCTGCACAAGACATATACGCTTTTGGTACGTCGACATTTACAACTGTTAAGTTATTGGCTGTTACATTAAACGTGGTCGACCAGTTTTGCCCTGGTATAGAAACAGTACCTGAAGTGTTACTGTCACTTGTAATGTATAATGACATCCCTGCACGTGTATCTTCATCATGCTTCATGAAACCAAGCCAAAACTCGGTTCCTTTATTAGATTTTGTTTGAGCTATTGAACTTAACGGATTGATTATTAAAGAAGTAAAAGCTATTAGCGTAAGCATGCAGATACATTTCACTTCATTTAGAAAGTTAAATTTTTTGGTTGAGAACATTCAATTTTAGTTTAAGTTACGAATTTCGTCAATTTATGACAGAATGTTTGTCATAATTATCAAACATTTCTCCAGAACGCAGGAGTAAGTAAGATTAAAATTGTAAACAATTCTAATCTGCCTAAGAGCATAAGAAAGGATAAGAAAATTTTAGCTCCTCCACTGAAAAAAGAAAAATTATGACTTGGATCTACTCCTGCTATCCCTGGTCCAATATTTCCTAGGCAAGCAATACTTGCACCTGCAGAAGTAAATATATCGTATCCAAAGGCAGCTGTGATTAATGTTCCTAAAGCAAATATAAAGAGGTAAATGAAGAAAAATGCCAACACATTATAGACTATTTTTTGCTCTACAGATCTACTGTTTATTCTTACAGGAATAATACCTCTCGGGTGCAATAAACGCTTAAACTCGGCGTAGCCGTTTTTTAGAATGATCAGATACCTGATTATTTTCACTCCACCAGAAGTAGAACCTGCACTCCCGCCGGTAAACATTAAAAACACAATCAGCATATAAGCAAATGGTGACCAAAGTGCATAGTTAGCGGTAGAAAATCCGGTAGTAGTAATAATAGTAACCACCTGAAAAACACTATGCCTAAAGCTCGTTTCTAGATCCGTTCCACTGTATACAAATAATGATATAGCTATGGATAGTGTAAATAGTATCACAAGACCAATATATGTTTTGAACTCTTCGTTTGATCTGACCTTTTCGAAAGCTCCTTTAAGTATAAAATATATCATACTAAAGTTAACTCCACCCACTAACATAAATGTAGTAATGATGTACTCGATAGCCGGTGAATTAAAGCTTGCGATACTTGCATTTTTTGTTGAAAATCCTCCGGTGCTTAAGGTAGTAAATGAATGATTTACAGCATCTAGCCATGACATACCAGCTATTTTTAAAAAGATAGTCTCTACAAAGGTGAGAATAACATAAAGTATCCAAAGTCTTTTGGCGGTATCTGTGATTTTTGGGTGAATTTTTGAGGAAGATGGACCAGGAGCTTCCGCCATAAATAGTTCCATTCCCCCTACTCCGAAAATAGGTAGAATCGCTACTGTAAGTACAATAATTCCCATACCTCCAATCCATTGAGTCATGCTCCTCCAAAGCATAATTCCGGGTGACAAAGCTTCTATGTCATTTAAGATGGACGCACCTGTTGTCGTATATCCCGATATAGTCTCGAATATTGCTGATGTATACGAGGTAATAGTGCCACTAAGCAAGAAAGGTAACGCCCCTGTCAAACCGAGAATGATCCATCCTAAACCTACAATGACATAACCGTCTCTTTTTGATAATTCTTTCTTAACCTTTCTAGTAAAAAACCATATGATTAATCCTAAGTTGCATACGATTACAGATGAAGTAAGAAGTGGAATAAAATCGTCTGAACCGTGATACCAACTTACCGGCAGTACAGTAGCCATAAACAAACCATTAAGAAGCATGAGCATCCCAAAAATGTGCAGTATAGCTTTAAAGTGAAACAAAATATCTAGTTGAAAAATTGCAAGGTTTTTTCGATAACTGCAGGAAGGGCAAAAACAACAACTTTATCCATTGATTTTAATTCAAATTCAGGTGTCGCTATCCAAGCATTATTATTTCTAATGATACCACCTACCACTGCATCTTCTGGCAATCCAAGGTTCATAATTTGAGTATTTGCAGCTTTGGAATTTTCGCTTACATAGACTTCTATCACCTCTGCATCAAGACCGTGTATCCCAGCTATATTTATTATATCAGCTTGTCTAACATATCTAAAAATATTGTTAGCAGCAATTAGTTTTTTATTGATTAATGTGTCTATTCCTATAGTCTGAGATAGGTTGATGTAATCCATATTCTCTACCATAGCGATGGTCTTTTCAACTCCATGGTTTTTTGCCACTAAACAACTCATAATATTGGTTTCCGAATTACCTGTAACAGCGATAAACGCATCCATTTCTGATATGTTTTCATCTTCTAACAGGTGTACGTCGTGTCCATCATCATTGATAATTAGCGTTTCCGGAAGCGTATCTGCAAGCTCTTGACAACGTTCGGTATCAGACTCTATAAGTTTTACCTTTTTTCTACGGCTTAGTTTTTTGGCAGTACCAAAACCTACATTTCCTCCCCCCATAATCATAACATTTTTTACCTCTAGCTTGGTCTTACCTACAGCAGACCTTATTTCATCTACTCCTACAGGTAAACACAAGAAAAACACATGATCTCCTTCACTGAATACAAATTCTTCAGTAGGTATAATAGCTTTACCATCACGCTCTACTGCGATGGTATTGTAGTGCATCTGGCGGTTATATTCTTTACAGGTTTTCAATGATTTACCTACTAACTTACTGTCAGATGTAAGGTAAACGCCTAAGAGCGTAAGTTTTCCAAATTCGAAGTCAAATGCATTGCTAAATGAAGATCTTCTTAATAATCTAATGATCTCCTTACTGGCTAATTCTTCTGGAGATATGATCACATCTATCCCCATTTTACCAAGATCTAAACGATCTTTAAGCTTTAAGAACTCAGTGCTATTTACTCGTGCTATTGTCTTCTTTACTCCTAACTGTTTCCCGAGTGTAGCAACTGTAAGGTTGGTCGTCTCAGAGGAGGTTACCGCTATTAATAAATCAGAATCAGAAATATCCGCTTGATCCAGAATGCTAAGAGAGTATGCACTACCGTGGATAGTCATAAGATCCATCTCTGACTCAGCCCTATGCAAAATTTTTGCCTTGGTGTCAATTAGTACAATTGAATGAGACTCTTTGGTAAGGAGTTTAGCTAAGTGATACCCAACTTCTCCTGCACCTGCAATGATTACCTTCATATGAACGACGCAAAATTAGTTTTATATTGTGTTTTTAGTACAATTAGCATACATAATCTGAGAGGTTATATATTGTGGCGCAATACAACATTGAAATAAATAATAGATGGTTTTACAGGAATGAGAAAAGAGTAATAAGTCAAAAACACTTGACCTTCATAAAATATGAGCTCGTCTAGTGATTGGAAGCATCTACTACCGCCATCACACTTCTAGACGTCGAAATTAGCATACGCTGACCGTTTCGCTCAGTAAACACTTTTCCAACACAAAACATCATTGATTTACCAGCTTTTTCTACTTCCCCGATTGCAATAATTTTCTCTCCCTGGCCAGGTTTAAAGTAGTCTATACTAATATTGGCAGTGACGGTACCAAAACCCTTTGGTACTAATGAATATGCAGCAAACCCCATACAGATATCTGAAATTGTCGCGGTGACACCTCCGTGAACGTATCCAAACTGCTGCAGGTGAATTTCGTCTAGCTCCATCTCACCAACGATTCTTCCTGCTTCTATCTCAGTAAGATCAAAACCCATCAAATGCATAAACTTTTGACCCTTTAGTCGTTCTTTTATTTCTGCATAAAACCTAGGATTTCTTGATTTTAACATTCCCATTTCGATGGCAAATATATTCTGCTTTCTAGATTACAGTGTTGTAACAAGCATGGTAGAAAGGAAACCAATTTAAACTGTCGATATCTGTACATTTAAAAAGTCAATTCCTCGTATACACCACGAAGTTCACCAAAGGCGTGCTTCTCTCCTAGTTTTTTGGTTATTTCCATACCTTGTTCATAGATTTCGATTGCCTTAATCTCTTCATCCATTCGCTCATAAAGCTTTCCTAGGTGGTAGTATGTTGCGAAGTATTCCGGGTCACTATTTCGTAATTTTTCGAAAATAACAAGAGCTAAATCGTCCTTACCTAAAGCTATGTATTCAGTAGCTAAAGCATAATTTAAAAAAGCATCACTCGGAGTCTTTTCTAAAAAGGATTTCAATTGTTCTATTCTGTCCATTTTGCTCTTATTTCTAAAGGTAATTTCTTATTTTTGTACTCCAATTTTAATGCATTTTTTTGAATGAAAATATTAGTTTGTGTAAGTGTAGTGCCTGACACTACAACAAAAATTACATTTACGGACAATAATACACAGTTTAACAAAGCCGGAGTTCAGTATATTATCAATCCATATGATGAGTTGTCTTTGACCAGAGCACTTGAGATTACTGAGTCTAACGGTGGAACAGTTACAGTGATAAATGTGGGTGAGGCTGACACTGATCCTGTAATTAGAAAAGCTCTTGCCATGGGAGCCAATGATGCTATTCGAGTGAATGCATCTCCAAAAGATGGAATGTATGTGGCTGCTCAGATTGCTGAACAAGCTACAGCAGGTAGTTACGACTTAGTTCTTTTGGGTCGTGAATCAATTGATTATAACGGTGGTCAAGTTCAAGGATTAGTAGCTGAGATGATTTCATGGCCTTTAATCAATGTAGTAACAGAACTAGATTACGATGGAAATATAGTCACTGCAAGTAGAGATATAGATGGTGGTAGAGAGTCTTTATCTTCTTCTCTTCCTTGTGTGGTGAGTGCTCAAAAAGATCTATGCGAGCCAAGAATACCAAATATGAGAGGTATAATGATGGCAAGGTCTAAGCCTTTAAACGTGGTAGATGCAGTGGATAAATACGACTACACATCAGTTAGCGAATATGAACTACCACCAGCAAAAAGTGGTGTTAAAATGATTGATGCTGAAAATGCAGAAGAGTTAATAGATATACTTCATAACACAGAAAAATTATTCTAAGAAAATGGCAGTAATAGTTTACGCGGAAAGCGACAACGGAAAATATAAAAAATCAAGTTTCGAAGCTGTAACATATGGAAAGGATCTTGCTACGAGTCTAAGAACTGAATGCATTGCGGTGTCAATAGGAACTGCGGGAGACGAAGACCTTGGTAATTTCGGTGCTGATAAGGTAGTGAAAATATCAGGTGATGTATTTAATACATTCAATCCACAAGCATATGCTAAGGCTTTGAGTCAGGTGATGACTGATCACAACGGAACTACGTCTATTATTTCTCAGACTTATAGTGGAAAATCTATTGCTCCACTTTTGACAGTAAAGCAAAATGCTGCCTTAGTCACTGGTATAGTAGGTATGGCTAACGTCTCAAATGGAATGTCTGTAAAGAAAACTTGTTTTTCAAGTAAAGCTGTAGCACACGTAAAAATCAACAATGACAAGTGTGTTCTCAGTATCATTCCAAATTCGTATAAAATCACTACTACGGATTTTTCAGCTCAAGAGGCTTCAAGCAATGTGGAAGTAAGCCCGAGCGATTTAAATACAACTACAACCTCAGTTAATAAAGAAACGGGTAAAATTCCATTGACAGAAGCAGAACTTGTTATTTCTGCAGGTCGTGGTCTTAAAGGCCCAGAGAATTGGGCATTAGTAGAAGATCTTGCAGATGCATTAGGTGCTGCTACAGCTTGTTCTAAGCCAGTTTCTGATATGGAATGGAGACCACATAGTGAGCACGTAGGCCAAACGGGTATTACCATCAAACCAAATCTTTATATCGCAGCAGGCATATCTGGAGCTATACAGCATTTAGCAGGAGTTGGTAGCAGTAAGGTTATTTGCGTAATCAATACAGATCCAGAAGCTCCTTTCTTTAAAGCTGCAGACTACGGAATCGTTGGTGATGCTTTTGAAGTCTTGCCGAAACTGCTTAAGCGAGTTCAGGAAATAAAAGGGTAAGGAAAACCTTACCTCCTTAAATCTGAGTCTCTATGGACGAAAAAATACAACTGAACATACTAGGCCTAACTACTGGCCATTCTCAAAGAAATAGCTATACACTCATTTTAGGCGAAGAAGATGGTGAACTAAAACTACCAGTAGTTATTGGTAGCTATGAGGCACAATCCATTGCCTTGGTGATAGAAGGGCTAACACCGCAGCGGCCATTAACTCATGATTTGATGTATGATACACTAAGTAAATACGGTATTGTACTTAAAGAAGTGGTCATAGATCAGTTGAAAGAAGGTGTTTTTTACTCTAAACTTATTACCGAACAAAATGGAATAGAACACGCTATTGATTCTAGGACATCGGACGCAATTGCTCTTGCACTCCGTGCTAAATGTTCGATTTATACGTATAAGAATATCATGGATGATGCTGGAATCATTTACGATGAGGGAGAAGAGGATGAACTGTCAGAACCTGAGCATATACAGGAGGATGCACCCTTAGAAAACACCATCCAAACATCTTCATTTTCTGCTATGAGCACCGACGAGCTTAACAGTGAGTTAGAAAAGGCCATACAAGTCGAAGACTACGATAAAGCAGCTTTAATCAGAGACGAGATAAATTCTCGCCTCTGATTATTTGTTTAATTCTAAACACTTCGCGTTAATAGATTCTACTATTCTTCAACTACAATCTTGTAAGTATAGTTAGCACCATTTTGCTGTATCGTAAGTATATATACCGCAGGTGAATAACCGTGAAGATTAAGAGTTACAAGCTCCTCTCCTGTTCCACTTTGTAGGTCTTGACCATTTATGGAAGTCAGTTGGTAATCAAAGCTGTTAGCGTTATTAAATTCTATGCTTAATGTGTTTTTAGTCGGAACCGGATAGATTTTTATATCCTTATCTTCAATTGTATGTATCCCTAGACCAAATGTACTGGCTTCACCAAGGACAATTGTATTAGCAATAGAACTGCCACTTTCTCCATTATCGCCGTACGATACATTTAAAGTATTACTTAAGACTTCAGCATCAATCAGTTCAATATCATCAATATACCAACCTTCTTCATTAGCAGCTCCATCACTTGAAAATCTAAATCTCAAATCAATAGTACTCCCGTTGAATGACGAAAGATTTATCCTCGACTGAATGAACTGTCCACTATTTCCTGAGAAAGCTGTTCTGTCAGAGATAGTACTTTGTTGATTGGTAGATATCGTCTGATTGTATCCGTTTGCAATAAAATACTCTCCAGCATCTATCCAGTCTCCACCTTCTTCTCTAATTTCAACTACTCCTCCATCCCAAGCTTCTTCAGTATGGTACCAATGACTAAATGTGAATATTGGATTGTCTATTTGAGTCAAATCAAGTTCACTTACTAAACTATAATCTGTTTGAGAGTCTTCATTTGCTACAAACCAACTCGAAGAGCCAGTGTTTCTACGAGTAGTAGACATCTCCCAACCATTATTGCCGAGTGCTGATTCAATGGTCCATCGACCATCAGCCACTTCTGCACTATCAAACCATATAACATCTGAAACTTCTCTAAACACTACTTTTCCGTTAAAGCTACAAGTTATGGAATCTCCTGAAACTAGACTATCAATGAACCAGGTAATTGATTCATTGCTGTAAGTTGCACCACAATCGAGGCTATTTTCATCAATGATGAAATTGTCCGGAATCACATCAGTAAGAGTAATATCTTTTGAAGTGTTAACGGTTTTATTTAAAACTTTTAACTTATACGTTAAGATGGAATCATTGTCAATTATGTCTTCAGCAGACTTTTCTACGATTAGTTCTGTATCTAAATATGGAGGGATTTCAAAGTCAGAAACGCCATCGGTTCTATCATTGCTACTTCCTTGATTTGCATAAAAGCCAAGTCCTCTAGCAACAAAAACCTCCCAAATTAAAGCTTCATTTTCTCCATTATTGTTCAATTTATCAGCTTCTATAATAGCATCTCGCCCATCGATAAATCCTGGATTACAAGGCTGTATTTTCAAGCCGTCTATTACTAACTGAATAGCTTTATTATTTCCTCCAGTTCCCTTGTAGATATCAGAATCATATCCGTGTTTATCTATCATTGCCCAATAAAGATCCCAGAGCATAGAACACCACACACTTCCTACACCGTGAGGCACAGAGAATGTCTTTATATTTTCATAAGTGTACCTGCTAATGGATACATCAGTAGAGTATGGAAATGGTCGTATTCCGGGACCAGTGATTGGTTGGTTGCGAGCATATGTTCCTATTCCTCTTGAGTCGGTTCCCTTGTCTCCAGACTCGTGTGTCATCACTAAACCAAAAAAGTCACTCCAACCTTCACCCATTTGTTCTTGATTTGACAAACAGCTACTGTTTAGAGCACCACCAGTAAGTCGAATAGATATACCGTGGCCATACTCGTGTGATATGATACCATTGTCAAGATCACTGTCAAATACATTTGCACCTGCATTTGTAGAATCATACAAACTAACATTAACGGTATTATTATTTAGTTCATCTATAAGGTCTTGACCGTCTGTCAAAGAGATCATTAAACTAGGAATAGTAATTGTATTATCACTTCCACCCATATCTATAAGATTGGCATCGCCGTCACTAAAGATTACCACTGCTTTTGCTCCAGCATCTTGAGCGTTTTTAACTTTAATCGTAAAATTGCAATCTCGTCTTCTCACAAGAGCGATATTCCCATTTATGGCGTTGGCATTTGTTAGCGAGTTGCACCCTTTATCGCCTTCCGTTGAACCATCATCTACTAAAACTAGATTACCTGTTACAGGCACTGCATCTAGTGTTGGTCCAAATAAAGCACGTCTTGATGTATATTTACCTGCAATCGAACTTGGGCTCTTTACACTAAAATAGTCTGTAGGTCCATTTGAGTTATTCCAGATGAACATTTGCATTCTAGGATTAGTACCATCTGGAGGAGTTGCGAAATTGGCATTATTAGTTCCGCTACCATCTTGTGCATCGGCATTCACGTAATCACCACCAACACCGCCGTTTCCATAGTTGTTTTGTTGAAAATTTCCAGATTGTTCTTCAAACCCATAATGCCACCAAACATCGTGCAACAAATTATTCCAATAAAAGAGGTTTGTTATCGCTGCATCTGTATATAAGACTGCACTTTTTGATATGTCAAAAGGGTTGTTAAACACAAGTGCACTTCCACCATCTACTGAGGTGCCTGGTTGATTATCCGCATTTTTATCTTCAGAGGCATAAACATTATTGCCTCTAGTTATTGTGAACTCAGGACCTGTTTGGCCATTTATGTCGTGCCACCCAAATGGTGAAGCATCTTCGTCTTCTGCTCCAGTCACATTCGTTCTGCTACCGTGATTTGGACTTTCCGTAGGCATAGCAAATACAGTATAGGTACCTCCAGCAGCTTTGTTATTTTTAGAAAACGTTTCATCTCTCAAGGGATCTAAATTGTTGTCTTTGCTTGAGTTCTGATTATGACTATCAAACAAACATTCAGTTACCCAATCATTTCTGCTAATAATCTCTCCACTCTCGGCATCTACGCGAGTGTTGTACCAATGTGAATGATCTTTCTCATATAAAGAAACTTCATAGACTGCTTTACAAGCTGTAGCAGATACCACCCATAATTTTTGAACCTTGATATCTTCATACGATAAAGATATATTACTAAATGTGTACAATCCATTAGATTCTGTCAGCTGGATATGCTGATCATCACTCTTCACATTAGCAACTGCAGAAATAGCATTTGAAGGACTTAAGCTAAAAGATGTTTTGGGTATATCACTTATGTTTACCTTGAAGGATTGGTTTAGATAAACTACGCTATCATTTTTCAACACTGCGTTGAAAGATGATTGATAAACAGGCAATTTATCAAATATCTGGAATCCATAATAGTGCATCACACCATTTGTACCTGGTGCTTGAGAACTTATTTCGTATTGGAGCTTATAACTTTCTTTGTCTAAAGTGTTAACTATTGCTCTCTCAAGAGCAGCTAAAGACGGATCTTTGAAAGCGTAGGTAACATTCAGCCCAATGAATATAAAAATGGATAGTACGGACAGTTTCTTCATTTCGATGCAATATAGTGGAAACCAATGATTAGTCTATTGCATTATTCTACAATGGTAGATTTTAATATTTCAATATTACGCTCAAATGACTTTTTCGAATCAGTGAAATCTCGATTCATCTCTTCTATTATCTTGAGCAATTCAAGTTCTTTAAATTTCTCTAGACCTGTCTTGAAAGCAGCTCCTTTCCCCAAAATCAGCCATTCAGCATTTACATTGGGATAAGCTAAAAGGATTTGCTCTACAGCTGTTAGACTAACTTTATTTCTCCCTGAGCTGATGTGAGACAATATAACATTACTAATACCTGTAGTTTTTGAAAATCCGGACTTGCTGTCTGTGGTTTTGTCTATTAGTTCTACTACTCTTTTATTGATACTCATTATTTAACAAAAGTAAATATTTTAACATTTGTTAAATTAATATTTGTGAAAAGAATTGCTTGTTTTTTATTTTTATCAACCGCAATTTGACTTGAATAAACGGCAATATTTCACTGATTATGAGAACATTATAATTTTTTATTTAACAATTGTAAACGATGCTGTCAGCCTGTCACGTTTGATAGTATTAAAACATTTTTACCTTTGTGTACTTATATAGAATAGATGAAAAAACAAGACATAATTACCTTATCACTTATACTTCTGGCACTAGTAGCTGTAAGAGTATTTTTTGACATACCAAATTTTAATCCATTAGGAGCTGTAGCTTTAATGGGTGGTTTGCTCTTCGGTAAAAAAATGATTGGTTATATATTTCCCATAGGTACTTTGCTATTAGGAGATGTTATTCTTGGTCTTACCTCTCCTATTTACAGTGAGTACCTATTCTCATCATCTTTCATCTTTGTTTATGCTGCATTTGCATTGATTGTTTTAATTGGTATGCAATTAGCAGATAAGCCGTCACTCAAAACGGTGATAGGTGGTAGTTTTACTGCCGCAATATTATTCTTCCTTGTATCAAATTCAGGGTCTTGGTTGTACTTGGATATGTATCCAAAAACATTTGCAGGATTATTGGGTGCGTATGAGGCAGGAGTACCTTTCTTTAGAAATACGCTTGTCAGTCAATTACTTTTTAGTTCTGCTATTTATGTTGTTTATAATCTGTCTACGAGCAAGAAGATTTCTATAGCTTAGAAAAAACTTTTATATCAGATAAAAAGCCAGCTATTACATTAGCTGGCTTTTTTATTTTTTTAGAATTTAACTTACTTTATATCAAACTCTTGTATGATTATTCCTGCTCTGAGTTTTGGCTCAATGTAAGTAGACTTAGGAGGTAACGTCCTATGCATATCTGATACTTTCCTTACTTCAGAGAACGTGCACTCCTTGGAAGTGAGAGCTATGTTATACGTATGAGAATCCACTAGCTCCAATAGCTTACTCTCTCCTGCTGTGTGTGCGTGAAAAGCGATTTGTGAATCAGTACGACTATCAGCAATGGAGAATAGTCCTCTAACAATATAATCTTCAAGTATTTCTACATCTAATTTGTCAGATTCCTTTTCATATACGAGCTTGTACCATTGCTTGTTTACGTAAAGACCAAAAGTGCGTCGTTCTTTGACATTGTACAAGGAAATGTCTGAGCGTGAGACAGTAAAGTCTTCAGAAAGTTTAGAAATGATGACATCTTGCTTCATAGAAATTACTGACTTTATAAGTCTATGAAATGGTAATATCTCCAATTGGTTCTCCTGAACTATAAAGCACATTGATCGGTCGTTTGATAAACTTGAAACCTTATGATTAAATTCCTCAGTAGAAGCAGATCTGTGATGACCATCAGCTATGTAAAAACTTTCAATTTTAGCCATTTGATTCTGAATAAGAACTAGAGAATTTGGAGAGGATACTTTATGTATGATATGTCGCTTTTTATCCTGTGACTTAAAATCATATATCAACTCACTTTCTACATTAGACAAATCCGTAAGCCCATTATGAGCTAACAATGTTGGTTCGCCCATAACTTTAGTAGTCTTAAATAGTTCTACCAAAAACTTTAAGCGACTAGGTCTAATCTCCTCGTGTTTCTTGATCTTATTCTCCCTATAATCCTCAATAGAACACAGTGCGATTAACCCTTTAAATCTTCTACCGTCTGTTCTTACTTGTTCATACATATAGACAGAAGGCTCTTCTTCTCTAAAAAGAAGACCTTCGTCTTCCATACGTTTAATATATTGCCGTGCGAAAGGTAAAAACTTCTCTGGTTCTTGATACGCTCCTGCATAGCTTAAATGACTTTTTGTAACGTGGTGAAACGAGATCTTATTTGTACGAATTTCCTCTATAAGGTCTGCTTTATTCGGGTAGTCCGTTGATTTTGCAGATACCTTATCAACTATTTCAGCCTTTGGTCTTAAGGCACGAAATGGAAAAATCTGTGGCATAATTACTTATTTGAAGTATGAGATAATTTTTTCTGCAAGTTCTACACCTACTCTTTCTTGTGCTTCAGCGGTACTAGCACCTATGTGAGGACTTAGCCCTACTTGATCCATACGTAATACTCTCTCATCTACTGGAGGTTCTTTTTCGAAAACATCCGTTGCTGCATACTTGACCTTCCCTGACTCAATAGCATTGATAAGTGCAGATTCATTGATGGTGCCACCTCGAGCACAATTGACAATACCTGAACCATCCTTCATTTTAGCAAAATCTTCTGTATCCAACACATAACCTTGCCCTCCTGGTATGTGAAGACTGATAAAATCAGACTCAGCTAATAATGTGTCTTTGGGCACGGTTTTAATGTTTATAAAATGCTTAATATCATAATCAGAATGTAAGCTAATTTCTACATCACCTTCATCCAAGTATGGATCAAAGGCCATTATTTTCATACCGCATCCTATGGCAATTGAAGCTGTCTCACGACCTATTCTACCAAATCCAATGAGACCAAGAGTCTTACCTTGCAATTCAATTCCTTTGCTGGCGGACTTTTTAAGTGCTTTAAAGTCTGATACTCCATCAATTGACATCTTCTTATTTACCATCGGGAGAGATCTGACAATACCGAACAGATGCCCTATTGCAAGTTCAGCCACAGATCTGGATGAAGCAGCAGGAGTATTAAAAACCGCGATTCCTCTATCCTTAGCAACTTTCACGTCAATGTTATCTAAACCTACACCACCTCTACCTATTAGTTTTAGGTTTGGTGCCGCATCCATTAGACTTTCTCTAACTGTGGTAGCACTTCTTACTAAGATAGCGTCATAACCATTCAGTTTGGTCATCAACTCGTCTTGAGGAATGTTATTCGTATCTATTTCGTGACCCGCTTCGGTCAGAAGTCTTTGGCCTGCTGGGTGAAGACCGTCGTTTATTAGTATTTTCATTATTTATTAAAGTTTTTCATTACCGAAACGAGTGCCTCGACACTATCTATTCCTAATGCATTGTACATACTTGCTCGAAATCCACCGACGCTTCGGTGCCCTTTTATACCACTAATATTTTCTGCAGCACATTCAGCAAGAAAAGCCTCATTCATACTGTCATCTTTTAGTACAAAGGTTACATTCATCTTAGAACGATCTTCTACCGCTGCAGTTCCTTCAAAAATCGGATTACTATCGATTTCATTATAAAGTAAATCGGCCTTTCGAGTATTGATTTTTTCAATTTCCGAAAGTCCCTGCTTATCAATCCATCTCAATGTCTGCAAGCATCCATAAACTGCAAATACAGACGGTGTATTAAACATAGAATCTTTACTTATGTGAGTATTGTAGTCTAACATTGTAGGTATATATCTTTCGGTCTTACCTAATATTTCTTTTTTTACAACTACTAAAGTGGTTCCCGCTGGACCCATATTTTTTTGAGCACCAGCATAAATCAAGTCGAATTGAGTGAAATCTAATTCACGACTAAAGATGTCTGAACTCATGTCGCATACTAGTGGTGAGTTTGAATGAGGGAAGGAATGCATTTGTGTACCACATATTGTATTGTTAGAAGTACAATGGAAATAGTCATAATCAGCATCTAAGGAAAAGTCTTTAGGGATGTGGCTGAAATTTTTATCCGAAGAATCACCTACCACGTCAACTTCACCAAAGTGTTTAGCTTCTTTAATAGCTTTTTTAGCCCAAGTACCTGTATTGGTGTAAGCAGCCTTAGTTTTTAAAAGATTCATTGCCACCATAAGAAACTGAGTGCTAGCTCCACCTTGAAGATAAAGAACCGCATACGAGTCATCTAATTTCATGATTTTCTTCACTAGACTTTGAGCTTCATCCATTACAGAAACGAATTCTTTACTTCTGTGCGAAACTTCTATTAAGGATAAATTTGTTCCACTGAAGTTTTGAAGAGCTTCGGTGCAACTATCAATTACTTCCTGAGGCAGGATTGCAGGTCCAGCTGAGAAATTATGTGCTTTTTTCATAATGTATAAATTCTTGGCAAAACTATTTATTTCTTGTTATTTGCAACGGATACAGAAGTGAAACTTAAGAAGAAAATATATGCTAAGTTTATACGTCTTGATAAATATTTGGATAATAGGCTGAAAAACGTAAGCTTTCCTGGTTTCAAAAGACAATCAATTTATCATGTAGGCAAGTATTTTGCTCGAGGGCTTTTTCGTGAAGAGCTAAATTTACGTGCTTCCTCTTTGGCTTTTAATTTCTTTATTGCCATTTTTCCTCTTATAATTTTTTTATTTACTCTACTGCCCTATGTCCCAATAAATGATTTAGAATTCCTGATTACAAGCTTTATAGAAAGATTTTTACCTGGCAACGCGTTTGAATTTGTAAACGAGACGATTAAAGATATTGTTAACAATCAAAATGCTGGATTACTATCTTTTGGTTTCATTGCGGCAGTTTATTTCTCAAGTAATGGTTTTGCATCTATGATTTCAGCCTTTGAATCTGGTTTGCACCCTAGGGAACAGCGAAATTGGTTTGATGTGAGACTAAAGAGTATTCTTATACTTATTTTAGTGGTGTCTATACTTATATCAACTATAACTTTCTCTATTATTTTTACTTACGGAGTAGATTTTGTGAGTCTCAGGTTTGGAATGAAGCCAGCTCTAGCCAAGATTTCACTAAAGATTGTTGAGTACATTCTTACTATATCATTAGTCTACTTTATATTTAGTTCACTGTACTATTTCGGAAGTAATAAAGGAGCTGCTTGGAAATTTTTCTCTGTAGGCAGCACAATTGGTACTATTCTATCTATTGTCTCGACTTATAGTTTTAGATTGTATGTAGAGAATTTCAATTCCTACAACAAATTATATGGATCTGTAGGAACATTATTAGTTCTCCTGATTTTGATATACGTAAACTGTTTCGTAGTTCTTATTGGATTTGAATTAAACAGAAGCGTTGACAAAGCCGGTAAGATAATTGATGCATAAAAAAGGATTCAGCCAACGGCTAAATCCTTTAAGTGAAGCGGAGAAGGAGGGATTCGAACCCCCGGACCTATGACAGTCGCTAGTTTTCAAGACTAGTGCATTCGACCACTCTGCCACTTCTCCTAAATTGATTGCAAATTTAGACCAAAAGTTTTACCTGCAAACAAAAAATAGAATATTTTTCAACTAGTATAACATGCTGATTCTAATATCTCTACAATTACCTTTTCATCTATAGGTTTAGAGTAGTAGCCTTTGACAAATCAAACTTTCTGGACAATTCGTAATCCTCTCTACTTAATGAAGAAGTACGCATCATTACATTGGCTTGATTATCTAGGAGATTATACTCTTCGAGTAATCCCCAGCCATCCATAATTTGCTTGTATATTTCAAGTAAAATAATCTTAGGTTTTGGTTGTAGCCTTGAAGACATATGTCAATAATATCTTGACACTAAATGTCTTTTATTCAAACCAATATTCAAAGAATAACATTTAGCACCAATACTTTGCAGTTGAAAAGAAGCTGTGAAAGGTTTGAAACTATCGAGTCATAGACTTCCTTTTTATAAGAAATGGTAGAATAGCATTTTTCACATCCTGAGATGTATCAACCAACGCGTATTCAATCTTATATTGATTTAGCTTTGATTTCAAGTCAGCATTATACTTTTTCATTTTAGCAGCGTATGCGTCTTTTACTTCGCTCGGTAGTAGTTTTATTTCTACTCCCGTTTCTACGTCTTCAAATGTCATCGGTCTATTTCCGTAATCAAAATCTAATTCAGATGCACTATTCACAGTTTGAAAAACAATCACTTCGTGCTTGTTGTGCTTTAGATGTTTTATAGCTTCGAATACGGGCTCCAGATCTCTATCTTTCTCCAAAAAATCAGTGAATAGAATGATCATACTCCTTTTATGAATTTGAGAAGCAATGTTATGTAATGTAGTGCTAATGTCTGTAGAACCTACCTTAGATTCGTAGTGAAGATAGTCGTTTAGTTTATATATAAGTTCCTTGTAGTGTCTTCCTGAGGACGCAATTTTGGTATACTCTTGGATTTTATTGTCAAAAAAGCATATCCCAGATGCATCTCGTTGTTTTTTTAAAATTTGAGTTAAGACAGCCGTAGACCAAATAGCATGTTGAAGTTTTGATAGTTCACCTTCATTAGCTATTTGCATAGAAGCTGAAACGTCGATAAGAAACTGACTCCGTAAATTGGTTTCTTCATCGAAGATTTTATTGTACAACTTATCTGTACGACCATAGAGTTTCCAATCAATATTCTTAGTACTTTCACCTTGATTATATTGCCTATGTTCTGCAAATTCAACTGAAAAACCGTGAAAAGGACTTTTGTGTAAACCCGTGATAAATCCCTCTACCGCTTTCTTTGCCAGAAGCTCGAGATTGCCTGTATTGAGAATATCTTCCTTGGTAATTTTCATAAATTAAAAAACGGTATATCTCTATTACGAAATGTACCGTTCAATATTACAATTGTGAATTGGGTTTATGCCAATTGTCCTTCTAATTTATCTACTAAAGTAGTCTTAGGAACTGCACCTACTACTTTATCTACAACTTCACCGTTTTTAAATACTAGTAAAGTGGGAATGCTTCTTACACCATACTTCATCGGAGTACCTGGATTAAGATCTATATTCATTTTTCCTATCTTAGCTTTACCATCATATTCGGTTGCTAATTCTTCCACTACTGGTCCTATCATTCTACAAGGTCCGCACCACTCTGCCCAAAAATCAACTAATAC
>ERZ1047472.730-NODE-730-length-28346-cov-15.431303_pt1 | contig 28346 bp, 26 predicted proteins | sample MGYA00383095_ERZ1047472 | MGnify/ENA primary metagenome ERZ1047472 (study PRJEB29581, sample SAMEA5548365) | metagenome | biome: marine; feature: coastal; material: water | depth 1 m | study: Short-term variability in the microbial, nano- and picoplankton... | reverse complement strand
AGTTTATTGAAAGAAAACAGGTCAATAAGCAAAAAGTATATATAAGTGGATTATCGCACCGATTTATTTTTAAATGATTGCCAACTTAAATCTACTATTGTTGTTTCCCCTACACTTTTACTCATTAATGATTTTAGTGATAATTCATTTTGTGGATTTAATTCATGCAGTATATACAGCTTGGAGACATGGGATATCACATATGAATCTGGATCAACATTTGTACTAATTAATCAAACTGGAGATATAAATTTTTGTAATGGAGAAGTAGATGACACTGATACTAGCCTACAACTGACTGTTAATTTTCAAATTACAGGCAATAGGCTTGAGGTAAGTTATGACTCACCAAGTAGCGACGGCTCAACATCCTTTATCCAAAAGGAATATGTAAGAATTTAAAATTTAGGATAAACAAGACTAAGTTATCTTGATTTTACTTGGCCAAATTTTTAATGAAACTGATGCACTGTTTCGAAAACAGCTCAATTGGGTGTACAATCGAACCCGCAACCTAAGTTGCGGGTTTTTTTGTTTTTGATTAGTTGTTGGTTAAAGTTTAGTAAGCTGAATATCCTGTATTTGGGTGGATAATATTAATACCATTGGCACCTCCATCTAGGAAAGGAACCATAGCGCCAATTACGGTGTCTTCGGTTTGTCTCCACTTTAAATAAGCAGCATATTTATCGTTGGTTTCCCAATTGGAAACCACCCAAATTGTATTGGTGTTTTTATTGATTGTCATTTCTAATGAAAGACATCCGTCGTACGCTTTTGTGGTAGGAAGACCGCCATCACTATTTAAAATTTCAAGAACATTGTCTAGTTGACCGTCTTTAACTTCTAATGAAACGATCACTAAATTTTTTGGATAAACCGCATCAAGCATGCCTCCAAAATCAAAAAAGTCGCCTTGTGCATTAATTAATCCACCCTCATCAAAACCAAAATACCAATAGCCTTTTAAGCTTAATTCTTTTTTGGTTTGAACTTGTGTCCCCGTCCATACACCATAGGTGCGAACACTTCCATTTAAGTTTCCTAATGTATCGCATCCTGGGAGCCATACTTCTGGAGTATACTTGACATTGTCAAAGGCCATATGATATCCTTTAATATTGGCCATAAATTGGTCATAACCCATTTTTTCTGAACCATACATAGACGTTTCGGCAATGATATCTTTACTAATTAGTGCCGCTTGTCCATCGTAATCTTCAACCTCATGTAACTTAAACATTTTTTTTGCAGTTTCAAGATTCTTTGCATAATCAGGATGTTGTTGTTGCATACAACTTGTAACAAAAACAGTTGCCATGAACAATAAAAAGATTCTTTTCATAATTTAAAGTATTGGTTAATAAAGTATTAAATCTATTAAATTAACTTGTAATTCACAACTATTTTTTTTTATATTTATGTTATTAACCAAAAATAAAAACTTTAAGAAATGAAAAAAACAGCATTGATAAGTATGTCTTTGATTTTAATGACTTCGTGTGCCATTAGTATTGGAAACACAAAAAAGACACCACCCCCACCCCCAGCTCAAGAAAAAATTGTGGAAGTGGACAGAGAAGTTGGCTATTTAAAAACGCCAAACAAAACGTACACGGCTTCGTCTGGAAATAATTCTGTAGTAGAATTGTGGGATCAATATATAGAAGTTCATAACAACAGAGACATTGATGCAATTATGGAAATGGAATCTGATGACATTCAAATTTGGGGACCAAATGGAGAATATATTAAAGGTAAGGAGGCTCATGCAGCGTTTTTGGCACAATGGTTTGATGGCGCAAACCCAAAATGGAATACATTTTTCTCGTTTCCAATGAAAGTTAATGATTTGGAAGCTCAAAAAGACGGACAATGGGTAGTCACTGGGGCACAAGTTACAATGACCGTTGAGGATCAAGAAATGAATGTTATTCACTTATCAGATATATATATTGAGAATGGAAAAGTGAATAAATTTTATGTGTATCAGCGACTTCCAGCTTCAAAACAATAGCTCAATACAATGATTTATTAATTAAAAAAACCACTATTAGGTGGTTTTTTTGTTTTATAGATTTAGGGTTTAAATGATTTTAAAGAATATTTTTTAATAATTATTTATTTTTTTAATCAACTATTGATAAATCTTTAATTTTCATAAAAAAAAATAAAGCCCAAGTTTTTAGTAAAAAATTAATTTATAGATTTACCCCAATTATAAATAAATAATGATTGCACTTCAATCGATTTTAATTTCAACACCACCGCATACTTTATCGAGTTGTGCTCCTTTGCGTCCGCGCATTAATCGCCGTCGCCCTTAGGGTGTATTTATAATTTTTGGAACCTAGGTGAGTCCGGTTCTTTCTTCAACAACTTTTTTCAAAACTAATTTTAAAAATCTATTGATAATGAAATTAATTATCACAGATAAATCACATCATATTTATACTCATGCAATTTGTGCTACTATTGAAGACGCTGCACAAGTCAGAGGAACTGGAATTGCAAAACGCTCTCCAGATTATATTTGTTCCAAAATGGAACAGGGCGATGCTGTTATTGCTTTAGATGGCGATAACTTTGCAGGGTTTTGTTATATCGAAACCTGGGATCATGGTAAGTTTGTAGCCAATTCGGGACTTATTGTACACCCTGATTATAGAAATCAAGGTTTAGCAAAAAAAATCAAAAAGGTCATTTTTGAACACTCAAGAAAAAAATATCCAGAGGCGAAAGTATTTAGTATCACTACGGGTTTGGCCGTTATGAAATTGAATACAGCTTTGGGTTACAAGCCTGTTACTTTCTCTGAACTTACCAAAGAACCCTCTTTTTGGAAAGGGTGTCAAACATGTAAAAACTATGATGTATTGCAGCGTACTTCTCAATCGATGTGCTTGTGCACTGGTATGTTGTTTGACCCAAAACAGCAAAAAAAGAAAAGTAAAACAAAATTTAAAGCAGCAACTTTTAAACGTCTAAAAAGTATCAAGCAAGCGCTTTTTCTTAAAAAACAAAACAATGAATCTTAAAAATAAATTAGTATTAGCTTACAGCGGGGGACTTGACACTTCGTATTGTGCAGTTCATCTTTCTCAAGACCTAGATTATGAGGTCCATGCTGCTAGTGTCAATACAGGAGGTTTTACTCAAAATGAAATTCAATCTATTGAGTCTAAAGCCTATAAAATGGGCGTTTCTGTGTATAAAAATATTAAGGCAACAGAGCAATTTTATCAAAAGGTAGTGAAGTATTTAATTTTCGGAAATGTATTAAAAAACAATACTTACCCTCTTTCTGTTAGTGCCGAGCGAATCATTCAAGCCATTGAAATTGTAAACTATGCAAAATCTATAGATGCAAAATATATTGCACACGGAAGTACGGGAGCAGGGAATGACCAGGTTCGTTTTGATATGATTTTTCAAATTTTAGCACCTGAAATTGAAATCATTACCCCAATCCGTGATAATACTTTGAGTAGAGAAGAAGAGATTTCTTATTTGAATTCTAAAGGGATTAACCTGTCTTGGGATAAGGCAAAATATTCCATTAATAAAGGACTCTGGGGCACTAGTGTTGGCGGTGATGAAACCTTAACGTCTCATTTGGCTTTGCCAGAGGAGGCTTATCCTTCGGTAATAAAAAATAATACTGAAACCCTGGTAAAACTCAGTTTTATAAAAGGCGAGTTGAGTGCTATTGATGGTATAGAAAACGCTCCAATCGAAAATATTCAAAAGCTTAATGAATTAGCATCAACATATGCTATTGGAAGAGATATTCATGTTGGCGACACTATTGTTGGCATCAAAGGGCGCGTAGGTTTTGAAGCGGCTGCGGCTTTAATCATCATAAAAGCACACCATTTGTTAGAAAAACATACGCTTTCAAAATGGCAGTTGCAACACAAAGATAGTATGGCTAGTTATTATGGGATGCATCTTCATGAAGGGCAATATTTAGACCCAATGATGCGCGATATGGAGTCCTTTTTTGAGTCCAGCCAAGCTCATGTTACTGGTGATGTTGAGGTTGTTTTAAAACCTTATCATTTCACGCTTAATGGGGTATATTCTCCCTATGATCTTATGAAATCGGAGTTTGGAAGTTATGGCGAAAAAAACACAGCTTGGACGGCAGATGATGCAAAAGGGTTTATCAAAATCACGGCTAATCAAAATAAAATTATTCAAAGCGTAAATTCAAAATTATGATAGAAGTTGGTATTATTGGTGGCGCAGGATATACTGCAGGAGAGTTGATTCGATTATTATTAAATCATCCAAAAGCAACACTTAACTTTGTGTATAGCACTTCTAGTTCTGGGCAGAATTTGAGTGCGATTCATCAAGATTTGGTAGGAGAATCAGAGTTTAAGTTTTCTAATCAAATTAATTCAAGTGTTGATGTTTTGTTTTTATGTTTAGGGCATGGAAATTCTAAAACATTTTTGGAAAACAATACATTTTCAGATCATACAAAGATTATTGATTTGAGTCATGATTTTAGATTGAATGCGTCTGCTGATTTTCAAACTAAACAATTCATATACGGACTTCCAGAATTGAATAAAAATAAAATTATAAATGCAAATTACATTGCAAATCCTGGCTGTTTTGCAACAGCTATTCAATTAGCACTTTTACCGTTAGCTGCTAAAAATATGATTCAAAGTCCGGTTCATATTAATGCAGTTACAGGGGCTACTGGAGCAGGAACCAAACCTTCTGCAACAACTCATTTTACATGGCGTGACAATAATTTTTCACATTATAAAGCTTTTGAGCATCAACATTTATCGGAAATTAAAGAGTCATTGATTGCACTACAAGAAACGTTTGATTCTGAGCTCAATTTTATACCAAATCGAGGAAATTTTTCTCGTGGAGTTTTCGCAACCTCATATTTGGAAATAGGAGAAAGTTTGGAGGACTTTATATCACTTTACAAATCATATTACAAGAATGCACCATTTACCGTTATTTCTGAAAATGAAATTCATCTAAAACAGGTGGTTAATACCAATAAATGCTTGATACATCTAAGAAAACATAACAATAAATTACTCGTAACCAGTGCCATAGACAATCTTTTAAAAGGGGCATCAGGCCAAGCCATTCAAAATATGAATCTGATGTTTGGCTTAGAAGAACAAGAAGGATTGAAGCTAAAGGCGAATTATTTTTAATCAATTTTAATATGAAAACAGCAATTATAGGAACAGGAAATTTAGGGCGATCCATTGCCAAAGGGCTAATTATAAACAATGCCATTACGTCGTTGTATTTAACACGACGTAGTTTGGATAATTTAAAAGAATTTGATGGCTATAAAAACGTGCACTTGACAACGGATAACAGCTTAGCCGTACAACAATCCGATATTTTGATTTTTGCAGTACAGCCAGCACATTTACAATCTATTTTAGAATTAGTTGCGCCACATCTTACAGAAAAACACATTGTGATTTCAACCATAACTGGATTTTCAATTTTTAAAATTGAAAGCATTGTTGGTGCACAACATCATATCATTAGGGCAATGCCCAATACAGCAATTGCTGTTGGTAAATCCATGACATGTTTGTGCTCTAACAATTCTGGAAAAGCAAGAATTTCTGTAGCGGAAGCTATTTTTAATAGGTTAGGCGCAACAATATGCATTCCAGAAGAACAGATGCAAGCGGCAACTGTAGTTTGTGCTAGTGGAATTGCTTTTTGGATGCGTTTAATTCGAGCCACTACACAAGCAGCCATCCAGCTTGGTTTTGATGCCGAGGATGCACAACGTTTGGCCATGTACACCAGCGAAGGTGCAGCTCAATTGTTAATCACAAATGGAAATCATCCAGAGCAAGAAATTGATAAAGTGACGACTCCCATGGGATGTACTATTGAAGGATTAAATGATATGGAACACAAGGGTTTGAGCTCTTCTTTGATTCAAGGAATGGTGGCGTCATTTCAAAAAATTAATGCTATTAAAACCAATCAGGTATGAAGTTATTTGATGTTTATCCATTGTTTGATGTCACACCAGTTCGAGCAAAAGACGTCAATGTTTTTGACGAAAATGGCGTTGAGTATTTAGATTTGTATGGTGGTCATGCTGTGATTTCTATTGGGCATTCACACCCAACCTATATTCAAAATTTATCAGAACAATTAAATCAAATAGGATTTTATAGTAATGCCGTTAAAAACCCATTACAAATCCAATTAGCAGAAAAACTAGCAATAGCTTCTAACTGTAATAATTATGAATTATTCATGTGTAGCTCAGGTGCAGAGGCGAATGAAAATGCCTTAAAGTTAGCTTCTTTTCACACCAATAAACCTTCTATTATTGCTTTTGAAAATTCGTTTCACGGGCGTACTTCAGCAGCTGTTGCAAGTACGGATAACCCCAAAATTATTGCGCCATTAAACGCACAACAAGACGTTCAATTTTTGACTTTAGGGGATTTAAAAGCTGTAGAAACAACTCTTCAAAAAGGAAATACTTGTGCCATTATTATTGAATGCATTCAAGGGGTAGGTGGATTAGATCAAAGTTCTACAGAATTTTATAAAGGGTTGGAAGTATTGTGCAAACAATACGGCGCTGTACTGATTGCTGATGAGGTACAATCTGGATTTGGGCGTAGCGGTGATTTTTTCGCCTTTCAAAAACACAGCATTACGCCACATATTATTTCCATGGCCAAAGGAATGGGTAACGGATTTCCTGTTGGTGGAATTTTAATTCATCCAGAAATTCAAGCCTCTTATGGACTTTTGGGAACAACTTTTGGAGGAAATCATTTGGCTTGCGCTGCAACTCTTAGTGTTTTGGAGGTTTTGGAAACTCAAAATTTAATGCAAAATGCACAACACATGGAGATTTATTTTAGAGAAAAAGCCAAAGAAGTTCCTCAAATTCTTCAACTTAAAGGGCGTGGGTTGATGCTAGGGTTAGCGTTTGATTTTCCTGTGGCAGAACTAAGGAAAGCACTTCTTTTTAAACATAAAATATTTACGGGGAGCTCTAAGAATCCAAATTTAATTCGCATACTTCCACCACTTACCATTAAAAAAGAACATATTGACATCTTTTTTAGTGCACTAAAACAAGAATTATGAATCAATTTTTAAATATAGAAGATGTTTCAAATTTGAACACAACAGTTCAAGATGCTATTGCTTTAAAAAACAACTCTTTTTTGTACCATTCCCTTGGGAAACAAAAGACATTGGTGCTGCTTTTTTTCAACGCTAGTTTGCGCACACGTATTAGTACAGAATTGGCGGCTAAAAATTTAGGTATGAATGTTATTGTCCTAAATCTTAGCGATGCGTGGCAATTAGAGTTTGAAGATGGCGTTGTTATGAATCTTGACACCTCAGAACACATAAAAGAAGCCGCTCAGGTGATTTCTCAATATGCTTCAATTATTGGAGTTAGAGCGTTTCCAATCTTAACGGATAAGGCCAAAGATCAATCGGAATGGATTTTAAAAGCATTTTCTAGTTTGGCTTCAGTTCCTGTAATCAATATGGAAAGTGCAACTGCACATCCATTGCAAGGCTTGGCTGATGCCATCACTATTGCAGAGCAACGCCAATATAAAAAACCAAAAGTAGTTCTATCTTGGGCGCCACATCCAAAGGCGCTTCCACATGCTGTTGCAAATTCTTTTTTACAAACGATGCAGTTACAGGATGTTGACTTGTGTATCACTCATCCCGAAGGCTACGATTTAGACCCAAAAATAGTTAAGGGCACACCAGTTTTTTACAATCAAGAAGAGGCACTTCAAAATGCAGATTTTGTTTATGCAAAAAATTGGAGCAGCTTTAATGATTATGGGAAAATTTTATCGCCAAAATCTGATTGGATGATTACTAAAGATAAAATTGGTGAAGCCAAATTTATGCATTGTCTTCCTGTTCGTCGCAACGTAGTTGTGGAAGATGCTGTTTTGGATAGCCCTCAATCCTTGTGTATTGAGCAATCTAATAATCGCACTTATGCTGCACAAATTGTACTGAAACAAATCTTAGAATCATTATGAAGCACTCATTAAAAATCGTAAAAATAGGGGGTCATATTCTTGATGATTCAAAAGCAAAAAAAGAATTTTTAACTCAATTTGCTGCAATTGATGGGTTAAAACTTTTGGTCCATGGTGGTGGAAAATCAGCGACAGCATTATCAAAAAAAATGCAATTGGATGTTCAAATTGTCGATGGGCGTCGAATTACAGATGCTCAAACACTGGAGGCCATTACTATGGTTTATGCGGGAAAAATTAACACTTCTATTGTCGCCATGTTGCAAGGATTGAACTGTAATGCCGTAGGGTGTTCTGGTGCTGATGCCAATTCAATTAAATCTGTAAAACGGCCTGTTTCAGATGTTGACTATGGCTTTGTGGGGGATATTCAAAAGGTGAATTCGAAGTATATTTCATTATTAATAAACGCAGGTTTAACTCCAGTTTTTTCAGCTATTACGCACAATAATAAAGGACAATTGCTTAACACCAATGCAGATACAATTGCCGCTTCAATCGCAAAATCTTTAGCTGATGTTTTTGATATTACACTATTTTATTGTTTCGAAAAAACAGGAGTTTTAGAAGATAAAAACGATGATAATTCAGTCATAAAAATAATTGATAAAGCTAAATACAGAGACCTTTTGAAATCTGGAGTAGTTTCTGATGGCATGTTACCCAAATTACAAAATTGCTTTGATGCACTCGAAAATCAAGTTTCAAAAGTTTGTGTCGGTCAGCCAAGCATGCTTTCGGATCATTCAAATAATTATACAACGCTAACGCTATGATGACTATAGATTCTCTTACTCAGTCAGCAATTGAATTATTAAAAAACTTAATTCAAACGCCTTCTTTTTCATCTGAAGAAGACGTAACCGCATTGCTTTTGGAGCAGTGGTTTCAATCTTTTGATATTCCATATAGTCGTCATCAAAATAATGTTTGGGCCACCAATAAAACTTTTGATGATTCGAAGCCAACACTTCTATTAAATTCTCATCATGATACGGTTAAGCCCAATAGTGGGTATACCAAAAATCCATTTGATGCACACATTGAAGATGGGAAGCTCTATGGTCTTGGCAGCAATGATGCAGGGGGATGTTTGGTATCGTTGTTGGCGACCTTTACTTATTTCTATCATCAGGAATCATTGGCCTACAATTTAGTTTTTGTAGGATCAGCAGAGGAAGAAAGCAGTGGTTCAAATGGTCTTAATAGTATGCTTGGTATTATTCCAAAAATTGATGTTGCTATTGTTGGAGAACCTACTCAAATGCATTTGGCCATTGCCGAAAAAGGTTTGGTTGTTTTTGATATTAATGTTTTTGGAACACCAAGTCATGCTGCTCATCCTAATACTGATAATGTACTTTACAATACAATACCTCTTATGCAGTGGATTCAAAATTATGAATTTGAAAAAACCTCTGATACTCTTGGAAAAGTAAAAATGACACTTACGCAAATTAATGCTGGGCAACAACACAATGCTGTTCCAGCAAAATTATCTATGGTGGTTGATGTTCGTGTGAATGATTGCTATTCTAACCAAGAGGTTGTAGACATCATAAAGGAACAGTTGCCAAATGCTGAGGTTTCTCCAAGAAGTACAAGTTTAAATTCTTCTTCTATTCCAAAAAACCACCCACTAGTTGTCGCTGGTACAGCACTAGGTAGAGAAACTTATGGCTCTCCTACGCTTTCCGATCAGGCGGTGTTAAGCTGTCCTTCTTTGAAATTGGGGCCTGGAGACAGCACAAGATCCCATACTGCTGATGAGTTTATTTATGTCAATGAAATCGAAGAAGGCATAGCAATATATATTCAAATATTAAAAAATATAAACATATGAAACTTTGGGACAAAGGTTTTTCTATTGATAAAACTATAGAAGCCTTTACAATTGGAGACGATCGTGTAATAGATTTGCATATTGCTCAGTATGATTTACAGGCTTCTTTGGCCCATGCAAAAATGCTGACCAAAATAGGAATTCTGGATCACAATGAGTTACTCCAAATTGAACAAGTCATTCAACATTTGCAAAATGAAGTTGCGAATAAAACCTTTAAGATTGAAGATGATTTTGAAGATGTTCATTCTAAAATAGAGTTTGAATTAACTCAGCGTTTAGGAGACGCAGGAAAAAAAATTCATACTGCACGATCAAGAAATGATCAAGTTTTGGTGGCTTTGCAATTGTATTATAAAGACAATTTGATGGTTCTTCAAAAGCAAGTTGGAGCCTTATTTGATACGTTGTTGAACTTAGCAAAACAGCACAAATCAGAATTATTGCCGGGGTATACACATCTTCAAGTCGCAATGCCTTCGTCATTTGGACTTTGGTTTTCTGCCTATGCTGAAGCGTTGATTGATGATGTTATAATGCTTCAATCTGCACAAAAAATTGTAGACCAAAATCCATTAGGTTCTGCAGCTGGATATGGCAGTTCTTTTCCTATTGATAGAGAAATGACCACTGAATTATTGAATTTTTCAGATTTAAAATATAATGCCGTAGCCGCACAAATGATGCGGGGCAAAAATGAACAAATTGTAGCTTTTGCCTTAGGAAATTTAGCATTTACACTTTCTAAGTTCGCAATGGATATTTGCTTGTATATGAGTCAGAATTTTGATTTTATCAGCTTTCCAGATAATCTTACTACCGGGAGTAGTATTATGCCTCACAAAAAAAACCCAGATGTATTTGAATTGATTCGTGGAAAATGCAATAATTTACAAGGGTTATCATCTCAAATACAAATGATGACTAATAATTTACCGAGTGGTTATCATCGTGATTTTCAGTTATTGAAATCTCCAATGATTTCCGCATTTGAAACGCTAAAAACAGTATTGTCTGTTTTTGATTATGGATTACAACAAGTTGAAGTCAAATCTGTGGATTTGAAGGATGAAAAATATAAGTATTTGTTTACTGTAGATAGTATTAACTCATTAGTACAAAATGGCACATCATTTAGAGAAGCTTACCAAGCGATTGGTGCTCAAGTTCAAGATGGAACTTATGAATGTGAAACACGACACCGTCATACGCACATTGGGGGGATAGATAACTTGGCCTTGGATAAAATCAAGGCCAAGTATCCAAAATGTGATTAGTCCTTGGAGGACCTTAAATCGGTGTTATAAATCAAACCGAACTGCAAAAATGTTTTAGCAGTGGTTTGTACTTCCTGTCGAAGTAGCCCCACTTGAAAGTGAATGTTACTTGCATATTGATACCCCAATCCTCCATAGAGTCTGTTGCGATCAAAAAAGCTGCGTTTATCATTGATGAATAATTCGTCATAAATACCTAAGTACAATGTCCCTGTTTCAATTTTTTGTTTGTTAAGAGGAACAAAAACCATTAAGCGGTATCGAAAGCGCATTTTAAAGTCATCTTCAATAAAGCGTTCTTCCACTCGATAGCGATGTTCAAATTTGACGCGACCTATGGTGTTAGTGGTCAAAAATTGTTGCCAAATTCGGTGCTCTTCAACTTCTGGGCTTTTTTGTTCAGATTCATAAACATAGTTTCCAATATGTGCATATCCAAACGTTGCCGAAGCGTTGGGTTTAAAATGATAATTCAATCCAGTTCGAAGCAAAAGTTGTTCAATATTGGTTGGGCTTATGCTGTGATTTCGATACTGTACTTCAGAGTGAATACTAAATTTATCACTGATTTTATTAGTGCCAAAATACATGAGCCAGTTGCCTGTATCATTTTGAGCCGTTAAAAACATTGACCCCCAAAAAAGGAGGCCAATGCTATAAATAAATTTGATTTTCATGAATTAATAAAATGTTACTTCACCAGTTTTTATGTCATACATACCACCAACGATTTCTATCTCACCGGCATCTTCCATATCTTTAAGCACTTGACTTGATTTACGAATATTATCAATAGTCATGTGAACATTCTTTTTTGCTACTTCATTGACAAAATCAATATTAGCCGAATTTCTTAAACTTTCGTCTTGTGGCTCGGTTACTGCTTCAACAGCAGGCTCAATTTTGTTGATTAAAGTTGTAAGGTTGCCAAGACGGGCATGATCACATGCGCCTTTTACAGCACCACAAGCCGTGTGTCCTAATACAACAACTAGTTTTGTACCTGCTAATTTACATGCAAATTCCATGCTTCCAAGAATATCTTCGTTGACAAAATTTCCAGCAATTCTTACACTAAATATGTCGCCGATGCCTTGGTCAAAAATAAGTTCAGATGAGACTCTAGAATCAATACAGCTTAGTACAGTAGCAAATGGAAATTGTCCAGTGCTTGTTTGGTCAACTTGTGTCATAAGGTTTCGATCTATTTGTTGACCTTGAACAAAACGTTCGTTTCCATCAACCAATGCATTTTTTGCGAGTTGAGGTGTCATTTGATCTTGTGTATCTTTTGTGTGTGCGTTCATTGTTTTATGTTTTGAGTTATTTTAATTTATCTTAAACTTTAGGTTGTAATTTGAAAAAATCTGAAAAGCTTTCTGGGTTGGCAACTGTTCCTCTTTCAGAAATTAATGTGATATTAATATTTCGGTTCTTAGCTTTTAACGAAAAATCATCTAAAATTTCAATAATATCATAATCTAAAAATCGTGTTTTTCGCACATCAATTTCTAATTTGGTGTCGGCGGCGATGTGCTCCAGCTCATTCAGAATAGCACCTTTATTAATAAAAGTTACTTCTTCTGCTAGTGTCATTTTTAGTTTTTGTGCACCATTACTTTTGTCTTCTATATGAAGAAAGTGTGAATTTTGGTAGCTCTTAAATAGGACTACAATAATTCCTACGGCTAATCCTAATCCGATTCCTATTAGTAGATCTGTAAATATAATTCCTAAAACAGTTACAATAAAGGGAACAAATTGTTTCCAGCCTTGCTTGTAGATAGTAACAAATAAAGCTGGTTTTGCTAGTTTATAACCTACAATAAATAGTACTGCTGCTAAAACAGCTAATGGGATTTTGTTGAGTAATGTAGGGATAATTAAAACTGAAATTAGAAGTAAAAATCCATGAATAATAGCCGAAGCTTTGGTACGACCTCCTGATTGAATATTTGCAGAACTCCGTACAATTACCTGTGTTATGGGCAACCCTCCAATGAGTCCAGAAATAATATTTCCTGAACCTTGAGCAATAAGCTCTCTATTGGTAGGTGTTACACGTTTTCTAGGATCTAATTTATCAGTGGCTTCAACACACAATAAGGTTTCTAAACTTGCAACAAGGGCAATCGTAAACGCAGTAATCCAAATTTGTGGATTGGTGATTTGATCAAAGTTTGGAGAACTGAATTGTCCTAAAAAGGATGATAAACTTTCTGGTGTAGGAACACTCACTAGCATGCTCTGATCAATTGACCATGTGCTATTGTCTTTCGTCATAATATAATATATTATTCCAGCAGATACGGCAACTAAAGGACCTTGAACAATTTGAAATACTTTATGTAATTTTGATAACCATACATTCCAAATGATGAGTATGGCTAAGCCAACACAAGCAACAAGAGTTGCTCCTGGGCTAATGTAATTAAACATTTCTGTGAAACTCGCATTTGCAGCAAGAGTCTTGTCATAACCAAAGAAATAAGGAATTTGTTTAATAACAATGATTATCCCAATACCCGTAAGCATTCCTTTGATGACAGAAGATGGGAAGTAGTAGCCAATAACCCCTGCTTTAAGAATGCCAAAGGCAACTTGAATAATTCCGCCAAGAACAACTGCCAAGAGAAAGTTTTCAAAACCTCCTAAAGTGCTTATGGCTACCAATACAATAGCAGCTAAGCCTGCGGCAGGGCCACTAACACCAATGGCAGAGCCACTTAGTGCGCCAACAACAATACCACCAATAATTCCAGCAATTAGGCCAGAAAATAAAGGTGCGCCACTCGCAAGTGCTATTCCCAAACACAAGGGGAGTGCTACAAAAAACACAACTATACTTGCAGGGACATCTGATTTTAAATTTTTAAAAGGACTTAAATGATTCATTTTAAATAAAAGTTAGTCTTTCTATAATACATAATAAGAAAGAATTAATAATTGATTGAGCTTCGCAAAAGCACGATGGTTTTGAGGGAAGTGCTTTATTTTACTGAGAAATTAAATAGTATCTTCTTGTGGAGGTGGAAGATTAATATCAATACTAACAATAGGTTGTCTATTTATTTGATAGGACGTGTAGTTTTTAGAGAAAAATGTTGATTTAGGTCTTATAAAATAGTGCTGTTTTAATTGCTTTTCTTGTTCGTTTTCTTCAAAATCAATTTTGTCTGTTTCGCTAGAGTCAGACGTATCATTACATTCTATACTGTAGTCAATATCAAAGTTTAATACAAATGCTTGCGATAGCGCTTGAAATCCAATGGTTGTTGCCAATATTCCACAAATAATGACTCGAAAAAAGTTGATTTTTGAAAATAGCTTTAGCATTATTTTAGGGCATTAAAAACAAGGTTTGTATAAAAACGAATTATATTGTTTTGACCTTCTTCTACATCTGTTAGTGATGGAAGGTGTTCTGCAAAGTAACGTTGATGATGAGCGCCTTCAATTATAGTCGATACAAGCATGTGAGGGTATTTATATTTTAGATTAAATTCCAATATAAAATCGCTTACGCGCTGAACAACTTGTTTGTAGGTTTTATAAAACCCTTTTTCATTTTCATTATCTACATCTTTGTTGTGATAAATTTTAGAAGATTCTGTAATGATAATTCTGTGTAGTAAAATTTCATTAATAAAAGAAAAATCACTGTCTTGTTTTACATCAGCGACTAGCAATTCTACGGCTTTATTAATTTTGTCTTTTGCATTATTTAGGTTAGAGGTTTGTAAAACAATTTTGTAATCCATCCAACTCCAATACCAATTTAAAAGGTAAACCAACAACATATGTTTATTGGAAAAATAACGATAGACGGAGCTTTCATTAGAGCCAATGGCATCTCCTAGTTTTTTGAATGTAAATGATTCAAATCCTAGCGCATTTATCATTTCAATACTTTTGGAAATAATTTGCCTTCCAAGTTGCGAAGATTCGGGATCTTTGACATAAAAAGTACTGCTGATTTTTATTTGAAGATTTAAATTTTCCATAGTATTGCGGAGCAAATATAATAGTATTACTATTAGAAATTCTTAAAATTTCCACAAAATTTTAAAAAAAGGCTTTTTTTTTGGGTGAATTTTTCCGAATATTACGTCAGATGGCCGTTTATTACGTCAAATGGCCGTTTGTTACATGACACTAGTAAATTATAAACATTCAACCGAACTTTGCAAAAGAGTTTTGATTTTGAAAGCCTCGAACCTAAAGCTCAAAAAATTTTAAGATAATTTTTAAAAGTAATTAAACATGAAAAAAATCAGTAAATTATTAGTGGTATTGATCCTAGCCTCATGGGGTCTAAACGCACAAAATGAAGCAAATCCATGGCAATTGTCTGTTGGTGTTAATGCTGTTGATGTATACCCAGTAATGGCTCAATAATCCCAGGAGGAATCATCCATTGTTGTATTTCAAAATTATTTAAAGGCTCAAATTCATAATCAAATTTCTTAGAAAAGCGTAAGGATTCTAAGTACATATAGTTTTGACAAATTTTATATTCTGTAATAAAAGGCACTAACTTTTCGTTCATATTATCAAGAGTAGCACGCAACAAAGAAGACATTTTTGTGAGTGCAAGTGTTGCATTTTGAACTTCCTTTTTTGGTCAAATTTCAAAACAATATTTTAAAAATATTATGTAATACTCATTACAAAATATGTTGCACTATTATTATGTACAACAATATTGATAATTTCTTTTAACTCAACCTATTTATTATTATTACAATCAGTTATATTAGATTTAATAACATTAAACATATATATTGTAAACTAAATAAGTTTCTGTATTGTATAGGCATATTTTTCTTATTGTATGTTTTTGAGTGTTAAATTTTAAGAACACATTGCCTAAAATTTGTATTTTGCGTTTGTAATTTTTTTTTATTTAGCTTTTAAAATAATAATCTGCTCAAAAATGAGGTTATTTAATATCACACTTCTTCTACATTGCATAATTTTTTTAAATGCACAAGAGCATCCTCCTGTTCTGGCTTTTTCTCCCGAAATCTACGGAGCTGAAAACCAAAACTGGAGTGTAACACAAACAGAAGATCAAAAAATGTATTTTGCTAATAACTCTGGTCTTTTGGAGTTTAACGGCTCTAAATGGAGACGATATTCTGTGCCAAATAATTCTATAGTTCGCTCTGTCAAAGCAGATGGAATGAAAATTTATAGTGGAAGCTACATGGATTTTGGTCTCTGGGAGCACAATCAATTTGGTGTTCTTAGATATCAATCTTTAGTTGAAAAGTTAAATTTATCAATCTTAGAGGAAGAACAATTTTGGAATATTGAAATTTTGGATGATTGGATTTTATTTCAATCCTTATCTAGAATTTATATGATAAATAGAGCTTCTAATGAAACAAAAATTATTGAATCCAATCATGAAATTCTAAATATTTTTAATGTCAATGGCATTATATACTTTGCAAAAAGGAATAATGGTATTTATAAAATAGTGAATGGCAGAGAGGTTTCGGTAAGCAACCATCCAAAGCTAAACTCCTCAAGGTTGGTTGGAATTTCTACTATTTATAATAATTTACTTTATATTACAGCAGACAATGGGTTTTATTTTATAGAAAATAATGTTGTTAAACCATGGGTTTTAAACTTGGGGATTGACTTTGATGAATTAACAATATACAGTTCAACCCAGTTAAAAGATGGAAGTTTAATTTTAGGGACGATATCCAATGGCCTAATGCACATTACTAGTGATGGACGGTTAAAATACAGTTTGGATTATGAAAAAGGATTGAGTAATAACACTGTACTTTCAATTTTTGAAGATAAAAAAGGCAACCTTTGGTTAGGCATGGATATTGGAATTAGTCATATAAATCTTTCTTCCAGATTTCGAATATATAATGATGCGAAAGGACAAATTGGAACAGTTTACACCTCTATTGTTCACAAAGGAGATTTGTATTTGGGAACCAACCAAGGTCTTTTTGTAAAGTCAAGAAACAATTCTGGAGATTTCAATTTTATTGAAGGAACCAGTGGGCAAGTATGGACATTAAGAGTAATTGATGGACAGCTTTTTTGTGGTCATGATTTAGGAACTATGATTATAAAAAAAGGAAAGGTTGCAACTAAAATTATTGAAGCTAATGGAACGTGGGATTTCAAAAAAATAAAAGATTCAAATTTAGTCCTTCAAGGCAACTATTCTGGGCTTCATGTGTTAGAAAATAAATCAGGGTTATGGAGATATAGAAATAAAATCGAGGGATTTGACATTTCGAGTCGATTCTTTCATTTTTCCAAAAACAAACTGTTTGTAAATCACGAGTTGCGCGGGCTATACGAGTTAGAAATTTCTAAAGATTATTTAAAAGTTGTTAACTCCAATCTTGTGGAGTCTGTAGTAAGAGGAAATGGATCAAATTTTATAAAATTCTCTAACGAATTTTATTATACATCTTCAAATGGTGTTTATCAATTATCAGAATCAACAGGGTCTTTTGTAAAAGCACCAATAATTTCAAAAATTTTAGAAAATTATAATACCACATCAACATTATTAGATGTTAATACTACCGAACAAATTAAATGGTGTTTTGCAAATAATAATATTCTATTGATGAGTCCTGGAAGCTTGAGTAATAAGCCAAATATTGAGGAAATCCCTGTCTCTTTATATAATTTCAAGAAAGTAGTTGCTGGATTTGAGAATTTGACGAAAATAAATGATGCAGATTACTTGTTAGGATCCTCAAACGGATATTATATTTTAAAAGGTGATGCTCCACAACAAGACAACTCACAAACAATTTATATAAATACTATTGAAGCCAACATCAACAATGAGCCAAAAACAAACTTGAGTTTATTGGAATCACCATCTTTAAATTATAATAATAATAACCTTAGTTTTAATTATAGCATACCGCAGTATGGTAATATTGTTGACATTAATTATAGCTATAAATTAGATGGGTGGTCTGAAAACTGGTCCTCTTGGGAATCAAAAAGCACTCAAGCTTTTGAAAACTTACCCTATGGGAAATATATATTTAAGGTTAAAGGTAAAATTGGAAATACAGAAACTACAAATGAATCCTCATTTCCATTTATCATTAAACGCCCTTGGTACATATCCAATGTAGCTATTGCTGTTTATGTAGTTTTGATTTTATTGCTTTCTGTTATTATTCATAATGTATATCGAAGGTACTACAAGCGCCAGCAACAAAAATTATTACTCAAATCTCAGAAAGAGATGGCGTTGAATGAATTGGAGAATAATCAAAAATTAATGCAACTTAAAAATGAGAAGCTGGAACTTGATATCGAAAATAAAAACAGAGAATTGGCCATCTCTACAATGAGTTTAATCAAGAAAAATGAGTTTTTAAATACTATTAAAACCGCTATCAAACAAGAAAACACACCTCAAGGTATAAATAAGGTGATTAGAATTATTGATAAAAATATAAATAACACGGATGACTGGAAGTTATTTAAAGAAGCTTTTAATAATGCTGATAAGGACTTCTTGAAACTTGTAAAGCAAAAGCATCAAAACCTTACACCCAATGATTTAAAACTTTGTGCGTATCTTAGACTAAATTTATCATCAAAAGAGATTGCGCCACTACTCAATATTTCGCCAAGAAGTGTAGAAGTAAAGCGATATCGTTTGCGGAAAAAGATGAATTTACCGCCAAAATCGAGCTTAACAAATTACATTCTTGATTTATAGAATGTGTTGTTTTCAAAAAAAAACTATACACAGCCCCTACATAATCTAAATCAACCACATCATTTAACTTAAACTTATTTTGTGTAGGCCCTAGTTTATTACCTTTAAAGCAATAAATATTTTCCTGTTGCACATTTTTTTTAATGGTGTATAATTTTTGTAGCGGTAAAACTTTGCGCCTCAACAGTTTGTTATGATAATTTTAACAAAAACAAATCAAACCAAATTTTATGAAAAGAATAATTTATTCCATGTTGATAGTTGTTTTGTGCTCTTCATATGCAGTAGCGCAAACGTTTTCTATCTCTGGAACAGTAAAATCTGACGTGGATGGAATGCCATTGCCTGGTGTAAACGTCCTTGTTAAGAACACAAATAAAGGTGTTGTAACAGACTTTGACGGAAACTTTTCTTTGACCAATGTCTCTGAAAATTCTGTAATTGTCTTTACGTATGTTGGTTTCAAAACTCAAGAAGTTTTAGCATCCGCAAACATGCAAGTATCACTTAAGGAAGATAATGAGTCTTTAGATGAAGTTGTGCTTATTGGTTACGGATCAAAAAGTAGAAAAGATCTTACGGGTTCTGTTTCCATGGTAAAGTCAGAAACCATTGAAAAATTAAAACCAGTTGATGTTGCACAAGCCTTACAAGGAAGATCATCTGGTATTTCTGTAACTACAGCTTCTGGTTCACCTGGCAGTGGATTTCGTGTATTAGTTCGTGGTGTAAGTAGTAACGGAAGCAATGATCCTTTGGTTGTTGTAGACGGCTATGTAGCTTCTATGAATAGTGTGAATCCAGATGATATTGAATCCTTAACCGTACTAAAAGATGCTCAAGCAGCCATCTATGGTATTGAAGGCGCAAACGGAGTAATATTAGTTACCACAAAAAACGGTTCCAAAAATTCTGCACCAAAAGTATCTTATAACTTTTACTCAGGTGTTCAAGAAACTTCTAAGAAATTATCATTACTAAATAATGTTGAATATGCAGCCTTGTTAAACGAAAGCTATGCAGCCAATGGAGAAACCATTCCTTTTCCAAACCTGAGCAATATTTCTAATAACACTAATTGGCAAGATAATCTCTTTGGTGATGCTATGATTACAAATCACAACATTAGTCTTTCTGGTGGTACGGATTCTGTAACATATTATTTGAGTGCTTCGCATCTTGATCAAGAAGGGATTATTGCTAGCGACAAATCAAATTTTGTAAGAGATAACATAAAATTAAGTTTAGGAATTGATGTTACTGAAAAACTTAAAACGACTTTAAACTTAAATTATTTTGCAAATGAACGTAAAACAATTAATGAGTCTGGTCTAGGTTCTGTTCTTTTTAATGCTATTAGTTATTCACCAATATATGCCTTGGATCAGGAAGATATTTTAACTCCTGGTACTGCAAATATTCCAACTGGATGGGCTGGTTTTGGAAATGAAATTATTAATCCATTTTCTCAAATTAGAGACACATACAACTCTTACTTTGGAAGTAGTATAGAAGGGAATTTCCAACTAGAATATGAAGTTATAGATGGATTGACAGCTACTTCGCGAATTGGATTTAAAACCTACAGTGATAAAGCGAAAAACTTTTCACCCATTGTAAATTATGGTGCAGGTAAAGTTTTCAATACAGATAGAAGTACTGTAAGTCAAAACAAACAACAATATAATTCTTACACTTGGGATAGCTTTTTAAATTACAAAAAATCATTCCTCAAGCATCATACTGCAGAGGTTACTTTAGGTATGGCGGTAAGAAAAGACTGGGGTGATGGATTGTTTGCCACAGGCTACGACGTTCCAAATAATTCTTGGGAATTTGCTGATATAGCCCTTACAACCGGAACAAATGAAGGTAAAGAGACTGGATCGTACACATACGATAACAGACTATTGTCTTATTTTGCGCGCTTGCAATATGATTTCAAAGGAAAGTATTTACTTTCTGCAATGTTGCGTAGAGATGCGTCTTCTGCATTTGACAAAGACTATAGAGTTGATTACTTCAAATCTGTTACAGGAGGTTGGAAAATTTCAGAAGAATCTTTTCTAGAAAATGTTAGTTTTCTTGATTTCTTGAAATTAAGAGCATCTTATGGAACACTAGGGAATCTGGTAGGAAATGATTTATATAGAGCAACCCTAAGTGGAGAAGCCACTTATGTTTTCGATAACTCATTAACAAACGGAACTGCTTTAGGGCCATTACCAAACCCTGTTGCCTCTTGGGAAACTGCAGAGAAGTTGGATGTTGGTCTTGATGCCAAGTTGTTTAACAACAGTTTAGAAATTGTTGCCGATTATTTTGTTGAAGATCGTGTAGATCTATTAATTCCTGGTTTACCATTTACTGGGATACTAGGAGCTACAGCGCCAGGTTCTGGAACACCAACTGTAAACGCTGGAACAACTCGAGTAAAAGGTGTTGAATTAATGCTAAACTATGCAGGAGACATCAATGATAATTTGTCTTACAATGTTGGTTACAATGTTACTAAACTTGAAGGAGAGGTTACAGAAATACAAGGTAACGTAGCTCTAGAAGGTGGTTCATTTGGAATTGGTCAATTAGCACCATCTCGAATGGAAGTAGGAATGCCAATAGGATATTTTTACGGTCTAAAAACTGATGGTATTTTCCAAACCCAAGCAGAAGTAGACGCTCACCCATCTCAAGCAGGTTTAGGAAATGCAGCACAGCCAGGAGATTTACGCTTTGTAGATGTAAATGGTGATGGTGAAATTGATGCTAATGACCGAACTTTTATAGGGAAGCCAATTGCAGATTACACCATGGGATTCAATATTGGAATCAACTACAAAAACTTTGATTTTTCTGTCTATGGATATGCAGAGCTAGGTAAAGAAATGGTGCGTAACTATGAAAGAGATCAGAAAAACGTAAATAGATTAGATTACTATCTTGACCGTTGGACAGGCCCAGGAACAAGCAATGAAGTTCCAAGAGCTACAACAGGTGCAACTTCAAACAAATTATTCTCAGATTTCTTTGTAGAAGATGCTTCTTTCTTACGTATCCAAAACATTCAATTAGGGTATAGCATACCTGCCGATATTGTTGAGAAAATAGGGATTTCTAAATTTAGAATTTATGGTTCTGTAAATAATGCCTTTACATTCTCAAAATATAAAGGATTTGACCCTGCAGCCACAAATGGTGAAGCTATTGGTGGTGGAATTGATCCAGGATTCTATCCTGTAACAAGACAATACCTTTTAGGACTTAATATTTCATTTTAAAATAGAGCATGATGAAAACAACAAAAAATAACATATTTACCCTAGTAGTGGGATCACTACTTGCACTAGGACTCTATTCTTGTACAGATAAATACTTGGATGAGGAAGAGAACTACCTTATAGATTCAGAAAGCTATTTTAATTCTGAAGAGGACTATTACATGGCACTTGTTGGAGCATACGATATGCTACAAGCCACATATGTCAACAACTTACTAGGTGAGATTGCTTCTGATAATACATTGTGTGGAGGAGAAAGCGCTACTGACGTTGTTGGTTTCCAACAAATTGACGATATGACCCATACGCCAGTGAACAGCAACTTAAGAGATGTTTGGAACTGGATGTTTGCAGGAGTAAAAAGAACAAACTACTTCTTAGAATTCCAAAATAAAATTGACTTTGACGGCCGAGTACAAATGGTTGCTGAGGTTCGTTTCTTAAGAGCATATTTTCATTTTGAGTTGGTGAAATGGTTTGGAGGAATACCAATCAAAAATTACAATGATGCACTATCTGGAGGCGGAGCACGTTTTGTTCCAGGTGACGAAACAAGTATCCCACGTTATTCTGTTGATCAAGTGTATGCACTTATTGAAAGTGATTTAAATTTTGCTGCAAATAACCTAGAATATAGCGCACCACAAGTTGGCCGAGTGACCAAAGGTGCTGCTCAAGCATTGTTAGGTAAAGCATATTTGTATCAAGACAAATTTACTCAAGCTGCAACTGTTTTGGATGACCTCATAAACAATGGACCTTATCAATTGGTGGATGATTATTCAGAAATTTTTGAACACGATGGAGAAAATGGTGTTGAATCTGTTTTTGAGGTTCAATATACAGATGCTGAAGGTGCTGGATTTGGATGTCTTCAGTGTAGTGAAGGAAATGTAGCTGTTGGATTTATGGGAATTCGTAACCATACAGGTCCATTATACGATTCTGGATACAGTTTTAACGTTCCTGTTCAATCCGCTTATGATGCTTATGATGCAGATGATTTACGTCGAGATGTCTCAATATTAGATATCGTCGCATGGGCTGCAACATCAGGTGCGACATATGTTGAAGGTTATGAACACACAGGGTTTTTTAACCGTAAGTATTTACCTAGAAAAGGGGATCAAAATATTGGAGATCAAAACTTAACGAATCCAAACAATTACAGATCTATTCGTTATGCAGATGTACTATTAATGGCTGCGGAAGCCAATAATAGAGGTAATATTGATGATACAAAAGCATTAGCATACTTGAATCAAGTCAGAGAGCGTGCATTTGGAGATAGTAGTAACAATAGTTCAGCAACAGGAGCTGCACTTACAGACGCTATTCTCGAAGAAAGACGCTTGGAGTTGATGGGCGAAGGACACCGTTTCTTTGACCTAGTAAGAACAGGAAGAGCTGCTCAAGCAATTAACGGCTTTGTTCCTGGAAAACATGATTTATTTCCAATTCCTTTTCAAGAAATTCAATTTTCAAATGGCAATTGGAGTCAAAATCCAAACTATTAAAATTTAAACTATGAAATCAATAAAAAATATACTTAGTTTACTTGTCATTGTTACAACCCTATGGAGTTGTGCCGATGATGAAAAAAATGTAAACTTAAATAATGTTCAAGCGCCTTCTGCACTGGCTATGGCGTTTGATGTTACTCAAGACAATACAGGGTTGGTAACCATTACTCCAACTGCTGAAGGTGCAGTATCTTTTGATATTGCACTAGGTGATGAAACTGCTGAGGCTGTAGAGCTCGAAAATGGCCAAAACACTTCTCATACTTATGCAGAAGGAACCTATACAGTCACTGCAACTGCATATGGAATTACTGGACTTTCAACGTCTTTGAGTCAAGAATTAGTAGTGTCTTTTCAAGCGCCTGAAAATTTACAGGTGACGGTTGAAAATGATGCTGCTGTATCAAAACAAGTTAACGTTACAGTTACAGCCGACTTTGCAATTACTTTTGATGTATATTCAGGTGAAACAGGAGTGACAACGCCTGTAACTGCAAACATAGGTGAAACTGCAACAGTTCAATATATAGATGCTGGAATATATGATATCACTATTGAAGTAAAAGGTGCCGCAATCCAAACAACACCTTATATTGAAGAGAATTTTGAAGTAACAGAAATTCTTGCTCCAATAGCGATAGCTCCAACACCTCCTGCTAGACAACCTGAGGATGTTATTTCAATTTTTAGTTCTGCATACACTAATGTTGCAGGAACAAACTATTTTCCAGATTGGGGACAAGGAGCACAAGGAAGTTCATGGGCAATGTTTGATCTAGTTGGTGATGAAATGCTACAATACATTAATTTAAGCTACCAAGGTATAGCCTTAGCTGACGGAACAACAGTAGATGTTTCTAATATGGAATATCTTCACTTAGACGTTTGGACTTCAGAAAACGGGGACATAACTGATCTAGAAACTTCAATTATTAATAACGCTGGAGGAACTGTAACAGAAGCACCAGTAACATCTTCTTTGACTGCTGGACAATGGACAAGTTTAGATATTCCTGTTTCTGATTATACAGACCAAGGTTTAACGGTATCTGATATTTTTCAATTGAAATTTGTTGGAACACCTTGGGCTGCAGGAACAATATTTGTAGATAATATTTACTTTTACAAATCGCCATCAGCACCATCACCTCTTGTAGGAACATGGAAAGTAGCATCTGAAGCTGGTTCATTAGCTGTAGGTCCTTCACAAGGTTCTTCAGAGTGGTTTTCAATAGATGCTGCAGGTGTTACACAAAGAGCATGTTATTTTGATGACACTTACGTTTTTGGAGCAGATGGAAGTTTTTCTAATGTTCTTGGTAGTGATACTTGGCTAGAAGCTTGGCAAGGTACTGCTGATGCTTGCGGTACTCCCGTAGCACCACACAACGGATCAAATCCAGCAACTTATGTTCACAATCAAGCAGCTGGAACAGTAACAGTAACTGGAGACGGTGCTTTTATTGGACTACCAAAGGCACACAATGGTGGAGAAGACGGAAATCCAGTAAATGATACAATCACATATATTATTGATTTTGTAGATACCAACACAGCAATTGTTGATATCGAAGCTGGTTCTGGTGTATGGTGGAGATATAAATTGGTTAAAGAAACTGATGTTTCTCCTCTTGTAGGAACATGGCAAGTAGCATCTGAAGCTGGTTCATTAGCTGTAGGTCCTTCACAAGGTTCTTCAGAGTGGTTTTCAATAGATGCTGCAGGTGTTACACAAAGAGCATGTTATTTTGATGACACTTACGTTTTTGGAGCAGATGGAAGTTTTTCTAATGTTCTTGGTAGTGATACTTGGCTAGAAGCTTGGCAAGGTACTGCTGATGCTTGCGGTACTCCCGTAGCACCACACAACGGATCAAATCCAGCAACTTATGTTCACAATCAAGCAGCTGGAACAGTAACAGTAACTGGAGACGGTGCTTTTATTGGACTACCAAAGGCACACAATGGTGGAGAAGACGGAAATCCAGTAAATGATACAATCACATATATTATTGATTTTGTAGATACCAACACAGCAATTGTTGATATCGAAGCTGGTTCTGGTGTATGGTGGAGATATAAACTTGTAAAAAATTAAAAATATGAAAACAATAAAATATTTATCAATACTTTTTCTTTCACTGCTTGTGGTTACAGCGTGTGAAGAGGATGAACATGATTTTGGACCAATTACATCACCAACCAATGTCCAAGTTAATACAGAAATTGCTGGTGCAGATGCCGCCAACATAAATGGAGATGGTACAGGATTTGTGACATTTGCAGCTACTGCAAATGGAGCTCTTGCATACCAATTTAATTTTGGCGATGGAAATTCAGAAACAAACTCTTCTGGAGTCATTACACATAGATATACACAAGTTGGTGTAAATTCATACACTGTTATTGTTAGCGCAGTTGGTACAGCAGGTGTCTTATCAAGTACAGCTTTTGACATTGATGTGTATAGTTCTTTTGAAGATCCAGAAGCAGAAGCATTCCTAGCTGGGGCTAACGAAGGCGATAGCAAAACTTGGGTCTGGGATGCAACTGCTGCGTCTTACTTAGGATTAGGTCCAGTAGAGGATGATTATGGCAATTTAGAATTTTCTTGGCCTAATTGGTGGAATGACATAGGGCCAAATGATGGTGAAAAAGCTTGTATGACAGACAATAACGTATTTGTATTTACACAAACAGCTAACGGTTTAACCTTTGAGCAAACTGCTGGGCCATCATTTGTTCCAGGGGCTTATGCTGGTATTATTGGAGTTACTCCCGACACTTGCCACGATGAATCAGTAGCAACAACAATGTTTGGAGTAAAGAATGTTTCATTCTTTCCATCCTCTTCTAAAGCTGCGCTTGAGGGTGAACTAGACGGAGAACCCTACCGTCAAACTGCCTTTAAACTTTCAGACGGTGGATTCATGGGCTGGTATGTTGGTGACGTAGAATATGACATCATATCTATAACTGCCAATACGCTTCATTTACGTTGTATTCAAGAAGGAGGAGGCTTTGCATGGTATGCAAAGTATAAGGCTCAATAAGTTTTTATAGTTCAATAATTGGGGCAGATATTTTTATCTGCCCCCATTATATCTTTAATTGTTATGGTAAAAAAATTCACATATCTATTATTCTTAACTATTCTCAGTATTTCTACGATATTAGTTTCGTGTTCATCTGGTGGAGACGAAGGTTCTAATAACAACAATAACAACAATAATAATAACAACAATAATCAACCACCTTCAAATTTAGTGGCTAATGTTACTATTCAAGGACAGAGCGAGGACGAGCCTTTTGGTGATGGTTCAGGGATTTTTTCGGTAACAGCAACAGCAACTAATGCCGTAAAATATGGTTTTAAAGTTGGAAATAGTGGCTCAGAAACTCAAAACTCTACAGGACAGTTTTCTTATACACTAACAGATTTAGGGGTTAATCAATTTCCGCTATATGTATATGCTTACTCTGCTAGTAATGATAGAATATCAACGATTGAAAATTTAAAAATTTTCGTTGTAGGTAATGGCGGATCTGGCAACAATGATGTTTTGATTTGGTTTGATGAATTTGATGGTACTGGCGCAATTAATACTTCTAAATGGACTGCAGAAACCGGAGGCGGCGGATGGGGCAATCAAGAAGAACAAATTTACACTTCAAGCACAAATAATGTAAAAAGAGAAGGTGGAATCCTTAAAATTAAAGCCATTAAAGAATCTAATGGATCATATTCTTCTGCACGCATCAAAACTCAAGATAAATTTGAGTTCAGATATGGCTACGTAGAAATCCGTGCAAAGTTGCCTTCATCGCAAGGGACTTGGCCAGCGCTTTGGATGCTTGGGGCAAATTTTCCTGAAGTTGGTTGGCCACAATGCGGAGAAATTGACATTATGGAACAGTTTCAAGACAAAAACAAAGTAAAATCTACATTACACTGGAAACTACCAGATGGAGAACGTGGAGAGTATGGGCTAGATACCACAAATACAACTTCTGATGATTGGCATGTATATGCAATGGATTGGACTCCAACAAGTATCACAACATACTTAGATGGAAACGAGTTTTTTACAATGAATATTTCAGGAGTAGAACCATATTATCCATTCAATGAAGAATTCTTTTTCATTTTTAATGTTGCAATGGGTGGTACACTCGGCGGTGATATAGATCCAAACTTCACTGAGGACATAATGGAAGTTGATTACATTAGGTTGTATCAGTAAAAATGAAAAAAGTTAACCTTACATTTTTCACAATAATTAGTTTTTTTGTGTTTAATTCTTGTAGCTCAAAATCAAAATTATCTACGGTCAATGAGCGGGTAAATACCTTATTAACTCAAATGACTCTCGAAGAGAAAATTGGTCAAATGAATCAATATTCTAGTTTTTGGGATGTTACAGGACCTGCCCCAAAAGAAGGCTCAGCAGCCGTACAATTTGAGCAACTTAAAAACGGACTTGTAGGGTCAATGCTTAATGTTCATGGTGTTGAAAATGTATATAAATTACAAAAAATAGCCGTAGAGGAAACACGACTAGGAATCCCATTAATTTTTGGGTTTGATGTTATTCATGGCTATAAAACAATTACTCCAATTCCT
>ERZ1047472.727-NODE-727-length-28413-cov-37.969673_pt1 | contig 28413 bp, 33 predicted proteins | sample MGYA00383095_ERZ1047472 | MGnify/ENA primary metagenome ERZ1047472 (study PRJEB29581, sample SAMEA5548365) | metagenome | biome: marine; feature: coastal; material: water | depth 1 m | study: Short-term variability in the microbial, nano- and picoplankton... | reverse complement strand
AGCGTTTTCGATATTATCTCTATCTACATTGTTTAAGAATTTTTGGAATACTTCTTTGTATTCCTTATGTCTTTTTAAATTACGGATATGTAAATCCGCTAAATGGTAAATCTTTTCTACCTTCATATATTATTTAGTTTACTTAGGATTAAATTATCCCAACCAGTTTCTTTGGTTTCTTTTAATAAATCATTTACTTTATCAAATCCCATATCACCCGCATCCATATCTTCAGGTATAATGTTTGTTACCTTTATACCATTTTTAATAAAATATTCAGCATGTTTTGTGGAATCATCTACTGCATCAGAATCTAAGAGTATTTTTATTTCCTTTACACCTTTTTCAAAAATCTTTGCTTTTAAAGTTCTAGGAAGAAACTTACCTAAGATTGGTATTACGTTTCGTTTAACTGAGAATGAATCAAATACACCTTCTACTAATGTAATAGGTTCATTCCAATTAATTTGATTATCAAATACAATAACATCTCTACTAACTGGTGGATTTTTGTATTTCATTTTATTACTCTCATAATAAGAACGAGCTACGAAATAGTTTAACTCACCATCTGAGTTATATGATGGTATTATAGTTCTACCAGCATACATACCCTCCTCACAATATCCAATGTTATGTTTTAATATCTCATCAAATGTAATACCTCTATTGTAAAGATATCCTATTGCTTGATTATATGCAAAGTCTATTGATTTTGGTTTTTTGTGTAATGGTTTGAATTCCTTTGGAAGTTTAAGTTGTATTTTTTCAACCTCCTTTTGATTCTTAGATGGCTTGTACTCACCATAGATAGAAATGATTTTTGATAAATCACCCCTATCTACATTTAGCTTTCTTAAAAGTGATTGGATACTTCTTCCTTTGGAATCACATACCCAACAATGCCAATATTGTGATTCTAAATTTATTTGTAGTTTCTTCTTATGATGGTGACAAAAAGGACAGTGATGTGCTTGTTCGTTTCCCTTCATAGATGAACCTACACCTAATGTAGAATCCAATACATTTATAACAACTAATTTATTTCTTGCGGAGAGCATTAAATTATATTTTGTGTAAATATACGAAATTAATTTGGATTTACCAAATTATCCCATTTGTGAGTCAGATACTGCGAATAAGAATTCACCTAACTTCTTAACTTGATTAATAGTTTGTGTATCAACATTACGTTGTTCCATTTGCATTACCAAGTCTTTTATTGATTTAACAGCTATTTTTAAAGCATCATCTTTTGCATTCAAATTATTTGGATTAATACCAAATGCTACTGCTACTTGTTCTAAATTCATAATATTATTTTTTGTGTATATACAATTAGGTACTAATATACAAATAATAATTTAATTATCCAAATCTTTTCGATAAAATTTTCCTAAAATATTTCCGTTGAGTGATTTATCATCTGAAAGTACGTTATATTCGAATTGATAATGTACTTCATAATAAGATAGTGATTTTTTTGAATAGCAGAATTTAAGTACTGTACGTTTAAACTCATCGTTCTTACCCTCTGAGATTTGTTCTTTAATCCAATCGTTTGATGAATAGTACTTTTGCCAGTCAGAAGATTTTCTAACTTTTTTCTTTTTGGGTAGTGAACCTCGTATACCTTTTAACTTTCGTTCTTCTTTAATACGTTGTAATTCTCTAACTCCGATTTTTACATTACGAACACTTTGTAATGATTTTTTACCAATGTAGTATTTGCCAGAAGGAATATGTTCTATTTTGTAAACAAATCCTACGGCACTCTCAGGTATAACATCTTCGGTAACATCGTTACCATTCCATAACCAATTTAGCATAAATTTTACTTTAATGTATCAGAGTAAGGACTACTTTGTAGTTTCCCACCTCTAGCTTTTGCGATTGCTTTTTCATCTTTTGATAAATCCAATCCACCATCAGCTTCTAATAAAGTCTTATCTCCACCAGCCGTATTTGCCTTTGATGATGCAGGTGGTGTTTGTTTTAATCTTTCTTCTAAAGTCATAATATATCTCCTTTGTGTATATAAATATCAATTAAGTATCGAAACGAACAATAAAGTTCAATGGATAATCAGGTAATGATTTAATCGGCTTCGGTAACTTACATATCGCAACCATATTCAATTCGTTATCATATAAACCAATAGTTGTTATGAATGGTGCTAAATAAGAACCAGTTGTATCAATCGATGATGAATAATCATATTCACCAAATCCACCAAACGTAGTTGGGTCAATTGTAGATTGAATTGTTTTCAGTTTTATTTTATTTGTACCATCATATGCTGATGGATTTTGTGAAACATTAAATTCACTTTCATTTACTGATAAAAATACTTCGTTTTCATAAATAGTCATTGTAGACCTATATGATACTTCAAATGAATCAATTGTTGAATCTTCCGTAATACCTTCAGTAAGTACAATTAATCCTCTATCGTAAAATACATTACCTTTATGATTACTAGCTGAATCTATTAAATTTGAATTACCATCATCGGTTACAGTTATCGAACCATATTCTAATTCAACAGACCCTATCTTTAATCCTTCACCATATTTTTGTTGTGGTATTGATATCACACCAATAGTATCACCAATTATTCTCTCATCTGAAGATGCGTAAGATTTTCTCTTACCAACTTCAGTTAAGATTGATGAGGTTGCTGGATTTAGATAGAACTGTGATTTTATTGAATCGTATAAACTTCGTTTAGATGTGCCATCAGAATTTAATTCATCGGTATCCACATCATATAAATCAGTTTGTAATGTTCCATACAATGGAATGATATCACCTTCATCTAAAGCATACTCTTTGTAAACTTTAAAAGGTCTAACTACTACATCCGATTTTGGGATTTCTTTAATCATCTAAATAATATACTTTCATATAAATATCTATGAAACAAAAAACCCTCCATAAAGGAGGGTTTCTATAAATATTATAAACTTATTAGAATGAAAGTTTTACTTTGATTAAAACTTCTTTATCAAACGATTTGTTTATCGGTTGAGAAGTTTTAGCTACTGCAATTAATTCATTTGAAGTATTTAGTAAACCAACAGTTGTAATGTACGTTTGTGGGTCGATTTCAAATGAAGATTCTGCGAAAGTTCCATCATCTGCTGTATAAGTTGGGTTGTTAGAGTAATTAAATTCTCTATTCGTTGCTCTTACAAAGAAGTGTTGTGTAGATACATTTTCAGTTCTTCTAGCTTGGAAATCACCACCATTATCAATTGCTTGTACTAATGTTTTGTGATTTTGAGTATCTGCTACAACAGTCTCAACACCTAATAAAGATTCAGATGCTCCACCAAATGGTTTTACAGTTCCAACAGTTTCTGCTAATGCAGTTGGGTTGAAAATAATAATACCTCTATCTGGGTAGAATAATCCATATCCTTTTCCATTAGCATCAGTTGTTGTATTAATAGTTACATCATTTTCAGTACCTAAGTTAAGTGAACCACTTACTACTTTAAATACTCTACCAGCTTTTCCTAATTTATCTCCAAATTTCTTACCACTATCATCAATGAAAGTAAATGTTCCATTTGAACCACTCAATTGTAAAGACCAGTTTCCTGCATCCATTTTTTCTCTATATCTACTTCTATTAACATTAATAGCGTAAATTGAGTTTGAATCTTCAAATATATTAGCAGTAGAAGTTTCAAAAGAGAATTTATCATCAGTTGGGTCTAACAATACTGATTTGTATTGTGCGTATGTTGCTTTTGTAGGAAGTAGTGCATCATCTGAATTTTCTAATGATACTGAACCACTACCATTAACATGCCCATATGCTACACCAAATTGTACTTCAGCACTAGAATCACTTTGTGGGTTTGTACTATACACATCATAATAGTAATTTCCACTTTGTGCAACTTGTGTTGATGAGGTATAAGCGGCAGTTAAAGAACCAACATCACCAGTCCAAAGACCAGTGGTTACCACTTCCACTTTAGCGTTCACTTTATCGAACTCACCAAATTGTTTGTAAACACCAGAAGATGTTCCAGTTGTTCTTGAGATTTGTTGCCCACCTGGTAACGCATCATTTAATAATACTATTAAATCATCGGTTTCAAATGGTCCGGATGCTAAAGCTGCGATTTGTGCTGCTACGTTTGAGTCGTTTATTAATGCCATATCTTATTTCTTTTATGCTCTATATGTTATAGTTACTGGAATGGTTTGTGCTCCACCCGTTTCGTTACCATAGACCGTAATAGTTGTAGATACATTAGATGTTAACGCTGGGTTAGGAGTGAAGTTAAATCCTAAACCACTTACAACTTGTGCAGTAGTTGTGATTTCTTCTCCTAAGAAAACAGGAACCGAACCGGCTGCTGTTGCTCCTTGTGTTACTGATAATGTACCTGCTCTTTGGTCTGCCAATACAACAGTGTATCCAGCTGCAGAGTTACCAGCAGGTGAAGTAGTTGGAGTCATTGCAACCCCTCCTTCATCTTGATAAGCTCCGATAGATGGTATCCCCAATGCTACGATTGGAATTTGTGTTGTACCTTTCGGTAATGTAACCAATTTAAATCTTAATACTTGTGTTTCATCAGGACTTGCTTCCATTATAGGAATTGCCTTAATTGCCGAATCATAATATGCACTTCCCTTCGGATGTGCTGGTTCGTATAATGTATAATCAATCTCATCATCACCCAATGCGAACTTGGAAATGTTTAAAGATTGACCCGATGCTAACTTCTGTCTACCTTTTTTGGTAAGAATAGCATCGACTGTAATCGATGTGTTGTTTAAATATCCCATAATTTTTTATTATCCTATTGATATACTAATAAATATAACATTTTAAAAAATAAATTAATCTACCTGTAATATAGGTTCTCCACTTCCTCTTCCAGTATCAGCAACTCTTAAAATGTTAGGATTAGTGGTAAATATTTCTACCGGTGGTAATCCATCTGGAGTTGTGGCTGTTGTTTGTTTTGAACCTTCAAAGAATGAGTTTATCATTCCTTGTGATAGATTGTTTTTGTAACGATAATGCGTAGGGAAGTATCCAGATAATGGAGTTACCTCTACTATATCATTTCCAACTGATGGTGTAGTACTCCCAAATGGTAATCTAGATACTCTAAATTTATATTTAGTTACATCTACATTTTCATATTTAACAGCTTCATTATTAGAAGTTGCAGGATATCCTTCAGTTTGTGTTAATATTGTTTCTACATATGATTCCTTAATCAAATAAATTTGTTCTCTGGATGATGTTACATTACCAAATATATCTAACTTAGTAACAATACCAGTTGTTGTTATTGGTGCATATAATCCAAAACCAGCATTTGCTAAAGAATCTTTACCCATTCCTATTTGTTCAAATGTATCAGTTTCAACCATAGCAGTTAATTTAGCTCCAGTTGGTACTTCTATATGTGAATTATTAGATGATATATCACCATTTAATATGATTGTATCATCAATTATTAAATTTGTATCGTAGAATGGAGTTTCCAATAATAAGTTAATATCATCATCAACATCAATAATTACATCATAGTTATCACGTTGGAATGATAGTTCTACATCTGATTGAGTATCTAATTTAGCCTCAAACTGATTATTATCTCCCTCTAAAATTACATCTTCATCTATATCAACCGATGTTTCATAATCACTTCTTTCAGAACTAGCAGGCTTCCATTTAGTTTTACTTCGTTCTAAATAATGTGGTTCAATTAATAAACCTTTAGAAACTTTTGCTCTAGCAGGAACTAAATCTTCCAATACATCAAATAATGATTTATCGATAGAACGAACTAATCTTATATACTCATAGATATCTCTATTTACTCTTTTGAAATAATAATCTCTAAGAATGCCTAATTCAGAATAATTATCTTTGAATTCATCAGATGGGTCTCCAATATAGTTATCTATATTAAAATTACCAAATGATTTAAGGATATCCATATTCAACTCTTTCATAGGTGAGAAGAATAATCCTAACCTAGATGAATCAATTGGTGCCCTATCAAATGCTTTTTGTGTTGCTCTAACTCTATGTGATAAATCACCTACTAAAGTTTGAGTTTCAAATCGTATCTTATCAGATTGATTAAATCCTAATGATGGTACATTAGCCGTTACATCTCTATCATATATAGTATATTGATAAGGATATTCAGTTGCTGATGCGAATCCATCAGCTGAACCATTTGGTAAACTATACTCAGTACTGATTGCAACATTCTTAATATCCAAATCAACTGCTCTATTTTTTGGATATTCAAAATCAAATCTTACCAATAAATCTTCGGTAGATGATGTGTATGAATTACCAACAATAGAATCCGGCATAAACGTATGTGTTTCAATTACACCATCCTCTAAAGGTTGCTTCCATAATCTGAATTCATCTACTCTACCATCTAACTCATATCCTAATGATAATGAGAATGCCGAGCCAGTATCCCATCCATTATCACCAGTTATGGTCATAACATCAGTAGATACACTACTTCGTATTCTATCACCAAATGCCTCTTTAGCAATTATTTGGAATTGTGAATCAGAACCAACTACCTCTCTGTTAATAACAATCTGAGTGTATTCTTCGTTAAATATGTTAAATGGTTCCGTTGATGATGATTGAACATTACCTGTTGAACTTTCGGAAACATATAAATCTATTGTACCAAATGTTCCACCAGTGCTTGTAATACCAACTCTCCATAGTGGGGTTGAGAATACACTATTAGCACCTTTTAGTATATTATAGTTTGATGGAGATTGCATATTCACAGTCATTTCAACTGCGTTTGGATATGAACCATCAACTTCTTTCCATTGTAAATTTATAGATTCACCACTATTAGTAAAGTTTATAGCTGATGTTCTATCTTCAAATGTAAATTTAGATGTACCTCCCTCAGTTGGGTCAGTTGGTCCACCAAACTCCATAATAGTAAGTAATGAGTTAGGAATACCATAACAAGCCATTACTGCTTTAAGCGAACGTGATGTACCTTTGTGTTTTAATATATAAGGTAGATTGTTTAATATCCTTCTCCATATCTCATTGTTTGCTGATTTAAGAGATTGTGAATATTTTTGAGTACCATCTTTATATTGCCCAAATGCATATTCCCATAAAAATTGAGAATCATAAGCTTTCTTACCATCCCAACCTAATGATTCCAACATACCATACATTAAGTCATTTGAAAATCCTAAATTAGCTTTATGTTGTGGTGTTTTAATTTTAGTTAATCCATTTATATAAACCCATAGGATATCGTAATGTTGACCTACCATATCCATAAACAACATATAATCATCATTTTGATAATCCTCTTTGATAAACTCAGGAAGATTGTTGTTAAGATAGTTTACATTGTTTCTATCATAGATAGATGCAACTTGTATTGTTGAATTATACCATGATATTGAATTTGAATCAGATGATGGTAGAATAGTATTTCCACTCTTTGGATATGATAACGAATCACTATATTGTGTATCCGTATATAACCATTTTTCAAAACCATCAAACGTTCCTATTAATTCATTTATTTTTGTTAATTGTACGTTTGATTGGGTTTGTATAATTGGAGTTAATGTTAACGCATCCAATTGTAAATTATCACTTCCTTCTGTTATTATAGTATATCCATCATACGAACCACCTTCAGCAAGTACAAAACCTAATTCAACAGTGTTAGTTGTTAATTCATTATATTTAGATTGATATGATTCTAATAATTGAATCTTATACCAAAAGTTTTTTATTCTCTCTTCAGCTGAACCAAAGTTTACAAAATTTTCAAATTTATGTACAGAATTACTAGCATATTCTATGTTTAGCTTTCCAGTATCAATACCAGTCTTACTAACATATTCTTGTATCAGAGAAGTAGATGTAGTTGAACCATTTGCAAGTAAATCATCATACATCTGATATCCAGTACCTTCATTACTTTCTAATTTAAAATTAGGTCCTTTTAATGGCTGACATACATCAAAATCATCACCTACTATTGTAAGTGTATCGAAAATAGGCTGGGATTGTAGTTTAGTAATCCATACCTTTTGATTGGTTGATATTGATGTTGGTAGTGGTTCGTATAATTTAAGAATTAACGATTTATCGGCTGCTTTTACAGCAGCAAATGTATTAGGCGATTCCAACAACCCAGTCCAAGTAGTAATAAGTTTATTATTACCATCACCAATATGTAATAAGTGAGTTAAATATTTTGAATCATCAAATATGGATTTATCAAATTGAGATATAAACCCTTCAGCTATTCTATTAACAACAACTGAACGTGGTATTTCTAAATCACCTTTATCAAATAAAATATCAATTTTTTCTTCAGGGCCCTTTACTTCGGCTCGTTTACCATTTAAATTATATGGTACTAACTTTAATTGTATATTTACCTTATCACCATAATCATTATTAGCGTTTCTAGCACTTCTATTATTGGTAACCATACTAGCGGCTAGTGTAGGAGTTTTATCTAATAACTCCTTTACATTTAATGTAGTAGTTCCCTTTGGACCCAATTCAACATATTCAGTAGAAGCTCCAATATACATTCTAATAATAGTAGTATCTACGGAATTCCAACTAATATCAAAATCAACATCATATCCTATGAAATCAGCTCCCCTTACTTCTTTTGGATATGTAATTTCCCTAATATCAGGAACGTTAACATATACATCAGAAACTACGTTTATTACTAAATTAACAGATTGACTTGATATATCTATTTGTTCTGGTTTAATTTGGGCTGATAATAAGGATTCAAGTCCAATTGGCTTGATAGCACCAATATCTTTTATAGGTAATAGCGTTGGCAAACCAACTGAGTTTACCGGCTTTGTTGGAAAGTTGACGGTATTTACTGGTTTAGTTATTGGTTGAGCTTTTTGAGGAATATTAAATTTCTGCATTGTAGTGTTACCAAAGGTAATATTACCAATAGTAAACCCACTCAATAATGATGTAGTGGAACCTCCTATATTATTTAAATTAGATAATATCATTATTTATAAATACTGTTTAAATGGGTCATTAATTTCAATTACTTGATTACCCGTATTAGTTCCTCCATTACCTGGATTGTTTACTACCGATGTACCACCATTACTACTTCCAATACTTCCACCACTTCCAGGGTTGGGAGCAACATATGGATTACTAATTTGTGGTAATTCCGTTACAGGCTCCTCAACTACCTCAATTGGAGGTTTTATAATTACCACCGGTTCTACTGCAGTTATATCATCTTTACCATTATCATTTAAAGAAAATGGAAATATCTCAATATTATAATTTCCTATAACTTTAAATGCAGAATGTGGTATAGTAATTCCACCGATATCCCCATTTGCCAAATCATCATATTCTAAAACATCATCACCTATAACTACACTAACCACCTCAACAGCTTCATTTTTTTTAAATGCAATTGGTACACCAGTTTCACTATTTATATTGTAAAGTCTATTATTACTATTTATTAATTCTATTTCAGGTGAAACACCAGATATAATTTGCTCTACATCCTCAACTGTTACAATAATCTTATAAGCTTCAGTTAAAACAAATTCCATTGTTAGTGATTCACCACCCTCTGAAATCAGATTGGTAGGTGGTGTAACAGTTCCTCCCTTTCTATATGAAATCTCAGTTATTCTATATAATTTTTCATCCGATGATGATATTTTATAATTGGTATTTGGTATATCCGAATATTTCGTTGCACCCATAGTTGGGAACATTTGTGCTCCTTTTTTTGAATTCTTTTCCAACAAAACAGGATTACCACCAGTGTTACCAATTATATTTATGTTTAACTCATATGTAATTTCTTCATCAACTGGAGGTTTAGTTTGAGTACTTAGTGAAAATACTAAATTCTTTAAATTACCATATTCAGTTGAGTTTGGATTTACTTGCTCTATATCATCGATATAATATTTACATCCGATATCAGCTACACCAGTTCCAATAAATTCATTTTGAATACTATTATTTTCTATAAATGAAGCACCATTTCCATTTAATGATATAACGTATTTTTGTTTACTACCAAAACCAGTCTTAGATAATGTTATAGTCTTATTTCCACTTTGAATTAACTCATCCTTTGTAATAGTAAGTTGAGCCGGTGTTGTTTTACCAGAAGCTACTCCATTAATTAAAACACTAGCACCTGTAATATTGGATGTAATATTAAAAACAGTATTAGGTGGAGTTATTCTTATTCCACCACCACCACCAGTAGAACCACCACCAGTAGAACCACCTCCACCAGAATCATCAATTCGTATAAGATTATTAGCGTTACCACCAAAGCCACCTCCTCCGAAATCTCCGAAATCAGGATCATTATTACCGCTTGTATTATAATCGTTTAGTACCGCCATATCTATAAATATTAATAAATAATATTAACTATCACTACCACCTCCACCTCCGCCAACAGCGTATGAATTAGTATTTTGTGATAAATTGGTGTTTGTTGGTTGTGTTGTAATTGTACTTACTAAATCTTTCTTTGTGGATTTTATTGGATTTGGTAAAGAAAATTTAGGTATTGCTTTATCTTTAGGTATTTCATCTTTAATTAGTTCCTCCAACTCCCAATTCTTTATCCAAGGATTATCAGTAGTATCTACCTTCTTTTTTGTTACATTTACAAGTATAGGTTTTGCATTTATAACAACATCACTTTCTCTACGTTGTAATATAGTACCCACCTTATCAAAACTTTCATCATATACCTTATCTACCTCAGATTCAGTTTGGATTGCCCTCTTTGGTAAGTATTCTTCAATACACTCAATCATTATTCTATTAGCTACTAACAATACATCATCTACTGAGAATTTTAATGATGGTTTCGATGGTTTTGGGTTACCATACATATTACTATTAATCGATGAGAATCTATTTGAAAATTCATTAAACATAGCTTCTCTAAATTTACTATGTAATTTAGTCATCAATATATCAAAACCAGATATACCAAACTCAGCTAACATTTTATTATACCATTTTTCGGTATAAATATTCTTTATAAATGAATCGATTGTTGTAGGTGTTATTGATTCTATAAATTGAGGTATGTATGGTATTATATCTTCTCTGAAATCACTACCTTCGGCCATTATACCAAATCGTTCAAGTAAATCAGTTTTATCAGCTATATCATTTCTAAGTGGAAATAATTTCACTTCAGTTCTAGATGGTGATATTTCTTTAATCCACAATTTTTCGTTTGGAGATTCAAATCCAACTCTCTTATTTAGTAAAGTAATTTGTGTTTTAAAAATACCATTATTATATCCAGCTTCATTTATTAATCTTTCTGCATCTATAAAATACTCAGATGGAAAATTAAATGCTTGGAATGTTGTACCATCGGCCACCAAAAAATAATCTTTGATATTTTCAGAATTCATTGGTATATACCGAATTAAATCTCCAAAATCACCTTGTGGTAATTGGTTATCATTGACATCATATACAATAAATTCAATCATATCAGAATCAGTAAATCCAAAGAAAGATTGTAACTTACCCTCTTCGAATATAGCTCTATCTTTAGATGAGATTCTATATCCCTTATCATTTATTATTTCTTTAAATGTCTTAATTGCCATTATTTACCTTTTTTATTTTTTCTCAATCTACCACTTAACTGAACGCTATCTTTCGTACCATCACTAAATGTAACTTCAACTTTATATTGTGAGTTATAATCCTCAGCCCCTCCTCCCGGTGGGTCCAAGTTCTTGACGTTGTAATCAAATTTTAATTTGAAATTCACAGTACTTTCAGGTGCTACAGTTTTATTAGCTAATTCTGAATAACTTGCGAACATTGATTCTCCTGATACTTTGTAGAATTTTATTTTAGTGATTGTTAAAGTTGTACTTATATTTTTTACATCTATTGCAATCGAACACATACTTTGCCATCTATCGGGCTTATCTTTTATTCTTGCTTTACTTGTAGTATCTCTTAAATCCCATTGTCCTGCATCTGAACCAATTACTACAACAGCAAAGTTTGCACTAGCACCAACAGTTCCACCCGCAGCAGTTGCGGCATTCAATCCATATACTTGGTCTCTTAAACTTATATTCTCTAATGTGAGTGCTTCAGTTCTAGCAGTTAAAGATACTCTTTGAATTGCTTCGTTAATTGAATTTTGTATTGCGTTTTGTAAATCAATTGTTGTTTCACTAATTTTTAAATTAATTATACCATTTTGAATTTCAAGTGTAGATGCTTTTAATATCTCACTATCTGTTTGTATTTTTAAACTCTCACTTATCACTTCTAACTCAGAAACCTTTGATGTTAATTGAAGTACTTCAGAATTTAACGTTTCTATTGTAGTTGTTAATGTATTGATAGTATTAGTAGCATCATCATATATTGAACGTAATACTGTATCGGGTAATTGTACCGGCTCATTTGGTATTAATTCAAATATATCAGTATCAATTGATTTTTCTAACTCATCACGATCGTATTTTGGTCGTATTAACTGCCCACCAATTATACCACCATCTATTTTATCATTGGTTAAAATACCAGCTTCACTTAGGTTACCATAATTATCAGTTGGTATTTCCGATAAATCAGGATATCCCTTTATATAAGGTGCGTCTGGTTTTTCTTTTTTTGCTCGGACTATTCGTATTCCGGCTGAATTCTTTTCTTGCAAAACAGCTGAACCACTTACTAATATTTTTTGAACTTGCTTTTCGTTCTTTAAACCCGAATTTTTTCTCATCTTATCCTATTACACTAAATGTATAGTCATCATCGAAGAATTGTGGATTACCATCAATAACAACTTTGAATTCTACTTTATATACTCTATCAACTTCCCAATTAGATAAATTTAATTTAAAATAGTTACCACTATCATCACAACTCAATTTTGTAAAATCACTAAACGGAACGATAACTTCATCCGAATGGTAATCTTTAATTTGGTAATACGATAATGTTGGTAAGAATTTACTTATACCATATTGAGCCGTAGATGTAAATGATTTTAATGGATATAAATCCCTACCAATTACTCTCAACTTAGGAGTTGTATTTACTTTATATTCTTTTTTAAAGTTTCTGATTCCTATTTTTATTTCCTCTGAACTAAGTTCAGTTAAGGAACCAGTTGTAAATAAAACATCATCCCAACCTATTCTTAATTTAGGCTGATGTATTGTGTGTGTTTCTTTACTGAATAATTTTAATATACCATAATCACTGGAATCATTCTCATTTACTAATGGTAGTTTAAGTATGATTCCATCATTTGGTATTGAACCACTAATCCAATCTTCTACAATATCCTTAACATCCATATTGATATCAGATGTTTGGTATTCAAAATTTTGAGTACTATAAGTATCATAATAAAAAGTACCACCCTTTCCTTCATAAGAACCAGTAGATACTTCAGAAAACTCAGATGTTTGTAACCAACGTTCTTTTATATCACCTTCTCTATTGTTCCAAGTTACACCAGCGGTTGATATATCATCAAATCGAGTACCCTTACCCATTTCCCAACTTTGTGAAATTGGATATGCTTCTAATGTAAACTCTAATGGTAATTCTTCAGAATCAGTTTCCTTTAATATAAGAGTTGCTTCATCTAATCTTACAGTACCACCAGCTATACTTTGTGATACCCCATTTAAATCAAATTTAAGGAGTGCTCTTGATACATCTTTGATGTTACCATAATATACCTTACTAACTTCTAATACCTCATCTAAACCAGTGTTTTGGTCAGGTTGTTGTAAGTAAACCGATGCATCTTTTGATGCTGTTAAAAAGTAATACATTATCTAGCTCTCCCTTTTATATCCACATCTGGAAATTTAACTTCAAAAACTGATGGGTCTAAAGATGGATATAAAATCTTATCTTTAATCGCATTTTCTATATTGTATGAATTTGGTGAATAATTACCATTACATTTATTTATAATTTTTAATTTAGGAACAGAACTCACACCATCAACATTTGCTAATAGTAATTCCAATTCTGATATGTTTATAGTATTGTTAAATGTCCAATTATTAATATTAAAGTAATCTTTCATTTCAGTAATACATTCCGTAATAACTTCACTTTTATTGTAATTCTTTAGAGATATTATCTCAAAATCAATACCAATATTAATAACAAATCCATCGGATATGTTTATACCATCCGTTAGGATTTTATATTCGTTTAAATATGTTTTTAAGTTCTCCTTTACTGCTCTGTTTAAGTTTGATAACTTACCATTACCATCATATCCTAATAAATAAAGATTGATTGCAAATGGATTATTCTTTTCATTATCATTAGAAGTTTTACCTATTAAGAATTTTTGAAGTTCATCTCTAACCATCTTTCTATCAGGTTCCTCTTTATCAGGCTTTTCCACAAATCCCATTACTAAATCAGTAAACTCTTGCAGAGCTTTAGGTGAACTTAAAATAGAAGAAGGTGAGTTATTATCCAATGTACCATCTGCCGTAGCGTATGATTTTGCAATTGAACCATATTTGGTTGGCATTGATAATACTCTTACTTGGTAATCTTTAGCAGTTACTGCTCTATTCTGAGAACCAAAGTTTGCTAATGCATTTTCTCTGATTTCTTCAATAGTATCACCACCCTTACCACCAGTTGCAGGAACTTCGTTATCAACTGCTACGGAACTTTTAGTTGCTGATATTATTGCATTTTGAGTATCCGTAAGTGATTGTAAATCCTCTTCGAATGATATTGAATTTATTGTAGTAAGCGTATTAGTTCCTACATTTGAAGATATACCACCTCCAACTAAATACTTTACAGTCATAGTTGTATTCGATGGTGATGTTCCATATGTTTTAGTTTTCAAAAAGTTAGTTGGGTCAAATGATTCATTTAACTTACTAATTGAATTAGGTAATCCTAATCCAACATTTTTTAAGTTTGGAATCAATTGTTCATCATTTGCAGTTGGGTCACCAGCTCCAAATTGTATAGTAGTTGTACTATCACCATTTACCTTTTTAACAAATCTACGAGGTGTTTTTATTGTTTTAAGAATATAAGGTACGCTTGTTTTAAATTGATATAAATCAGGATCATTTATTTCAGTATTTGGATAATCTTCAAATACCATTTCCTGCCCTAAATATGGAACTTCATACCATTTATTCCCATTTGAATCTCTTACATCATATATATCAATTACATTAGTATCATTCAACTCAATAGTTTGAAATGATTCATAGGAACCAAATTCGAATTCTTTAGTTTCAACTTTTGCTGAAATAGCTTGTGTATATTTTTTTACTAAGTAAAATGTAGCTTCACCAGTTACACTATCGGTTTCGTATATACTTATCTCTCTATCGGTATCGTCTGTGAAATCTACAATATCTTGTGTTATGAATATTATATCATCATTAGTTACTTGCATACCTTCTTTAATTCTAAGTAGATATGATTCATCATATGTATTACTACCACCTACACCGATAGCTGGTACTAATTGATAAACTGAAAGAGTTGTTACTGCCGGTGATGTTACCTTTGGTTGATATCCTAAGTATTGAGAAAGAGCTATCACATTATCAATATCCTCAGCATGTACCATTAAAGATTCTTTTAAAGTATCATCAATATAATACGAAAGTGAATCTCCAATATAAGATGCCATTTCTATGAACATCATACCAGGCGATGATTCATTAAAATCAGAATAGCTTTTTGGAAAATATGTTTTAGCAAACTCAATTAGGTTTCCTCTATATTGAGCAAAATCTTTATTAAGGTATTTTATATCCTTACCCCTATTCTTAAAGTTTTTATTTGTTTTTGTTATAGCCATATTATTATCCCTGTGCGGTAAATGTTACTACGTTTAAGTCAGTATTATCACCAATTCTAAATTTAACTGAAACGTTTATTCTATTATTATCTTTTAAAGTATCCGATGAATCTACCTCAATTTCTTCAGCTGTTACATATGGTAACCATTGCTCTAAGCTTTGATTTATAGTATTTTCAATTCTACTTTCAAAATCATCAACATTTGGTTCAAATAGTAATTCCTGCAATCCACTTCCGAATTCAGGTTGTAATATTCGTTCACCTCTCTTAGTTAACAATAAATTTTTAATATTAGATTTAACTTGCTCAGATGTTTGGAATGTTTGTGCAAATGCAGTATTAGTTATTTGAATAGGCAAAGATATACCAATCGCATAATCATTATACGATTTTGTATCTTTAACAATCTTTCTTCCTAATTCAACTGCCATAATCTATATTACATTCCTGGTCTCCAAGGACCTTTCTTTTTATCCATTGCTTTTATAAGTTCTGAATTATCTCTATTCAAAACTCTATCCAATCCAGCTAATCCAGTACTTACACCCAATCCTTGCTTTTTACCAACAGGTTGCATATCACCATATCCCATTTTATCAGCTATACTTTGTGCACCCAATGTATGAGTACTTTGTGTTCCATATTCTAACGTATTAGATGATACTTCAGTTGGTGCACCAGCATATGTAGGCTGTGCGTTATCCAATACACTCTTAGTTGTATTCTCACTTATACTAAGTGGTGTAGTTTGATTTAGTATTTGATTCAATACTGGGTTTCTACTCAACATTCTTTGTTGAGGTTGTGTTTGTGTTGTCTCATTTATAGCTTCATCCATAAATGTAGGTTCGGTAGGTACTACTTTTTTAGTAGGTTTTAAAGCTTCTTTGAGTTGTTTGTTTTCTTTTAACAACTTTACCATCTCCTTCTTAACACCTTCTTTAACCAACTTTGGTAGTACCGATTTAATTTCCTCCGCTACAATAATTTGAATTGCTTTTATTAATTTATCAGTATTCATTTTATTTTAGTTTGTATTACTCCTTTATAAATATTTAAATTAAGTATTTTCGTTTTTTATACAACGCATGATGGTGGTATTACAAATCCAACAACTCTTGAACTAGCTATTGTTCGTGCCGATACTTTCTTTGTAAAACATCCTCCACCATTACGATTAAAACCCTTTCCACCAGTATTTCCCTCAATGGTAGTAATTGAACCATCTTCCCTAATTGAAGCTACTATACCAATATGACCTGCTCTACCTTTTGATTTCACCCAATATAATATAGCCGAACCTACAACAGGTGTTGATGATAGATAACCATTTTTTGATGCCCACTTATGCCAGTTTTTACATCCAGCAGGACCAGGTGGAGTTGGTAATTTAGCTTTCTTCCACCAATACGTTACCGCTGCAGCACACCAATAATATCCCTCAGATGTATAATTTTTTGTTTTTCTTTTATTATCCAAACCAGTACTTTCAATCATCTTATCAATTGTACCTGGACTTTTAATATTCTTCCCTTTAGGAAATCCACCAAAGTTTAATTCATTACCAGATGAATTCTTATATTCCATTATACCAATATTTTGTGCCGCAAATTGAGCTACCCGTTTACCAGCCTCACAATCAGTAACACCGATTTCAACAACAGCTGACATTTCAGCAGAATCCACTGGTACATATGCAGCAACATCTGCATTAAGACCTAATTTAAATGATTGGAAATCAAAAAACTCAGATGCTTCAGCTCCTCCATCTGGATTACTTTTAGCTACTGCTGCGTTTTCAAGCTTCACAGTCTCTACTGCTCTTTCTGCTGGAGTAAATGGTTTTTCAACTGCGGCTTCTATTTTAGCTTCAGCTTGTGCAGCTAGTTTTTGTGTTGCAGCAGATGGACCTGCAGGTAAAGTTGTATAACCCGTCCATATAATAACTCCTGGTGCTGGGATTGGTGATGGTGCTGATGGATATAATGATGTTGTATTTATTATTCCACCAACCGTGGTTAAGTGTATTGTTGCCGCCATTATAAATTGGTCAACAATAATAGCGGTATTATTTGTTGGTGGTATTGGAGCTTGAGGTGTCCAAACTCCTGGCGTAGTTACATTATTTGAATTTACAAATATATTTTGAATGGAACCGGGTGCTGGTATTATTGGTATTGGTATTGTTTTCATAATAGCTCCTGACCAATATGCGATAACACCTTTACCAAGTGAAGTTACTAAACTAAAAGTTGGCGAGGGATTAACCCTTCCTGATATTAATGCTACTTTAAATAAAGTTTCCATTATTTTAACATTACCATTCTGAATGGGGATTTGATGTAACGAATCCTTTCCTCTCTTTATAGCTTTATCATACTCAGTTGCCCATAAGTTAGCAACTGAATCAATATCATCAATCCCCTCAGGTGAATCTGCTCTCCGTAATATGTTCTTCTTAAACGTATTCCAAGACATTATGATGTTTTGTTTAACGTACTTAACATTGTATTAAGTTGAGATTTTATTTTACTAAATGTAGGTTTATTTACTGGACCGGTTGCGCTTGGGCCTGAAGGTGTTAGGAATACTTGCTGTTCTATTGCGCTTATCAATTGACTCATCAAATCAACTAAAGTTTCACCACGTACTAAAGATTCTAAACTTACATCACCAATATTTACTTTACCATTTCCAGTATTAAAGTTAATGTTTCTATCATTCGTTTTGTAGTTAGTATCATCATCTAATGTTACATCTATACCACCAGTAGAATCAATAGAAAATAAACTATCAGTTATAATCCCAAAATCACCCTTTGATACAAATACCATTTCAGCTGCTTTAGCTGATAAAATTATTCTATCTGAATTAAGTACTATTTGATTTCCCTTTAGTTCTGATGGGTAATTTGCAAAAGAGATATGTGCATTATCAGTTGGTAAATTATATGGTAGAAGAAAATCACGACTACCTAAAAATATAATGTTATCATCTTTATTTATATCTTCTTCAGTTACTTTACCCGTTGGGTTTGATAATGATTCACCACTTTCACCATTTCTAATTGTAATAGTTGGATATAGTTCTTTATCAGGATTATTATATCCACTAAATCTTATTGATTGTCCAAATCTACTTTCTATTAAATTATCACCTTCAAATACTCTTAATTTATGTATGCTTAAATCGGAATTAAAATACTCACCATAATTATCACTATTTTCCGTATCTTTTTGTGCACTTCTACTTACACCAGTTTGTTGAACTTTACTATAATCGGAACCTTTAGATGTATCAGGTCCTTTATCTTTTGTAGTTGATTTTGATATTACATTTGAATCACCAGATACGTTTGGAGTTGCTGATGTTACTACTCTTTCATATTGAAGACCTGCACCATTAACAGTTATAATTCTTACAATTTCATTCTTTACAGGTAAGGCTGTATAATTACTATTATATGGTATAGCTAATGGTAATTTTTTCTCATTTTTTTCATTAGATGATTGCAATCTATATTGAATAGCCCCTATGTATTTTGCTTTCTCAACCTCAGGTATTTGCTTAACATCCAATAGCGGGTCATCAATATCAAGGATAACTTTAAAAACTATACCAACCGAAGATTTATCTTTACGTCTAACGTTTGATTTAGAATTACTACCCATAGAGCTATTTCTACTACTACCTAATCCCATATTACTTTTCTAATTTTTGCTTTACTTCTTCAATTTCACTTTGCATATCATCCATTCTATCAACTTCCATTTGAACTTCATCGATTTGTGATAACAATTGCTCTCTTTCAGCTTCTGATAAGAATCCAGCTTCACCTTCACTCTTAGTACCAGCAATCATAATTCTTTGTGCTATTGTAGCAAGTTTAATTAAACTTTCATCATTACGAACTGAGGTATCAATTAAATCTTTAATAAGTGGACCTATGTATCTCATATCGTTTGGACTACGAACTAATTTTCTTAATTCGGCAATCACCTCAGAGATGTGTCTTTTTTTATTAATTTGATTATTGTAGATATCTTCGAAAAGTCCACTTAAACTTTTACCAGGAAATATTTCGAAATCATTTGACATAGTATATTGATTGTTGCGTTCACTATATAAATATCAATAAAGTAAAAAGTGATTTTTATCTGAGATACTGAGATATCATCTTAACGTTTTCGTTTCTTCTTTTTTGTGAGAATATTAAAGGTAAGAGAAAGTGTTATCCCACCATATGTAGTTGCAAGTAAATCTCTACCATCAAACCTATTTCCAACCTCCCTACTATCCACAATCTCCTTTATAGTACCCACCAATATAGATGAACCTATTGAGTAAACCAAAGCCTTTTTCTTACTCTCAGTTTTACGATAAACATAATCATACACCAATGTAGATGTAATAGCACCAGCAGTAAAATGTATTTGTTTATCTTCTTCAGTTAGTAGTTGCGCAAATGATAATGTAGGTAATAGTAAAAATAGTAAAGTTAACTTTTTTAACATTATCATTTTAGGTTTAGAACCTATCTGCTGTTTTAATATCGTTTATTTCTTCTTGTAATTCTGTTAAGGTAATCGGACATTCTAAACTTAAACTTGCTTTAAAAACTTCTTCCTTAATACCATTTTTAAATATTATAATAGTCGGAGCCATTCGTACTTTAAATTCTTTCTTTGCTTCAGGTGCTTTTTGTATATCAACTCTAAAGTATTCAACACCATCTAACTTATCCCAATCAGGAAAAGCATTAACTTTATTGAACTCAACCCAAAATTCTATAACGGTGATAACTGTTTCATCATCATCGAATCTATCATTTTTATGTATCTTTTCATCAAAGTTTGAATCATCAATCCATTGTTGTGAAAATAATTGAGTGGAGAATAGAAATAATATTATTATAAATAGATTTTTCATATTAGTTTCTTTTTTGTAAATCAAAAAGTCTTTCATCTATTTTATTGAGCTGCTCTTTTATTTCCTCAACATCATCTTGTGTGTTTATAATAGCATCTCTAATAGCTTCATCTTTCATCTGAAACTCTATTCTTTGAACTTCAGGTTCAGGAAGTTTTTTAGCTTCATCAATATCTGATTGAAGAGAAAACCACATCCCAATTACCGTTGCAACAAAAAATAAAACTATACCTATTGTTTTGAGGTCTAATGTAATTTTAGTTCCCTCACCGATTTCCTTTGCCATTTTATTTTATTTAAATGTGTAGTTAACACCAAATGTAGTTTGGTATAATCTACTATCCCACATTTTTGAATATTCACCTTCTACAAATATACCTAAATTTTTTCCTACTTTGGTTCCTAAATTTATTCCAAATGAGTAATCATGCCATTGTTCACCTTTTAGTAGGTTATTATGTCCTCCCTTTCCCCAACTGTTACGATGTAGGTAACTAAAATCTTTTTCTCCTGCAATGTATTGGTGATATGGTAATATATAGTTTCCATATGCATGGAACCAAAAGTCTGATTTATAATGATAGAAATCAAATCCGATGATTGGAGCAACTTCCACCCATGGGTCTAATAAATCCCATGCTCTTCCATTAAACTCATTCATAATAGATGGGAATATTCTTTCTCTAAAATCCGCATCACTAAAAGCAACTATATTCCCATCTTCATCTTTCCAAAGATAATCGGTAAATTCTTCATTAGTTGTATTATCTGTATAAGTGGTTAGGTTATCGGAATACCCATATTCATTAGCTAATCCCCACCAATAGTTTGTTGGGAATTCATTACCATTTTCATCCGTTGTAGTTTCGTTTAAATAAATTTCAATTGGATTATAACCATATGCCCTATCATGTCCTCTTACGATTGCTCCAGCTGATATTGAAAACTTCTTACCTATTGGTAATCTAAATCTAGCTTCTGCTGAATTATAGTTAACATTGATATTTTCTACTTGACGTGTTTCTACTTTTACTATGTGATGCTTACCAGTGTGTTTTAGGAAGTAACGATAGTTTGTAAAATCTCTACCTCTCCAACGTTCTTTTTCAAAATGGAATTGGTACTCCAATCCTTTGAACGCAGATGTTGGTGCAGTAAATGCTAATTGTGATTCCGTACCATCGTAGAAGTTCTTAGGTTTTCTTTCGTAATCAAATCTTGCTAATTTTCTAATACCAAATCCGTATCTATAATCAAATGGAAATACTTCAGTATTATCTTTTATGATTGGCATATCATAAACATTATCAGTTCTTTCTAAAATATAAGTTGGTTCAATTGCTTCAACGGAATTACTAATATCCCCAGCCGCATAAACAGTACCATATTTTAGAAAATCTTTATATAACTCTTTAAAAATTTGACCATTCATAGTTGTACTTGTAATTAAAAGTACAACACTTAGTATAATATTTCTCATTGTTTTGTGGGTTTGTTTAGATATAAATATCCAAATTCCACAAATTCAAATGGTTATAGGTTATATAAATGGTTAATTCTTAGTAAGAAAAGAACTCATCATCATCACTATTATCAGATATTTCACCATAATCTAAATACTCATTAAGCATTTTCTTCTGATGAGTTTTCATAACATTAACTACCTTTGTAATGTAATGTGTTTTACAATCTGTCATTTCTCTAATTAAAAGATAGAGATGTTTTTTATTGAAATTTTCTATATACTGACTTCTTCTGAATAATTCTAAGATAGCATCTGCTATTTGAATATCTCTTTTCTTTGTAAATACTTTTGTAAGATTTTTATCCCAATAACCTAACATAAGTTCTTTGAACTCATTATACTCAGAACCTACCTCATCTGAATAAAAGTTATCTTCAGGATTCCAAGACTCAGGCATTTTAGAAAGTAATTCAGTCTTTTTATATCTTTTATAATTTCCGTTATTTTGTAATATCAGATGATTCTTAGCTACAATAGAAAAATAAGAAAATGCTCTACCCTTATCAGGCTTATACATATGAATCTTTTGAATCAATACGGATACCACCTCATGCTGTATATCTATTTTAGGTACATCAAAGTATGAGAACTTAAATGTATTCATAATATTTTCAGCTAGTTTTTCAAACGGAAACTTAATACGTTCTTTATATATTTTATTTCTTTCGCGTGGGTCTGTACTAGCATTGTATTCAATGATAGCATCTTGTGCGGGTGTTCCAAAATATATTTTTGATTTCTTTTTTCTAGGTTTAGCCATAATTTAAATGTTATCTTTATATTTTTTAATAACATCTTTTAGTTCTGTAAATACTACACCAACTTCATCATCGGATTCAAAAGAACCTTTCAAATCTAATTGCCTCATCTCCTCTAACATTGATTCCAATGTTTGTAAAGTATTTTCATTTGTAATCACAATATTAAATTGCGATTGCTCCACTTGAGTTACCAACCGTATACCTCTCCAAAATAAAAAGATATTTAGTAAAATTGATACTCCCAATATGATATATAAAATTTCCATAATATAAAAGATAATGTAAATATACGAAAAATATTTTAAATTTCCAAATTTATTTAAGCTTCCCCTTTAGGTCCCATAAAAAACTTAGAATAATCAAATTCCGTTTTTTCTACTTTTGTTATTGCATCTATTTCTTTGATTTTTTCTATAAGAGCTACATCAAAGGTATCTGCATCTATTAATTTTTTATCGATTAGCTCATCGATTATAGTTTCTACTATTACTTCTAAAGTTAGTAGTTTATGTAGTATAATTTCATCCATTAGTTAAAGTGCAAGAGAACCAGTTGTTACGTTAAGTGAATGTAAAAATTCTTTGAATTCTTTATCTGATGGAGTTTCGTAATCTAACTCACCAAATGATTTTTTAATTGAGTTGTGGTGATATCCCATAGATGATGCCATTCGAACACACATAATTTTAAACTCATGTATATTCATATCATCTGGTACATCAAACGTTATGTTTATTGCCTCTCTATTTGTAGGCTCTTCTGATTTATATGATAATATTCCCATTATACTAATTGATATCCTTTATCTAAAAGAGGTTGTGCTTTTTTGTATTTAACAAATTCCATTTCTCCTTCAGGTGATTGTAACATTACTCTTTCGTTTCTACCAGGCTTTTTCTCTGCTTTGATTTGAGGATTATAACGTCTATTAGAATCACTAACATCAATACCATCAATAGAATCAATTAAACGTTGTGCAATTACACATTCAAATAAACCAATATCTTCCATATATTCTTTTTCATCTTTCCAAGAAGATTTATCAGCTTTAAATTCAACTAATCCTAAATTATCAGTTTCAACTGAGAACGAAGAATGTCTTACAGTCTTTCTAGTTTTATTTTTAACTGAATCTCTTTCAAAGTAAACAACCATATTATCAGAACGTTCAGTAATAACTGGATTAACTAAAGTTAATTCATCATACTCACCACCAAACCGAAGTGTTATAATTCTCTTATCCATACCGATATCATTACCACTAAATGTAATACCATCTAATTTAGATATTGCATCATTGTATGATTTTAAATCATCATTTGTAACTTCACTTTTATTTATTTGCTTGACTATCATAATATTCTTTTAATTTTGTATCTAAATAATTCATTGATTCTGTACTTCCTATGAATCCACCATATTTAGCATATATTCTAACCATATCTGGATTTGATTCTATACGTTCTTTCAAATCCGTTATATTTGGTAAATAGGTATGAGTGTAACTCATTATAGTAAATCCTCAGGTGTTTGTCTATAAACTCTATAACTATCTTCATCGTAATGTTCGGTAGATACTTCAAATACAATTGAGTTATCTTCCAATGCAATTAGTTGATGTGGTAATCCTCTTTCAATTGTAACCGATTGTCCTTTTTCCAAAGTACTACTTTCCAACTTACCATCTTCTACATTTAACCAATTGAATTGGAATCTACCTTCTTGCACATACCAACTTTCTTTTTTTTGTAAGTGATAATGCATTGAGAATCTATTTCTATCCTTTGTGAATACCAATAACTTACCACAATATTCATAATCATTATGAATCCATAGTTCGTATCCCCATTTCTTTTCAACTCTCTTAGGAGTTGTTATATTAGTATCTATAATCATATTATTTACTTATTAGTTTACTCACTTTGTTTATGAACGGAAGTATCGCAAGTTCTTTTGCTTTAGCTTCTACCATAACAGCTACATCAGTACCATATAAATTAGGTACACTATTGATGTAATCAGAATGAGCTTGTGGTTTTAGTTTATTATTTTCTTCATGCAAAGCCTTTGATTCTGAATAATGTACGATTGGCTTTATACCTTTAGGCCATGTTGTGATTGCAAGTTTAAGAGCTTCCTCTTCACTTAACCCACCTGTACAAAATTGGTGGTGGTGATAATCAAATACAATTGGAATACCACAACGTTTATGTATGTACATCAAATCTTTTACTGAGTACATAGATGCTTTATCATCGTTCTCTACAGTCAACCTACTCTGAACTGATGGTGATAACCTTTTAAAGTTTTCACAAAATCTATCCATAGCAGATATCTTATCACCATACACACCATTACAATGAATATTGATTTTATTATAATGTGATTTTGTTAAACCCATTAAATCAAAAATCCTACCATGTATTTCTAAATCAGTAATTGTGTTTTCTACAACATGCGGTCTTGGTGATACTAATACATTGAACGGACCTGGATGTGAAGTAATTCGGATACCATTATCTTTAGCGTATTGACCACATCCAGCCAATATAGTTTTAATACGGTTAAACTGAGGTAGTTCTTCGAATGAATATTCACTAGCCCAAGGAAAGAACTCAGATGATAATCTGAATAGTTTGATTCCATTCTCATTATTCCATTTAAGTATATGAAATAAATCTCTAGCATTTTTTAAACCCAATTCACCAGCATAATCTAATCCCTTTTCTTTAAAGGTTTTTTTAATCATTGAACGATTAGTGGTAATCTTTGGCTTACTAGCCGATAAAGTCATATTAATACAAGCGTATCCTAATTCCATTTTCTATTTGTTTATACACAAATATACGAAAAAGATTTGATATAACCAAATATTTTTTAATAAGTTTTTGAATTGAAATCACTTGGATATGAACTATCCGATTCATTCTTTATAAATGTTAACCAATAGTTAACTGCGTTTTGATTATTAATCCATTTACTTCTATCTCCCCAATTGAAATTAGGTCTAGCGTAAAATGGTTTTTCATTCATTACATATTTAGCTCTCTTAGAAGATGCTGGTCTTGGTTCATCGATTAAACCATCACCAGTATTATCATATCCATCAATAGTACCATCACCATCAATATCAATTCCTCTACGTTTAGTATCTTTCTCTAATAATTCAAGTTCATCTTTTTTTTTAAAGTTTTCAACTGCTTCTTTTAACTCTTCGTTGGGTTCTGATTCCTTTTCTGATTCTTCTACAATTTTTGAAATATCTTCTGGTGATAAATCGGATACCATATCATTCATTACTAAATCAAGTGCATGGTCTTCATCCCATTCATCAACAAACTTTTCTCTATCGTTTGCTTTCATATCATAATACTCTTGAGTTTGTAAATCTTCAAAAGAATCACTATCATCAACCTCTTCATCTAAATCATCAATATCATCAATAGTTGTATTATCAAATGAATCAAATTCATCTGGAGTTTCATCGTATAGTTCTCTCTTACGAATTATCTTTTCTTTATCAACAATTCCTCTATCAACTTTTAATGCGTTGTTAAAAGCAATTACTAATGCAACTGCAAGTGGGTCAAATACAAAGATAATAATTAGAATAAACCAATTGATAATAACATCCATAGGTCTATCTAATAATCCACTTAGATATTCTAATGGACCTAATTCAGATGATACACCTTCCGATGATTCCAAATCTAATATCCTTATCTGAATTGATTGTAGAGAGTCGGATGCTACTTCTCTTTTTGATTGAACTCCTTTACGATTCTCTTCTTCAACAGAAATACGTTTTTGTGATAATCTAAGTTCAGTAGTAGATATAGTATTTCTAAATCCAGTAGCTGATGAGGTATCTCTAACTTGGATTCCAGTTGCTTTAGCATTTGAGAGAGTAGATATATTTTGGGATATTCGTTCTAATTCATTATCGTATCGTGCAACATCATCTTCCCAAAACTTTTCTTTTTGTTGAAGGAACGATAATTGCTTATCTTTTATACTATATTGATTAAACGTATCTTGAAATGCGGATGTTAGGAATCCATAGATACCTAATGATGTTATTAAAACTAAAATAACTACTGCTATACTTAAATAAATTCTAAATGTTTTGTTTATCTTTTCCCAATAGTTGTAAAGATAACCTGCAGTAATTAACTTTGCTAATTCCAATGAACTAGCCATTACTATTACGGATAGCGATGCTCCAGCAAATAGTTTAGATAAACCACTTACCGAAAAGAATGCTGCATTAAATGCAACAAACAATGCCGATAGCCCTAATAAAAATGTTCTGAATTTCACGTTATGATATCTCCACTATACCTTTAGTTAGATTCAATAAATACTGAATCTCTTTGGCTAATTTAATAGCATCTGCTTGGTTCGAAGGTCTCTTTCCTTCTAACATTTCTTGAATAGTATTTAATCTATTCTCAATACCTTCGATGTTATTTAATGTTTTTTCTTTATATGCTGGTTTCATAAAACTTATTATTTTGTGTATATATAAATATCAAAAAACGAAAAAGGGAGATTTTTCAACCTCCCTCTATTCGGTTCCCATAACCTAAATTAAAATTTAATTTTAATTTTCTTAGATTTCATCTCTTCCTTTTTATCTAAAGTTAGAGTTAAAATTCCGTTCTCAATTACTGCATCAGCAGTTGTTCCATCATACTCTCTACCAACTGTAAATGTTAGATTTATATCGTTTACAAATGGAGTTGAATTATCCTTAGATTCAGCCTTAATCGTAAGTTCACCTTCGTTTACTTCAACCTCAACTTTTTTAGGAGTATGTCCAACAACATTTACAATTAGTTTAATTGTATCATCATCGGTTCTATCAATGTAATAGTTGCCACTACTTGGTGTTTTAATAAACGATTGTTGTGACCTTGCTATCTCATCTATTAAGTTGTTAAAAATGTAATTCATATTATTTTTTATTTTTAAAGTTATACGATTACTATATTACCAAATTTATACCATTTAAGATAATATGACTTTTCGTCAGTTAATTTAAAAATTTTCAGAAATATTGTCATACATTCCAGTTGATTTTCTATATTCCGAATTCTCTATTCTAGTACTCATATGGTCAGCCCAATGTAGAATATATGGTAAATCGGTTTTTACTTGAAAATCTTCGTTATAAGAAATGAAATACTTCTTAGTAGCATCATTGTATAAACCATCAGCCATATGAATACCCAATTGTTCTTTCTGAGTATATTTGATTCCATATT